>Ga0065711_1028128_pt1 | contig 43459 bp, 26 predicted proteins | sample Hoacrofraction12_FD_59098 | JGI IMG/M metagenome (GOLD analysis project Ga0065711, IMG submission 59098) | Hoatzin crop microbial communities from Cojedes, Venezuela - Epithelial fraction 12 v2 (version 2) | ecosystem: Host-associated > Birds > Digestive system > Esophagus > Crop | place... | reverse complement strand
AAAAAAAAAAAAAAAGTGCTTTTCTCCAAAACAGAGTTTAAAGGAATTGCCCTGTGGCAGAGAAATCATATGGGCACTTGCGGGACAGAGGTTACTCTTTTCTTTATGTGGGGGATTTATTATAAGAAAATCCAGAAACTTTACGGAAAACAGGTAATCCTATGGGAAAAGAAAACATATTTCTTTTCAGCTTTTTCAGATTTCTGGCCCTCATTTTGTATGTGACGATCAGATGCCCTCTTTCTTCTGCAATGTAATTGCAGCAACAGTTCCATAGAGTGGTGAATAGCAGGGCTGAATGCTCAGAGGGGGAAGCGCATTTGTTGTTCTTACCTTTGGTGTCAGCTTGCAGTGTTGAAAAGCAGATAAAGCCTAGGGGGACACACACACATTCGTTTTATCCTGTTCATCTCTCATACTGTGACACTCTCACTATCAGTTTCTTGTAAGTGGTATAATGCAGGAGCAGTGGGACCATTCTTTGGATAAAATCCCTGAAAGGAGATACCTCTACTCTAACACTTCAAGAATTTGGAGCTTTGCTTCAGATGTGTATTAAGTATCCTTGGGAGCTAGGGGCTAGGAATATGAACATCTTTAGGCAAGCGGAGTAGCCATTAAACATTACACACCGAAGAGCAGTTTGTGTGTGTTCATCCATCTTGTGACCAAAATGATCTTAAGCCATGATTGGCTGATAATAAGTAAAACTGGGCCTAGAACGTAGTGCTAACTGGGTTGACAGAAGGGGTTTTTCAGCGTCTTAGCTCTTCCTGCCCACCTCACCAGTAATACCAGGGCATTAACTGTGAATGAATCTGTGACAGCTGATGCTCGCTGCCTCCCATTTGAGTCCTTCGCCAGCAGCATGCCAGATGCTGCTTCCCCACCTCTGGTGGCAACCCAGGTCGCTGTTGGCAGCCCACCATACACAAAGACCAAGACCCAAAAGTGCCGAGCCCCTCCAGTGCCTGTGTCTTCTAATACCCTCTTTGCTGGCTAATATGGGAAGGTGGTGGGCACAGACCACTGGTGTAATGCTGGGAGAAACCCCTTCTCCTTCTATCGAGGACATTATACCAGTCACTCCATCATGCTTTTCGCTCACCTCAACTCCATGAGGTCTCTGACTTGAAGGGCGCAGTTGGGAGACGTGTCCCTGACAGACTATAGCACTCATGTGAATCAAACACTCAAAGCAAGTCCAGTCCCCACATCCTCGAGGGTCCACATAAGTCTCACTCAATTTCAAAAACAATACAATGCCATCAATTTGTCCTTTTCCAGTTAAAAAACAATTGTGAGGCAGTTAGGAACAAGGGGTTCATTTCTATGGAGAATATATTTTGTCTTGTTTTCTATTAGTAAGGGGCTTCCGCTTTGTTGTGTAGGGTGAGAGAACATGTCCTGTAAAATGGGGACAGCTGAACTTTTACAACTACAAACCCAAAAACCCTGCAGAATGGACAAAGACCCACAAGCTTCAAAATGGTGTTTTACTTAGTTTTTCACAGAGATTATTAATACAAGTATCCCACATGATATTAAATGCAATTGACATTTCTGTTTTATTTGTTTGTTGTTGATTAATCTCAAGAGACAGGTTTTTTTAATATGTTATACTTGTGCACTTGGTTTCTTAAATGAGTTGAATAACCTATGTTTTTCATTAGAGACCCATAATCATTAGCCTTGCCTGCCACCCACTACACAAGGAGCGGAATAGGAGCTGTGCCCCAAATGCACCACCTCCTTTCTCCCAGAAAACCACCTTCCTTTCTCTGCCAGCTCTTAGCTCCAGCTTGGTTTTCCATCACCAAAACAGCTGCCCACAGCTCCAGATTTCCCTCTCAGCACAAACTGTTCCAGACCTCCCTCCTCTGAAGGTTGAAAGACTTTATTTCTCTGCCTCTAATTGCCTCTGCCATTTAGCTATGCATTGCAAAAGGCTGTTCAGTTACACACCAAAGCATGGCCAATGTACTCCCCAAAGACTGTAAGCCGTCACCTTTGCTGTGGTGAAGTCCTCAGAACACGGCACACGTACTGCCTCCAGGAATTTGGCCCCGTTGGTTTGTCGTCCTGTGCAGCTGGAGAATGAGAGGTTTCTATTGAATGTCAGCTCTTATTTATTAGAACTTGCAGTCAAACAATAGCCCACACACAGGGAGTGTCTGACAGACAAAAATATATGCATGCAACTCTGTAAACACCTCAGCCTTGGCTTTTTGTGTGTGTGAAGGCAGAGGACACTCTCTCCTTCACAATTCACATGCTACTTGTAGAGTTCTGCCTATTAGCCACTTTGATTCTCTGGGTTGCTGGTTAGAGATGTGCATATGTCCTCTTCCCTGAGAACCACTAAAGCAGAAATACAGGCTGTGCTGAACTGCCACACTCCTGCAGAAGTTTTTTAATTTGTTAAGCAGATACAGTCTCCCAGTGCCACACTAGTTTCTGCTTATCCTCTCATTGTGGATCCAGTTTGGATGTGCCACGAACAGCCAGTGGGTTATAAGAGATGCAAACCTTACATTTGTTTTCATTTTTGACGTAAAAATCAGCACATACGCCTCTGTGATGTCAGGAGGGGTGGGATGAAATTGCCAATTTTATCTAGTTCAAAAGCAGAAAATTTTGAAAAATGGGTATTGTGGGTATTGTTTTCCTTGTAGGCAAACATCTTCTGAGTTTTCATGAAAATTCTCATGTGAATGTTTTCACACGTACTTCTATAGAAAGTTTGAAAATTTGGTAAACTACTCACAGTGTCCCACTGAAATAAATATGCTTTTCAGCATTGAAATGCAGTTTTGATGGGGAGAATTGTCACTTTTTGGACAATCCAGAAAGAAGGAGGTTGCAAAAGTTAGGAGGTGATTGGCAATGTCCTTAGAGCGCTTGCCGGCACCTCTGCCTTCCCAGACTCACCTCTGAGGAAGCCTAAAGGTGAACGAAAGACAGACAAAACAGGAGAGGCACTACCATGTACAGCACAACCTGATGAAGAGCCCCAACAGCAAGGCAGATTCTTGTTCTAAATTATGCCACTGAAAAGCCAGATTCATATGCTTTAAAGCTTCACTCACTTAACCCAGAGCTACTGCAACTGCAAAAGGATGTAGCAACCGGTGCAAAGGCATATGTAAGGGCAGATCAGCCCTTTCTTTCTTCCGAATAGAAATGGAGCCACACTGAACAATAAATACAGTGCTCAGAATCTTGGCTAGAGCAAGGTGCAATGCCTTAGATGTTGTGCTGTTAGCCATATTATTTGCCTATTTCTACCACCTCTTTAAGTTTCTTTGATGATAATTTTGCCCTTCTTTTCCTTCAGAGGTGCACATCACTCATGAACATGGGCTGCTTTGTGAAGACAGTCACATACTATTACTGTAATGCTCTTTACGACATTTACTCAAGCCTTGCAAACAACCGGTGATTTTCAAATGAGTGGTTGGTTGTGTGTGAAAATGTGGCACTTTTATGTGCCTCACATCAGGCACCTGAAATCACCTGCTGTTGCCAGAAGTGATGGCCTCAAGGCTCATTGCCCCTACAAATGCTGCCCAAAATCAGAGGAGTATCAGAAAGTGCTCCTGTGCCTCTTGAAGTAGCTATAGAGCTCTAACTTAAGACAAGAGATGCCCAAATGAAATGTAAAATTTAAAGCCAAGGAAGGACATTTTAAATTAACAAGAGCAGACATATGATTTAAAGCCACATAATGTTCGTAAAGGCCACTGACTATGACAAGTGCCTCAAGGAATGCATCCAACACCATCTCTGATAATGGGAAGGAGGATTTTTGTAGATGGGTTTATAAACATTTTGGGGAATTGCTTAAGTAGTAATCTCATGGGGATGCTCTGTTGCTCATTCCATTATATAGACAGTCTGATTGAAAATCTAAATCCTGCACTGTATACAATTTTCCCCTTCTTCTGCACTATTTGTTTTAAGCTTTTTTTCTAATTAGCTGATTCAAAGTCTCTCCAAAGAAAAGTTTATATGACATTGTTGCCACAAGGATTCTTGCCAAGAAAATGAGCAGGGCAGATCCTGGCCGAGTTGTTGATTCACTCACTCAACAAAAAGCTATGTGGATGATTTTCTTTTCCTCTGAGGTGCAGACTGTCTCTTTCCTCCATGCATTCTTGCACCTGCATGGACCACATGCCTAATACAATCTGTTGCTGAGTTTCTGTTAACTTGCTCCTGCCTGGAAGTCAAGGATTGGTTTGTCATTGACTTCAAGAGTTTCATCCACTGTCTCTTCTTCCTCTAAATCAGTTCTTATCAATTTGTCTAGCTGAACCTGGTTTGTATCCTTCTACTTCTATTTCCTACTAATCTCTAACGCATACACTGATTCCATTCAGGGGAAAAGAAAGGATATAACAAGTTCAAGGGCTCACAGGAAAGCAAATTTTTATTTTTCTTTTGGATCAAAAAATGAGGTATTGAATTCAATCAACATTTTTGTGCTGCACACTTCCCTCAGAATGTTCAGATATTTCATGTGCAAGCAAAAAATTGTGGGAAATATGAGAGTTTTACAAAAGACAAATATTTTACTGACAATGAAGATGATTAATTACTGCTACATTTTACACAGAGGTGAAGAAAGTTCTTTTCCAACTGCCTCTGATAGGCACTTGCAAGACCTTTCAGGGGAAAAAATTGACTTGGATCGATGGGAGGGTTTGCTTCTGATCCTCCCCCTCTAATCCATAGAAACAACCCTAAACTCCGTCATGGACTGTATCTTCAAACATGGATAGCATATGGGGTGCAACAAAAATTTTCTGCCTGTAGTGGGATTCATCTCAATTGCCCACAGCAAAATTATTCATTTATTTGCATTGCAATGCAGACTTTTGGAATTACTCTACTAAAGGGGACAGGGCTCTGCTCTTTCACTACCAGCAGCCTTCCTTTCATAAATTGAAACCTATGATCACTGGTTAAAAAAGACATGATTACATGCAATAGCATCACTTGTTGCTATTCTGTATGGTGGCTTTTTATTGTACTCATTTTGTATAAGTCATTTTGTATTCATTTTGTGTAAGTCTGTCTCTACAGCCATATGTCAACTGTAGATAAAGAGAACAATAATTTTGTTCTTGTTGTTGTTTAGAAATTGCACCTTTTTCACTTTTCAAAAATGAGTATATTGAGGACTAAGTTCAATTACTAAGAAACTTCTTAAAACTGACCGTTAGGCACAAACACTTCCCCGTGTGCTAAAAAGACAAAGAATGAAAAATCCTTCTTCTGGGATTCTGCTGCTGTTCCTGGAATTACTATAGATAACAATGTAACTTGATGTGTTAGATTATAAATCACAATTTGTACATTCAGAGATTAATTTCCTGCATCAGTATCTTCATTCACTTTGATATCAGCCACTTTAAAATTCTCCACCTTAACGTAAAGGGCATTCGCTTTCTCTTTCTGTAAAAATGATATAAAGAGCAAAATAACTGGAAGAATTAAACGGTGATGTCATTCCAAGAGGGAAACACATATCAGCTGTGAAACTCTCTGTTTCTCACTCCACCTTGGAAATATTTTAGTACTCCTGAGAAAATAAATATGTATTTGATGGCAACTTGGACAGAATTAATAGTGCTACGCAGAAATGAGAGGGAGTGAAATATCAACACACCCTGGGTACACTGAAATTATTTCTCAGCATAAACATTACCATGTAATGTACTAATTCCCTTTTCTTTTAGTGAGAAAAGAAAATCAGAGTTATAAATTCAAGCTGTGCTCCCTCTGATACATCTGGCTTAAGTCCCTCTGATACATCTGGCTTAAGTGGAAAATGGCCTGCCTTCTATGCTGATAAACCAGGCTATGCTAGCTAGGACCTTCATAACTCTGAATTTAGAAATTACGCACACTAAACAACTCAAATGTACGCAAACACAGTGCCTTATGGTGTGCACTTTTACAGCTAGGAAAACAGAGCAGGAAAAAAAGTGAACTGAAAAGCTAAGACCAAGGCCTGGAGTTTGGGAAAGGTGAGTTTGAGTGTTGGCTTCATCCCAAGCTTTTAACATTTGTGAAACTGGTGTTAGAGCTTACAATTTGGTTTCAAAGCTCACTTCCCACACCCCCACCTTTCCCCATTCCTAAGGAAACTGACCATAATTGAATGACTTAAGCAAGTTCCATATTAAAAAAATTAGCCTACCTAGCAATCGTGAGGGTGCAGCTTGACTGGCTGCTTAACAGTCATCTTAGAGCACAGGGATTCTTTACCCCTTCATCCAGATGAAGAATGACTGTGCCTTACTGATGGCTCAGCAGGGATCAGAGGTTCTAACAGCCAATTTGATGTGTATTTCTAATATAGGACACCAATGCAGTATATCTTTCATGACTGCAACTAAATCAGCACAAAGGAACTTGGATTTTTAGTTTTATAGCTCCATGTAGACATGCGGGACTGAATATTTGTTTACTCAGTTATCTAGCTGTGTTTTCCAGGCTCAGGTGAAAAACTGCAGTAGAAAGTCTAACCCTGAAGATGAGTATCTGCAATTTTAACGCCCCCCACCCTTGCTTCCCTGCTAACATATGCAACTACATAGAAGAAGAGCCAGAACCCAACTCTGGGTGTCTTGTCACAGAATCACAGACTAATTTGGATCAAAAAGGATCTCCAGAGGTCACCCTGTCCTACTCTTTGCTCAAAGCGGGTCTAACTAGATCAGGTTGCGAAGGAACCTGTCCCATGGAATCTTGAACCAACGAAAACAGCATTGAACACCCATGCTCTGAAGAGGCTGTCCTTGAAAATCAGCTGGCTTTTCCTTGGTCATTTTGATTGCTCAAGGGCAGTTTACTATGAGACTGTGCCAAGCAGGTCTCTGCACAGGCTAAAATCTGCTCTGTTCAAGTCCAGCTTGTCAGTCTGCTGTTTGTGTTGCTCACTCAGGAACTCAAACACCACAGCTTCATGATCCCTGCAACTGAGGCTCAGGGCCTTCAGCCTTCACATCTTCATTCTGTTCTTCATTGTTTGTGAGTATCAGGTCCAACAGAGCATCTCCCCTAACCAGTTCAAGTGCACGCATCATGAAATTGTCCTCCATAAGCTCCAGAAATCTCCTGCATTACTTGAAAAGTTCTCAGGTGTCTCTGCCACATAGCACCCTGCCTTTCAAGTCAGGGTTCACACAGGCACACATAAAACTTTATAAATTTTTGCACATTAACTGCAAAGTAAGACGAAATTTTGTTATCTTCAGAGGTGTAAGTGCATTGACGACCCCTGCTTAATCCTTTCCTGTGACACATACAGGACATATTGTGGAGTGGCATGATTCTCATCCAGTGGTCCCTTTTGTTTAATTAAAAGATATTTTGGTAGCCCTAAGGTCAGCCATGAATTCAATTTTATTGACTGCCTGTTTGTGAATTAAATGCTTAGCCAGAATAGTGAAGGGCTCTATGTCTCCTTAAAGAATGGCAATATGATTCAGGCTCTCAGGGTCACACAAAGCTAGGAGAAAGGAGACCTCTGTTATTCTTGGGCTTTTTTGCAAAGGACTCCATTACTCTGTGTTTCACAGAGCAGGCACATCATACCCCCAACCCCAACACAAACCCCAAGCAGTCCACAGCAGACAGCTCCACCTGAAATCCACTTCCAAAAAGAAACACTAGGCTTCATTTTTTCAGAAGCAGAGTGTAGTCAGCACTGATCACAAAGGTGACAGCTAAGCATACATCCCTCCAGCAAAGGACCAGGCTGATACCTTCACATGTGGCTGAGTTCCTCACACCTTCCTCTCCACCCATAATGAATCACCACTGCATCTTCTTCTTTTGTCCATGCCCTCCCTTGCATGACTCCATCCATCTCTAATCACCAGACTGTGCAGTCTCACTCTCTGACCTCAATGACAGTCTTTGTGGAGGAAGAGGAGAGGATGAAACCCAGCCTTTCTGACTATTCTCTTGCAAGGAGAGAACTGCCACCTAACACTGCTGTCACACCAGCACAGCTCTATCAGGTGCAGCACACTGAATTCAGAGTCACTCCAGCTTGCAGGAGAATACCTTCTCCTTAACAGCAGACTGGATCACCAAGTCCTGCAGTAAGTGCTTTGCCAAGAAGAGCTACCATGGGGCAAAACAGGTTGTTTTCCTAGAATTAAATTGTGAAACACAGATTAAGCACTACTGGGTTGCCCTACGGCTTTGACAACAGCAGCAAATTAGACATAGCAAGACAAAGCTTAAAAGTAAAGGCTCTGTGAGCCAACTTCCTGGGACTAGCCTTAACAATTTTATTTAAAAACGCTTCATCCACCTCAGCTCACATGCAATAGTAATGCCTTGAGAGGGCTGTCAAAGTTTGCCCCCTTCCCTGCAATTGCTGCCCACTCCCCGCCTGCCTGCTTTGGAGGCTGAGGGCCTATTGCAGATCTGGTCTGGTGGGCAGTGCCCAGGAGCAAGAGAGATTCTGTGGCCTGGCCCATGGGAAGGAAGGTAGTTCAGGGCAGGACCTCATGGTTCAGCTGTGGTGCATCCTGCCAAAAAAGCTGGAAAATCCAGATATCATTCTGGGTTGCTAACACAGACTAGATACACAGTGTAAGAAGGTGAGCAGATGCTTGGTCTCAGAGAAGCTAGGCTTCACTTTTTGCCCTCCTACAGACAGCCTCATAGCCTCAGTCGAGGCACTGAGAAGTGTTTAAGCCTCTCACTTTGGTAGCAAGAAGAGTTTGGTGCCAAAGTAACTATAAGGATGGGAATGTTATCCATGTGTAGAATCTCTGTGGGATGACGTTCACATGCAATCAGGATTTTGAACTGAGGAAATACCCAATACGATCTGTCACAAGCACATAGTTGAGAAAGCTGTATAGAATTAGTTGCAGCCTGCTGCCTAAGGAAGAAAGATGTATCCTCTGGTGGTAACAGCCCACTAAATGGTTCAGAGGAGAGGACTTAACAAAATAGCCTTCTACCAGGATTAATCGATTCGCTTTGTTGCAGCGATGTTTATGGACTTTTTGTCCAAAGTTCTGCCAAGTGCTACTTCATACATCACAACAAGTTTCCTCCGTTTCTCTCACCACAGCAGTAAGTGACTTCTCCCCTTCCTCTTCCCCAAACACTGCAAACCCTTAGTGTCCGGCTTTAATTGCAAGCCCAGGCCTGAGGCTGAAAGAAACTTTTCTGTCTGAGTACCACTAGTCATGCAGAACAGGATGCTGTTCTTCTCTGAACTGCTAAACGACTTCTCTGTTGCTCAGAAACAAGAATGATTCAGGATTAAATGAGACAGAATTTTAAGCTGTGCTCTAAGCATCACATGACAGTAGCAGAGCAATGGGTATCTAACTTGACCCAGCTCTTTTCTATATACTTTCTATTACTTTGTACAGGGAAGGATTCCCAGCAGAAAATTTCACAGCACAGCTCAGTGCCCAAGAGCTGCATTTCAGCCCCAGGGGACAACAGCTGCAGCCCTCCAGATCAGGATGGCCAGGCACACAAGACACCTGCACACAGGAAGGCTCGCATTCAGAGAAAGGGATACAGAATCACAGAATCACAGAATGGTAGGGGTTGGAAGGGACCTCTGTGGGTCATCTAGTCCAACCCTCCTGCCAAAGCAGGGTCACCTACAGCAGGCTGCACAGAGTTGCGTCCAGGCGGGTCTTGAATATCTCCAGAGAAGGAGACTCCACAACCTCCCTGGGCAGCCTGTTCCAGGGCTCCGTCACTCTCAGAGTGAAGAAGTTCTTCCTCATGTTCAGAAGGAACTTCCTGTGCTTCAGTTTGTGCCCATTGCCCCTTGTCCTGTCGCTGGGCACCACTGAAAAGAGTTTGGCCCCATCCTCCTGACACCCACTCTGAAGATATTTATAGACATTTATAAGGTCCTCTCTCAGCCTTCCCCAGACTAGACAAGCCCAGCTCCCTCAGCCTCTCCTCATAGGAGAGATGCTCCAGTCCCCTCATCATCCTGGTAGCCCTCCACTGGACTCTCTCCAGTAACTCTTCATCTTTCTTGAACTGGGGAGCCCAGAACTGGACAGAGTACTCCAGATGATACGTGCAGGCAGCAGTGAGAGGAGACCTAGCACAATGGACCCGGCACCTGCCATGTGCCCATCTCACTTGCTCTGTGGGGATTTCCAGTCTTTTACCTGAGGAAACCTGTTTAGACTTTTAAAGCATCTTCTCTTTCAAAGACATCAAAGCAAATTTATAAGGCAGAAGGTCTTATGAAAGGCACCATAGCTAATTTGTATCTTGGTAACAGGATCACAGCCAGAACATGAAAAACGTAGCTGTAGGAGAGGGTTCATGATATGGCTGTGGCTCCCCACTGGTGCATGCCCAGTTGCATTCAGTGACTCATGACCATCCATTTCCTGCTCTGATCAGGTCAGAAGGTGAATCATTGAAAATGACAGAAGGGGAAAAAAACCAATGTTCGTCCATACATTTGGTTGCTGGCTCTCCAGAGGCAGTGGGATGGGTGGTAGAGAGCTGGGAACAAAAAACAGACTCATCTCCAGGTCCTGGATCCTAACATGAAGTGTGCTGGAGGATTTCTGCAGAGAAAGCCAGTTCCTTGTGAGATTTACACCCTCAAACCTCAAGCCCGCAGTGCCTGTACAGGCACATGGCTCTGCTGTTGATGGCAATATTTGTGCTGACAGCTCAAATTGGAGAGTCCAAGCCAAGATGAAAATGGCAAGGGATGAAACAGCAACAACAGGAGGCTTGACCACACGACAGTTCTGATCCTTCCCTGCCTCTCATCATTGCTGCCGTACCAGCTAAACATGCCCTCATAGTCACCCAAGCCTTGGGAGAATGACTGGGGCAGTGCCCTCACAGAGGAAGAGCAGAAGGGAAAGGGTTAATGTTTCACAGTGCCCGAAGGCAGTCTGGTTATGCTGTTATCCCAGCACATGACAGGAGGAAAAGAGAAGAGGGAAAACTCTGCCAGACTTGCATCATGGACAAAGCAAAAGCTGGCTCCTCTACCAGGCTTGAAAGAACTCTGATAAATAGAGTTGACAGATGGTCTCCAGTGGTTCCTAACCCACATGAAAATCCTTTTTCCTTTCTTGTCTGTCGGTCCCTATTACATTCCCTGCCTCTTCCAGAGCTGGCAAACTGCTGCACTCTTCACAGAAGGTTTAATTCTTTGGCAGACAGTACCATTCATTAGAGTTTTCTCAGGCAAAAGCATCATCTCATCAGCCTATTTGCCTGTCTTCCCCTTTCATCTCTTGTTTATTTTCCATTCATATCCAGAAAATTCACGCTCTTGCCAGACCATTTGCATGTTTTGTAATAGGTGCCGATGGTGCAAATGTCAGGAAGTGCATGTTGTCTATTATTTAAGCAACACAACATTTACCTCCAGGTTATTTACCTTCTATCACGTATTTAGTTCTTCCCTATTCAGACCTTGTCCCAGCAATAAACTGAAAGGAAAATCTAATTTAAGAACTGCAAGTGTGCTTTTGAATGGCTGGGCTGGAAGAAGTGACTAAGCTGCTAGTTTAGGCCTTAGGAGCTCTGGTCTGATCCTTGCCTTGCCGCTGGACCATTCCAGCGCCTTGGGCAAACCCCTTTGTCCCCAACAGGCGGTAGGGGAGAGGTGTGTTTGTACAGCTGCATGCACACTGAAGTGCTGTGGTCTGCTTTCATCTGGATAACATACTGTTCCACAGAATAAGATAATTTTCTGCCTCTTGTATTCACGTGGCAAAGTGTGTTTCCTTGGGGTGCTACTGCAGGAAGTAGTGGAGCACCCTTCAGCACCTCTCTAGACTTGAGCCTCCATCAGAAAGGATATGGCAAAGTTAGTATCCAGAAAGAATTCAGAGGTATCCTTGCTTCATCGTTACAAAACCAGTCTAGTTCATAGTTCAGGTTGAGGCTAAGCCTGTCACAGAAACATGCACTAAGCACAGCTCCACTGCCCTGGTCATAGCTGAGCAAACAGGAAAAAACAAGCAGTCATCTCATAGGACAGGTAAATTTCTGTTTAAAGATGACATTTTCAGAGCCTGGTGTCAAACAGCCACACGAAATCAGACCTCTAGCTAGACTGGTCTCTCAGTGGATCACAGGTTTTAAGGAGCTCCTGGATATTTCAATAGCTCGGCAGTCACATGATGTTAAAAGAAGAGAATAATAGTTACCCACACAGATTGTAAGAAGTTTCTGTTGTTCCTGTGCTTGTAAATCTTGTCTCTAATGTGCTAATGACATGTATTGATTATATATTGGCCCTTATAAAACCAACTTTAAATGGGACTACAGAGTGAAGTGTGGCGGCACTGACTAGGCAAAATGCAGTTTTGGCCTTTTTATTGCCTCTTTAAGTCATCAAACCAAGTAAGTCTTGCCACTCTGTGCCACAACACTGAAATCACAGAAGCCAACAGAGAGTTGTTTACAAAGTAACTCGTCAGAGGTCCTTGACTGAAGAAATTTATAAGCAAGTTGATATAGTTGCACACCTGGGAAATTTACCACTGATTCTCTCAAGCAACCTTGGAAATGAAAATGTGTAAGCAAAATGAAACATAGAATACCTCGAATCAGTTTGAAAACTAAATGAGTGCTTTTCAGTTAGTCACAAGGCATTGGTGACAGTCATTGCAGGAGACAAGTACAACATTGGTGAAAAAACCCCCAAAGCTGGTGATACAGGTTCAGTAAAGCAAAGGCTTTATGATTAATTTACAGTGCAATTGTCAGTTCTCCTTGATTATCTTCCACTTCTACTTACCTTCATGAATCCCCACAGTTGCTCATACCTGAATTTAAAGACTTACTTTCTTTTAGGAAGAGCCCCATATTTCACACTGCCATGGGGGAACTAGAACTCCTTCATCCATAAACTTGTCCCCCTCTCCAGAACAGAGGAAACCGCAAGGTATGAAATAAGGAACTGTCATGATCTACAAAGCAATGAATGGGTTTAAGATCACTCATCTTGCTCGCAGAAGAATTTTTCTGTGGGAGACCATGCAATACAATTTTATATCCCAAAACAAATGAAGAAGTCAAGTTTTTCAGTAATGTAGGCCAGTGGGATTTTTATGCAGACTGAGATCTAAACTCAGTTCTCAGTTTCTTTACTTTTTTGAATGTATGTTGACTTTGATCGCTATAGAGTACCACCCTGATAATAATGATTTATACAGAATTCTTGTCAAAAGCAATTCAACCATCTCAAAACACTTCATAGATTCAGCAAAGTGATATGCAAGCCATGTAGAAGGATCACATTGCATCACCCACCAGGACAAGGCAAGCACCTCTGTGATGATGGAGAGCAACTGTTTAAACAATGCACACTAATATTACTCAACAGCTCAGAAAAGGAAGTGAAAATTAAATGATTGCATATAATTGAAACTGCAAGAGGAATTATGAGCAACATAGCTCAGTTTCCCAAGTTGGAACTTAATCAGGAGCTAAAATGAATGTGCTACCTGCTACAAAGAAAAAACCAAAAGCATTCCAAATTTGGACTGACTTAAATAAGAAATATCAAGGATAAGCTTGAAAACTTAATAGTAACTATGAATTTGTTTCCAGTTTCTGTCTTAATTCCTTTTTTATTTTCTTGTCTCTGTTGCGGCAAAGAAAAATGTGAATACCTATCAAACACTGCAGTATGTGCCCAAGCCTGCAGACAGGCTGTGTCCTTATTTGTGAATGGCAAGGGTTGCCCAACCACCCCATGGGGTTGCTAGCTCTTACTGTCCTGGGTTGCAGGGCCAATGCTCCACCAGTATTAGTCTCTGGGAATTGGAGAGACCTGATCCATTCCATGAATTTCATATGTCCAGACAATAAGAATGCTGTTATTTACACAGCAGGAAATGTTCAGCCTTTTCTGAAACGCAAGAGACAGGCCGCATGCCAAGGAACTTTTTCTTCAAAGTAAACTAGGATGTCAGACAAGGACTACTCTAACCAAGACCTATCTAAAACTGTGCATTTATCACACCAGTTGCATATTCTGAGCAGTCACTGAAGACTACTAGATGCTCCAGCGTCTAGGGAAAATTAATCTGGGCCTAAATTCTAGGGCCTTTGCTGTGTCTTGTACCAGCCCTCAAGACTCAAGTGAAGACAGGTGTGTCAAGTGGTTCTTCTCCTTTCAAATCTGGATGGATTGTCTTGTTCACCAGCCACAAATGGAGCCTCTGCACAAGGGAATATAGCTCACACCACCCCACAGAATTATAAGGGCATGGCTGAAGACACAGAAACATTTGAGGAGTCAGAAAAATTGTGCTGTGAAACCAAGGCCTTTCTGGTGGTAGGTGAAGCTGAGAGGGTTGCTTGGTTGATGGAAGACAGAGATGAACAAATCTTGCTTGTTGCTGCACCAGGGGATGGAGCCTTTATGCAAAGAAATCACATGGTGATCTGTCTCTGCTATGTGTGAACCTAACTGTTCTCCACAGCTGAATATCAAACCCTTCGCAGCCTCTGGTTATGCTTGTGACAGCAGCTTTCACCTGCAACTTCAGTGCTAAAAATGCAAGCATGCTGGTTTTGTAAATACTACTTGGGCCAGTCCTACACTTCTGGAAATGGAAGGCTGCTTCTCCAGAGTGGGAGAGTGCAGTTCACAATGTGGAGAAGGAGTGAGAAATATGTGTACATTAGACTGTTCTATTCTTCTTGTTCCCGGGAAGTCCTGAGATGACGCGGTTAGTCCATCCAGCTGCAAAATAAACAGGGTGAGTGCAATCTATCCCGCTGAGGCAGCTCATCCTCAGCAGTCAAGGGCTGGGAAACATGACATTTGTCTGCAGCTTCTGCTCAGAATCAGGTACGAGGGCTGAGGACTCAGAATTCATAGGGGACTAGTAGTATAGATCACTCTTATTTTTTGAAAACATGTGGCTGCATCCTCAGCAGAAGTAGGAGGGGATGGACCTGGTTGCTTATGCTCATTGATCAAGACTAACTACACAGCTCAACAATGGGGGAGAAAAGAAAGCCAAGGGAAAACAGAAACTATGGGTAAATTTACTTATGCATACATATAGAATACACACATATTGAAGAAGATTTTTTCTGTTTATAACTAGTGGAGGAATCTCTATGAAGTTTTTAATACCAGTTGCTCACAAAATCTTTATTAAAATACTATGGCGAAGGACATTTCCTTATCATGAGTAGCCTGCCATAACAGTTTAGCAGCATTTGCTTATACTTTGCTATAACTGCCTAGTAACCGCTCCTTTCGCTCATTACAAGATGCTGTAGCTGCTGCCTTATCCTGCAGTTACCAGTTGTGTCTGGCTGGCTGCAGCTGCTTGCAGATCTGGTTGCTAAAGACAGTCAGCAAATGAGAAAATACAAATGGCTTGATTGCCTGAAGACCATCTCTAGGTCCTGGAGGAAAGGGTTAGGTCTGTCCCGTGCACTGTCTAGCTATGGTGAGTCAGTTATCTGCAAACAGTAGCAGGTTGTGCAACAGGCACAGCTGTTTCAGCAGACGGGCCTCTCAGAAACCAAGTCACAAGTTTCATTTCCATCGCACAAAGTGAAGACTCCTTTTTTTTTTTTCAGTTATTTGTTCTTTCCTCCTCTGCACTGGGGTTATCCCTTCTGAATACTAGAAGCTGCTGGGGATTTATTTTGCTGTTTCCCCAGGGGCCAGACCAGCTGCCTAACCTCAGGAGGGTGAAGAGGACACTGGTGTCTGCAATGCAGCAGGCTTTCCTGCCCTATTGTCTCCTTTCTCAATGGACACGCGGGAGGACCAAGAAGAGCACAGAATTGCTTATCTTCCCTACCCTGCAAGCTGCTCTGCTCCAGCCCTCTTGTCCCTTTCTGCCGCAACTAACGCATACTCTCAACAGGCAAATGCCAGAGAAGGACCTGAAAAGCAGAGAGCTCCTTCCTCCCTCCTGCCTTACTCCTTCCCCAGCCTTTTCTGCTGCAACGTGGTGGCCCTCAGCATATGCTGGCTCCCTCTGCCATGGGGCCTGGCTGAAGGCTGCAGCAACTCTGCTGCAGTCAGATACCTGCTAAGAAGCAGATAGTTGGGTGGTGCAGGTGCCTGTGCTAGACAAGGTGGATGAGTGGGTACCTCTGTGAGAGGAGAGCATAACAACCAAAGTGATATTAATATGTATACAGTCCTTGAGGGCCTGAAGCAGCACTAGTGACTTGGTTTGGTTCATCTGGTTGGCTATATGGTTGGGGCCAAGATAATTCAACCATAAGTTGTCTCAGGATGGAATCCATCACCACCACCAAACTCACCTTCAAGCACCTGTTGCCTTTGGGAGGAGCCACTGCAATGGTTTTCTCTGCCTCAGCCGGCAGCGGTCCATGCCTGAAGTACTCTCTGCGGCTGAGAGGGGTTTGCTCGTTAGCAATGTTTACAGACTCTGTCCTCTGGCCATTGACCAGCTTCTTCTTTCTTTGGCATTGTGAAATCTGCTCCTCGCCACAGGGAATAGTCAGTGCTGGAAGTGGAGCACCAATGTGGAGCTGCTGGCTCTTACAGCTTTTTATCACCAGCTTCATAATATCTGACGTTTTCTTTAAAGCTCTAGTTCGTCAGCTAGCAGTTACAAACCAATATCAAAGGGGTTTGGGTTTGGTTTTTTTTCAATATGAAATAATTCTCTTGCTCTCAGAGTTGCAGAGAAATGCCTGAAAACATGGCCCAGGGCTCCAGAACCAGACAAGCAAATAAAACTTCATATTTATATCATATTTCCATGTCATTTGTAAGACAGGCTCACCAGCATTTCAAGACTGGCAACACTGAAGTGTTTTCATATGTGGCTGCGAAGAACAAAGGCCAACTCTGCAATAAGATTACAGCCCTGGTGGTTTCTTAAGGTCGTATTCTGCATGACCCAAACATACTTCTTAAATTGCCCTGCTTAGAAAAATGCTAGGCTTTTTTTTTTAATCCAAATGCATGTTTGAAGAAGCATGTGGTTCTGAGCAGGTCATTGTCTCTTGCTCCCTGGTGACCCCAGAAAAGCTGCTATGTCACAGCAGCTGCTGTAAAAAGTCCCCTTTCCAAAGCAGCATTGCAGTCAGGAAGTATAGCGGAGAACTAAGACATGATGTGGTAACACCTTGTTTGTGCTACTGTCCTACGCACAGAGAATCCAGTCAATACTGGACACAGCTATAGAGACAGTGGTTGCCAGATTCTAAGGGTACAGGTATGCAATGGAAATGAGCAGGTCTGCTCTCCAGCCTTGAGGACAACTGGCACTATTTAATCACATATACATTACTGACTTCTATTCAAATCCAAGCTGCCTGCTGTTTAGGGTCTCTGGCCTAGGCCAAACCTTGTGTCAAGCACAGAAATGGTTCAGAGCTCATCAGCTTTGGGCAGGGACAGTCACAGCAGCTTCACAGCATGGGTAACTGAGCTCTTGTGCCCGGTCATGAGGCCTGCCATTCTTCCCTGTGCTTTCATAAATGTAGCCTAGGAAATTATCACACTGCTGTGATTAGGGCATGCCAGTTCCTGTGGCCACGGGCACTTAAGAGCACCTTGTGTTCAGCTGGTTGCATGGGGTAGGTATACTTTTAGGTCTGGACCACTCGAGCGCCATTGATAAGGAATCTGCTGGGAAGCTCTCTGTCCACACCCCTTGCTCAGGTTTCCTTCAAGAGAAACCCAGAAGGAAAGCAGGGTGCACGCCAGGGAACACAGGGTACACGCCAGGGAACACAGGGTACATCCCTCTTGCAGTGTGGACATCACCACAGGGTACGCACTCCAGAGAGGGTAGGACAGCAAGCATACCTGATGAAATGAAGAGAGGTAGTTAATGACATGTTCCCCATGTCCATGGCAGGTTGCATAAGAATCTATGGTTTAAACTGTAACAAGGAAGAATCTTTCTCATGGTAAGGGTACTCACATAGTGGAACAGATCATCAGGGAGTTTCCATCAGTGGAGGGCATTAAGAACAGGTCAGACAAACATCTGCAAGAGTCATATAGAGCTGATCCTGCCTCGGATCTCGGATCTCTTGGGCACTCTAGGTCCCTTCCAGCTCTGTTTTCCCTTTCCATTCGTCCAGATAGATTATCACAGGCCTCCAAAACAGGTACCAATCTGGTGAGGGCAGTGTTCAAAACACAGCCAGAGCAAGATTCCTACCTGTACCTCTGCGTCTATAGAGAGGAGCTTCAACTGCTTTGCCTCACACTGAACAAGTCACAAAAAATGAACAGTGTATCCTCCCGTGTCCATCTCTGACCCTTGTTCATCACTGTCAACTAGTCTCCTCACACCTTCTTTCTTTGAGTTGGCTATCAGGACGGAGGCATGAGCCGAACAGTCATTTAGGAGGGTTAGACCTTTCGTTGCACAAGACCTACTTTCATGTTCTGGGTTAAAATGCAATGGCCATCTCCAGGACTTACGGACACCAAAATACCCAGAAGTCTTGTGCCATGATGATAGTTAGAAAGTGTCCTTATAGCATCCAGCCCTCACAATTCACATCCAGCTGCTTCACGAGTCATATTGCAGAGAGGTATCTCCTCACAGGCATAAGCAAGGCTGGCTCACTCAGACTTGCTAAGAATCTGCATTCCCTAGAACGTGAACCAGACCAGAACATCCTTCTGCCTTTGATAGCCCAGATCTTCTGTGTGCATAAGAAGCCAGCTTGGAGGAATGTTATCCACGAAAACAAAATTCTGCCTTTCCAGAGCCAAAACAGGACTTTGCAATGTCCCATCCCACAAGTATTCAACAATCAATTTTGTTTCTGAATCTCTTGATCTCATATGTTCCTAATGAGTTGGTGTCTAGGTGGGAGGTCTGAGAGCCACGCTGTATTCAAAAGAGTAGAGAAAAGAGCACATTAATGACCATGTTCCAACCATGGTTTTACTAAAGCAGCAGGTACACTGGAAAGAACTCCTCCAGAGCTATCTGTCAAAAAAATGTAGCAATTACAAAATATCAAATGTCCTTTGTATATTAAAAGAAAATCAGCCTCCCAAACTGCAAACTGTAAGGACAAATAAGAATGTGAGCTGTTAAACAAATAAGAAAGGGGAGCTTTGGACAAAAATAAACAATGACTGGCATTTAGGGAACTTAATCTGCATCAGAAAAAAATTTCTCCTCGTTTGCTCTGTCTAATTTTTTCCATATTTTTGTCATTAGACGTTATTAAAGTACTACTGTTCCAGGGCTGGGTGATGAAAGGCTGAGATATGATTCAGCCCCCTACGTTACATAAACAAACCCGGGTCGTTATGACATCCACTGTGATTTTTTTTCTTCATTCTATTTAGTCCTTAACCGTACCTCACTATTGGTTGCGCTGTGGAATCTCTTTCAGGTGATCAAATGCAGTTTCAGGCCAGTTCTTCAGTTGCTAATGTGGTATAAAAGGCCCACAGCCAGACGTCTGCTAATAAAACAGCCCTTGGTTCAGTCTTCTCGTAAGTGGGCCATGTTGAAACTGCAATATAGCAGCCATTTAAAACAGGATACAGAAAGCAAACCAGGAAGTGTCAGTTTAAACTTAGCTCTGAACCATTAATCATCATCGGAGACAATGATGTCGGTGTGACCGGATGGGCTGGCTTACGATTAGTTGAGATTGATCCGAGATACCACAAAAGCGCAGTCTGCTGGTTTAAAGAGTCTCTTTCCCTTTTCCTTTGTCAAAATCAAGACATTGTTTGGAAAGCCAAAGAGAATGCCATTCGAAAGTCTGAGGTCACTTCCAGAGATAAATTTAGTAGGAGGTATGACAAAACAAGAACCAAAAAATGAGCCTTTTCCATGACGGAAAGCTCCTCTGGCATTTGGAGGTGAACCATATCTAACCAAAATCAATACGAGGACAGTCACTTAACAGAGTGAGGCTTGTACCAGACATTATCGTGGTGTTGCAGTTGTTGGTTTAAGGGCAGACAGGTATCCTGGGCCCTCTACACCTGGACATTTGAGAGTTAACTTACACATCTGGGACTACATAAGGCAGTCCCCACACAGAGTGAGAAATGTGGTACAAAATACGCCTCCAAAGCCACCGCGATGTTTTATGTACTGTAAGAGGGACATTTCGACCCTGATGGCTTTCCAGAGGAATAACTGTACCATCCTGCCACAAGAAGCCACACAGAGAAGGATCAGGGCAGTACACCTGCCAGTGGGACACACAGTCTATTTGGGACACACAGTCTATTTCTGACCATCTTTTTACACAAAACCAGGTCAGCAATACTTCCTCTGAAGGACAGGCGTGGTGAATGGTGTAGCTCCCTGTAGAAGTGGCAGCACACACCTCACCATGTCATAAAACGCCTCGGCTATAAGGTGATGTTGTGGTGCAAGAAATTATCTACCTCTCTGACTTTAATTATTATATTTATTGCAATAATAACACAAGAGGCCACAGATAAAAATAAGTGAAAACCTCAGCTAATGTAACAGCAGCATAAAAATGGTCATCTGGCTGCATGAAATTTATACAAAAATAAACACATACAGGGATTTACTTATCTTAACTGGATGGCCTGCCTATAGTATGGATTGTTGTTGGGAGCCTATAAGATAGCGTCAGAAGATGTTTAATTTTATGCCACTATTAGTTTGGAGAGATTGTAGAAACAGTCTTCTGTAGCTTTTTTGGCAGTTGTTACTTCCATGCCCTTGAACAATTCTCAGAGCAGCAGAAAAAAAGCAAAAAAGCTCTTGCTGACTGCAAAATTTTGCTGTCTGTGAAACTCGGGGTGGATCTTTCAGAGGCAATCTGTGTAAGCGTAGCTCCCCTTGTATAGTGTTGTAAGAGAACATCAAAATGCAGGTATGTTCCACTTTGCCGGAGACTGTCACTCTACAGCCTGCAGGAAGGGATGCGGCTCTCAGACTGCCTTAAACTGTGGGTGGGCCATGTTGCCCTTTGAAAGTGTCAAAATCTCTCCCTGGATGACAAATGGAGCAGAGCCCAGCACTGAGCTGTTCTTTGAAATATCTGACTTTGAGTTAGTTGAACTTGGAACAGCTATTGCACAGTCCCTTCTCCAATGTCAGCTCACAGTGTGTACTGACTTTCAGGCAGCAGACTCTTGACTTCTAAACAAGATTTCGCTAACCCTGCTGAGGGCTCAATCCCTCTCTCATTGGCAGCAACAGACGGATCCTCTTTGACTTGCTGGCAGCTGCCCCGAGCACTGAGGGAACCGCAGAGGATGCAGCAGGACCTGCAGCACTGTTTGCAGTGAGAACTTCCTGTGACTGTCCTGTGGCATTGACCTTAGGCTAAGCATTAAGCTGATCGCAGGCGGAGATACATTTCTCAGTCTTTACCCTTACACTGTGAGTATCCAAGCTTCAGTACCTGCCTCTGCAAGAAGCACAGCTCTGCTGACCAGTTTGCCCCATGCTGGTTTGGCTACCTCCTCATGGTAGCATTTGAAGTTCCCACCAGCTTCTGGGGACAGAAGAACAGATGAGCCGGGTGGGTGTTCCAAGCATGTTAAGGGATTGCCTGATGATATATCCCAGCTGAATGCAGAAAACTGATCAGAAGACAAAGGAACCAACCAAACTTCACCGAAGCACTGGTGTCCAGCAGACAGACCTACCCTATGCAATCTCCAGGTGAAAGGCAGCTTATTCTGTTTTTTCATTTAAACCTGCTATTCTTCGAGAGTGATGCAGAGCACCAGGCCGGCAGTACCCAAAGGGCAATTCCCTCTCTGGAAAACACTGAGAAAACCAGGGTGTGGAAACCCATCTTGTCCCTGGAAGACCTACAGAAATCACCAGGCGCCAGCTGAAACCACGCCTGTAGGTCCTTCGATCTTAGTGCCAGTGCAATTTCTGCCCCTCCACTCCTGTTTGTCCCCTTGTTTCTCTTACCAGGGAATCAGTAAGAAAGCAGGTTTACAGACCTTCATGTAGTCTCAGCCCCTTCTGGAAGGCAGGACATCCATATGGGATCCAAAGATACACTGTGAGGAGAAAGAAGGAGGACTTCCCCATATCATCATATGTGAAGCTGGCCTAGGCTACTCGATGCCATGACGTTGCTTCTGTTTCGGGTGCCGTCAGTGGTCTGTCTGCCCTCCCTCTACCTCTGCACACGCGGGGCCAGGTACGGAGCTGAAACTGCATCTTGGGAACCGCTCCCGCAAGGACGGATCGTGACAGAGACAGACGACATCTGTTTTGCTTTTGCAAGCAGTTTGGAATCGTCTGCAGCCTTCTAGCTGAAGGAGAGGAAGACAATCCAGAGGACAATGCAGGCTCGCTTAGTGGTTAGAGCACTGTCTGGAGCAGTTAGGAGACCCATATTCTAATTCTTGCTTTGACACCGATTTGCTGTGCAATTGTGAGTGAAGTAACTTAGCTGGTCTGCGCCTTTGTTATTCCAGTTGCAATAATATTTATATCACAGGGGAGTTAGGAGGCTTACTCAATTAACGCTCGTGAAGCGTTTTGATATCCTGCAAGGGCCGGGGCTTGAGGCGGGCTCTCCAGCCAGGCTGCAGCCGCTCGCCGCCCTTCCCTCTCATCTTCCACCTGCCAAGCACCGGAGGACAGGATCGTCAGAGCACGGACAGGTGACGACCACCAAAGCTCCCGCCGCCCCCATCCCGAAAATGGCATCCCCCCCACCGTCTGTGCCTCCCAGAGCCCGCTGCCAGGGAGGACTGCTCCCCACTGTCACCCCTCCCGACCTTGCGCATGTTTTCTCTGGGCAGTGCTTGCTTCTCACCATTTGTTTTTTAACGTAGTTGCTAGAAAACTCTCCCGCTTTTTTTTTTTTTTAATAACTTTATCATGTCTGGTATTGTATTTCTATTTTCCCCTGAGGGAAGAAGCCAAAAGAAGTAGGAACAATAAATAATGTGTGGGAGAGGGTTTTTCTTTTCTTTTTTTCTTTTTTTTTTGTTTTGTACCTCTGTTCAAAGCCTCTTTCTGTTTGGCTCCAGCATTATTGGGACTACAATTCCCTTCTCTCTGATCTTTTTTTCTATTATAGTTGTATTGAGTTAATTTGGAGTAATGAGCTTTTTTGTGTTGAACCCTTCAATATTTTCATATTTGCATCCTAAAAGCTCTGCTTTTCTTGTCATGCTTACTCTTTTCACGATTTTTATTTTTCTTTCTTTTCTTTTTTTCCTTTTCCTTTCCTTCTTTCTTTTCCTTTTCCTTCTTTGTTCTTTTTCTATTTCTTTTTTTTATTCTCTTTGCTTTTTTTCCATCTTTGCTTTTATTTTTCTGTTTTTTTCTTTCTTTTTTCTGTCTCCTTTCTTTACTCTTATTTCCTTCTCTCTTTCTTTTCTTTCCCTTCCTTTCTTCCTCTTCCTTTCTTTATCTTCCTCTCCTTCTCTCTTTCTTTTTTTTCCCTTTAATTCTTCTGGAAAAAACTACCAGAGAATCAAGCAAATCATCTGTAGCAATTAAGAAGATGTCTCTGGGAAAACAGTAGCTGTGAAGCATGTTTGCTTTGTGAAGCACTCTCATCAGACACATTGGCATAGAGCCACCTATTTATTTGGGAGAGGGGTAAAAAACATGCAGTGGGATGACTTTTTGATTGTTGTTATTATTAGTGGCAAATTCATCTTGCTTGTCCCAGGTTCCCACATGTTTTCAAACCATTACAGTATATGGTTTCCAGCCACGGATGAGAGATTGCTGAGGAAAAATACTCCATCTGTTCAAAAATTAAAAGTGAAGCGTTATCTTCTCTTCGTTTCTCTCTTGCCTCAGGCGAACATGGCAGAGGCTACTTCATGCCCAGAGGCTGTGCCAGGGATAATTTACAGGCTCGTGTTTTTAGTCTCCCTCCTGCGGACACATGCAAACCTGTGCTCATCCTCAACCTACCAGCCAGCAAACGCACAGCAGTGGCACCCATTCAGCCCGCCGGAGTTGCTCCCCGCCGGGACCAGAGGGGCCAAGTGATCCCCGAGTGGGGACCCTCTGAGTGCTGCAGCCCCCTCCCCATCCCCTTATGCCCTGGCAGAGCCACGGTCCCCCCATGGTGCTGCTGCTCCAGGGAAACTCACTGCTCAAGAGGTGTGCCAGGGAGGGGAGGAATGGGGAGAGGAGGAAGCAACCCAGCAGAAGGGATCCTCACTCAGCTGCAGCCTAATCCCTGGGGGACTGCGATGGGGCGGTAGGAGCTCCCCTGCTTGCTCCCTGCATCAGAAACAGACGGGAGCAGAGTTTTCTGCTGAGGCTGGTTGGTAAGAAAGCGTTATTTGGGACTGGGAATTGGTCCCAGGTCTGCAAACACCGAAGTAAAAACCTTGCATGCTCACTGCCTTCCAAGCTCAGGTTGGGAAAATGCTTTTTGCCTGCAGGGGTGCTGAAGTGAGATACGACCCAGCCTCTCCATACACTGCTATTAGATGTAAACTAGAGAGCAGGCACTTGTGCTTTTCCTAAGCAAGCAAAAGGACCTCGGATTTACCATCCCTTGCTCAAAATTAACTTGTCCCAAGGCAGCAAGAGGAGTTCTGTTAGTCACCCATTAATCTCACAAAATAAGATTTCACTTTAAACTTCTCTCTTCATTTCTCCAGAAAGCTGGTGTGGGGAAAGGGGGGAAAAGAACAAACCTTCTAGCACCCCACAACCTGCACCCCACACAAAGAGTGCAGAAAATGCAGTGTATTAACTCTAAGAGATTATCACTTTGAAGAGTGGCCATGGCTTCCTCACTCCTTACTAGAGAAAGCTGTTTAATAAATAACAAGGCATTTATATGCTCCATATCTCCATAAGCATTTCACACACATGTGCAGAAATTTGGGGAACATAGAAAACAGATCTCAGAACTATCAGAAACCTCTCAAGCCAGAGGAGCAACATGGACATAGTCCAGCCAAAGATCTGCTGCCCTAGTGTGCAGACTGAGTATGCTTTCACTTTCTTGGGTGTTTCAACTTCTTAAAAGGCTGCTAAGGAAAAGAAAAAATTGTTCTATCGTATAATTAAAGGACAGGTTTTGCATTTTCACACCCTGCTTTCTTTCCTTCTCCCACAGGAGAACATGGAGTCGTTAAGCTACTTTTTCAAACAAAACTCTTCCTTCTCAGCTCCTTCCACGCCTGAGAGCTGCTCCGTTTTTCGCAGGCAGCTCTGTGCTCAGGAGCTTTTAAGGGTTTCTAATCCTGGAAGGCCGTCTGACATCACCCTACTTCTTGTCTGCTGATGTTTCGTACAAGCCTCACATTTCCTTAGTGTTTTTCAGAGCCACCAATTACTGCAGCAATCTTGTGTTTATGTTCTGGTTTTGTGCTTTTTTTTCTTTCCCCTGATGCTTTCCTGGCTTGCGTCCCAACAGGCTACTCTCTCTTAGATGTGTTTTGTGCCAAGGGTTAAGCTAGACCAGCTTGTTACAAAAGAAGAAGAAAAAAAAAAAAGTGGGAGGGAGGAGGGGTTTTTTTCCCTAATTTTCTTCATTGACTTCAGGCACCATGTGATCAGGAAGCCTGGCCTCTTTCCATTTCCCTTCCCAGCTAAAGGGAAACATTGTGTAGCTGTTGCCCTGCCACCGGTGGGACGGCCTCTCGCGGAATTACGTAGGAGGATAAAAATAACCAGGATATTTAAGGCCGGCTGTGGAATCCCAGCGCAGGCAGACTGAGCCTGGTCAGCCGCCGAGCATCACCGGCCCCAGCCCCAGCCGCGGGCGCACACACGCACCAGAGTGATGTGCTGCGTATGACGCAACTGCAAATATATGCCTGGCAGCAGCACGGAAACAGTTAGACCCTGGAGAGGCCCAGAAGAGGAAAAAAAAAAAAGAAAGAAAAAAGAAAAAAAAAGAAAAAAGGGAACTGGATAGCTTTTTCTTCTCTTTTAACGCACAATTTCTAGCACAGCAGGTATTTTTCAAAAAGCCAGCTACTATCCCTGGTATTTTGTGTGCTTGCTGCAGGGGCAGGGTCATCCAGAGAGAGTGTGAAACCCTCAGCAGGCTGGCTTCTTGCAGGTCTTGCTTGGCTTCAGGTGTAAGCAGATATTACACGTCTCTGTCCTGCGGTTTTGTAGGGGATAGCAGCAGGAAACTACATTTAGCCCCCGAGAAGGAGAGCTGGGACAGAACCACGTTCCCTTAGAGTCTCATTAGGCTTTTTTCTCCGAATCCACAAGTGTGGCTGAGTACAACGCATGTCTTGTTTGTTGACTGAAAGTAAGTAAATTAAAAGAGCAGCCAGCCCAAAGGCAGAAATGGCAGCCTCTTTCACATTTGGTCCTTTTGCGAGTCACCCTTGTCAGAAATCTTTGGAGGTGATTTTTTTTCCTATTTGTTAAGAGTGTTTTCACGCTACACCCCACATCTAAATTTTCCGAAGACTAACACTGGACAGTGCGTGACACAACTGCAGGAATAGGAGGAGGCTGTCATTGCAAGGACAGCAGTGCCAGCCTTTCTTTAAAATTGGTCTGACATGCAAACCGGTGCAACTTCACCTTTCCTTTGCCCATCGGAGGCTAGGACAGGGCAGGTGAGGAGAAGCAAAAGATACCATGGATGGTCTGGTTCCTCCTGTGCTTTGGAGGAGAACCTCCTCACTGCACCCACACACGTCACAGTCTGTCCCCTCTCCTTCGGTCAGGATTGTCAAGAGGGCCTGAAAGGAGAGAAAAAGGGACACAAGGGACACATTTCCTTTAGTGTCACCCTGTGCTGGAGCAAAACAGAGGATGTAGTGGTGGTCCCAGCAGCTCCCTTGTCCCCTGCCAGTAGCTGAGCTCTTTGAGAAGCCCATGTGTTTCCACGGGTGCAGGTACTTGTCCCCATGGCTTTTGAAACACTGATCCTACTGAAAAGGAAGAATGTGGCATGTGACTAACCAGCCAGGAGCAAAGGGCTCTACCAGCTGTGTGCCTTCCAGTCCCCGTTCCTCACATGCTGCCGAGGACTCGCTTGCCCAGATGGCCTCTGCTACCTACCTGCTGTAATGCAAGGGACTCACAGCCCTGCTGCAAACCTCTGCCAAGGGGCCAGGAAACTACCCGTTCTCAGCAGACTGCAAATACTAGAGCAACCCGTTTTCCTGGCACACTCAGGGAGCCTAGTAATGAGAAAATACAAGGCTCCGTGGCTCCTTCCTGAAATGGTGAGTGGACTCCTGCTCCTCTTACGGAGTGAAATCAGTTGTAAACCTTGATGAGGAACAGAGATTGTTCCTGAGATTATTTCTGCTGCGGAGCTCTGTTAAACGTTAGCCAGAGAATAAAATTATTATCTTTGGTTTACCTTGGAATTTCCCCTTCCACAATCGGTAGGACCCAGTGTAACAAGAATCCAGTTTAGAGAAGTTGTGACAATTGTTGGGCACAAACTTAAACTTTGTTTATTGCTTGTGCATTCATGTGGATCTATTTCAAGGAATTAAATGAAAAAATAAGGTTTAAGGGCATCTTTAAGGCACTATACCTGCTTGGACTTTCTGTTTGGTTTTGCAAGTGCTTGTGGTTTTACTCTTATATGTGTTAGGTTTATTATTTCAAGTGGAGTGATATACTGAAACCAGCCACACAGACTATGGAGAGGAATGGCTAGAGCCTTGGTTTTCAGCTTCACAAGCAGCCCTCCACATAGATACTTCTGTAATCTTTAATATTTAACAAACAGTATTTGAGAACCCCTCAGATGAAATAGACTTTGATCTTATAAACCCTTTATTACACAAGGCAGTATTATCCCCACTTTATATAACCATGGAGCTGCACAGGAGGAAGAGCAAAGGCCCAATGCCAAATTATCCATGTAAAGTCCCTCCAGTTTCACTGGGAAAATAATTTTACACATCTGGGTGTAAGTGGCAGAGCCGAGATGTCACCCTGCCCTGCTGTCACCCTGCAGTTCTTCCCAGCACTGGAGGAGCATCTTGTGAGTTACTTTCATGTGTCTAAGTGCAAATCTGCTGGATGGGAGCCAATTCCTTCCTTCTCTCCTTGTTGATAGAGGGGAGAGGCAACAGCAGCATCAACTCTTCCAGCACAAGGAGCAGGCTGAAATGTTCTTCAACCAGAAGAAGCCAAGGAAGGCAGCTGGATAATTCAGCCTGCTGAGTGCAGCCACCTGGATTTATGAATGCCTACCCTGGCACCCACATCCTGAAGCAATTCCTACCTTTTCGGGAGACTGGCTAAACCGCTGGGTTTGTCCAACCACTTGGAGAACCACCACAGTTTCAGGGGCTTCACAGTGACCATAGCCAAGCTTGCATCACCAGGCTGGCTGCTCCCAGCCATTTCAGGTGCTGGCAGCAGGGGAGCAGGACACGTGGCCAGGGAAATCAACCACTCCTTGGCTTCCCTGGCAGAAGCAGCAAGGCTTGCCATATAAAATCAATTCATTAGTCCAACAGGACCACTGTCACCCTCCCCTGGTGCTGGCAGTCATCCCCTGGCGAATCTTCCTGCAGGCAGTTAAGGTGTCACCAGCCTCAGGCCCCCTGTCTTCTTGTTGCCATGGGGGTAAGGACGGCTGCACAAAGTGTAGCACACATGCCCGCACCTTGCAGTCATCACTTCATTGGATGAAGGCTTTGAGCCTTGCTAGAGGGAGAGGAACTGCCCAGATCGCCCCAGCAGATTCAGCAGATGATATTTACCAAAGGTGTCCTGGCACCAAGGTCCCCGTAAGTGATACTGAACTGCACAGGGAAATCAGGCTTTGGAGGCACCTTGCGCCACTGCGTGCTTCCATCTACTGTGGTTTGGATAACCCATCTACCATGATATCAGCACATGGAGCCACTTGGCATTAAGCAATTCCATCCCGGGATGCCATGGCCATGTGAAGAGGATGGCAGGCGAGGTTGTGTGTTTGGGTGCTGTCATGCAGCCAAATCTTCTCTGCAGCAAACACAACCCAGCAAGTTTCACATGCTTTGGAGTTTCGGAACAAAAGTTTTACACAAACTTAATTGGCCCCAGATTTTTAACACTAGTAAGTAGTTACAATGCCTCAGAAAGAGCTATTTCTTACTGACCATTTGCCACAGATACATTTTCCAGTTGGTGCTCCCATCACACCTTTACTCAATGAACAACAACTCCAAAACCCTCAACACTTAATACATTTCTCTTTTCTTTCACATGTAGCTTGCCATGTTGTTATAACTAAAGTTCAAAGCTCAAAGTTCTGCAGTTTTCTTTTCCTGGCATTGTTTTTCATCCAGTAGTCATCACAACCTAGCACAAACTAAAGTCACCCATCTGGAGGTTAACAGCCCTCTCTTCTTCGCATCAGGTGTCCTGGTCTGCTGCTGGAAGGTAGAAGTGGATGCTGTTGAATCATGTGAACATGAATGGCAGTGTAACAGGGCCTCATTTATTTTTACCTTGATATTCTATTTACCCTGATGTGGTAAATGTCAGGATATCTGGCTTTTCCGCAACTACTCATCTATATGACCTTGGTCATAACACTTCACTTCTCTGATTCGCCTTTGGCCATGTTTGCAGCTGTCTCCAGGCTGCAGACTCTGTGGGACAGGTTTCCCTCATGCTGTCTTTCACTCTGGGTGTACACCAGCACAAGAGAGTCAAATCACATGCAGGACCTCCTGTTGCCACGGCCAGCCATGACGGTTTGGCGTGCAGGTGAGCTGCCCAGCAGGGTAGGGGAGCACCCCTTGCTACAGAGTGGGGAAGCATCTGCTCCTCCTCAGCCTTTTTAACAGAAGCTGATCTTGGAGAATAAGCTGCATCTTGGAGAAGTCAGGTTTGTTTTACCTTACTGATCCCACTGTGATTGCTCCCTTTATGATCCCTTCATGCATTGAGGCAGAGACCAGCCTCCTTAGCAACTCACCTTCAGAGAAACAAATGTTCTTTGGCATGAAAGACAGGTGCCGTGCTCAGTGTCCTGTAACACTTTCCAGGTGAAAGCAGCCTGAAAACACATCTAGCCATTTCAGTGTTTCCCCCCAAAAGTGGCAAGCGAGCAAAGAAAACTCCCAGCCCTTTCACATCCATACCCTATAAGGAACTGCCTTCAATCACCATAAATAAAACAAAGGTGGGTCTTCAGCTGATCTCAATTATTGGAGCTCCAGTGAATTGAACAGAGCTAGGATAATTTACGCCAGATGAGAATCTGCCCTCAACATATGTTACATTATGGTTCAACAAGATGGTCTAAGTTTGCTTTGGGGGAGGAGCAGTTGGAGGGGAGAGTTAGGTTTGCTCATGTCTAGGAACGATGAGCTGCAAAATCCCTGAGCCTGAGGAGGTAAGTAGGGAAAAGAAGACTTTTGGTTATTAGGCCTTCGTATTTCCAGTGATTAGGGTGGGAAAGAGCAATCTGTGTGGGAAACAGGCTTCCCTACACCCATTTTGGCAGCTTTTGATTGGCCTCTAACCAGACATTTATTAAAACAGCCTCATAAGTTGCGGTCTTACTAAAGAACAATACTGAACCAACCAAATGTTAATGTTTTCAATCTGTTCCTGCTGAGATTTCCGCCTCCCCACCTCCCTGATTATTAGAGAAGAAGCGGGGGAAAAAAGAAGAGAAAAGAGAAAAAAAAAAAGAAAAAGAAACAGAGTTTGTATTCCCAGCCTCAGCTGACAGATCTGCTGTAGCCTTCTGGAGGTTTTGTAATTAGAATAAAGGGTCCTCGGGACAGGAACTATAATTGGTTTTGAGTGTTTGTACATTTTAACTGGGCCCAGGTTAGGCATGCAAGTAAACTCAAAGCGCCGACAGAAAGATCTTGAGCCCTAGGAGAAAAACTCCAACGGAGGATTAAGGGCCTCTGAAAGAGGGTAGTGGATCACATCCGATACTTTAAAAAAATATATATTTTTCATGTACTCAGGATTGTTTTCCTCGGCAAGCGAGAGTAAAATCTGTGCTGCAAACACTTGACAACCAGAAGTCTGGGATAATCTGAACTTCAGCAACAGAAGCAAGGAACAGGGAGGAACAAATATTTCCGCAAGCAAAAACCCCAGGGCAGGACATGTGATGGAGCTTCTGAATGCTTACAGGGGGTGCAAGGGGTTTTAACCCACCCATCTTGCCAAAATCTGAGGGCTGTGCATCCTTCTAGCAGACAGCTAGGTCTGCTGCGGTAAATCAGGGAGGCCTGGACCTTCGCTCCAGCTGCAGCTCACATCCACACAGCCAGCCACATCACCCTCCTTTGTCCCCACATCCCCCAGAGAGCCCCCTAAAGCGAAACTCTGCCCAGGCATTGTCTGGAGAGGGCTGGCTGGCAGCGAGCCCGCACTGTGCCAGGGCATGTACTGGCAACTAAATAATATAGATGATCGTGACAAGTGCTCGAGCCCATGCTGGGTCTCCGTTGGGTTTACCGGTACAGACACATGCAGCAGCACCAGCTAGAAGCAGCCTTTCTGTGGGAAAAGGATTGGACTGAGAACACACAAGGAGAAAAATGTATTTGCAGGCAGTGTCTCTGTTAGCAGTCTTGAGGCTCTTTTCTCTAGGGTTAACACTCACTGTCTGAGAAAAACAATGCTTCTGGAGATCTGCAGACGAAATGTGGTTGCAGTGGGTCATCCAGATCCACAAACTACAGTCCCTTTTTGGGTGGGATTTTCACATCTGTTCTTCTCTGCCCTAAAACTGATTTCACTAGGACAAAGCTCAGAGAGCACTGGGCGCTTTCAGAAAACTCTTCCATCACGTCCCAGCTCCAGTTACAGTAATGATCTCCTTGCATGGAAGGCACGTGAGTGATGGAGAGCTTGCAGGACTGGGGCATATCTCTGTTTCAGGATGAAGTTTTTTTTTTTCCAAAAAAAAACCACTTTCTGGGGAAGATATGAGTGAAAACAGTTTCTGTAAAGATATCCACGTAGTGAAAGCAGAAGCTGGGCTGAAGTCAGGAGTGGTGTCCATGCTGGAAGCCATGTAGCTCTGCAGAGGAGTCCTGAGTGTTCCTCTAGCTTCTAGTTGAGAAAACTTTCCCAATTCATTGAGTCAGATGCATCGTTTATGCCAACTTTCAGTGGGTGCTGGAGACTTTCAAGCTCTTCATGGCTTATTTTTTAAGGCGGTCTGATCCTGTGCACCATACATAAATAATTTTGCCCTTGCCTCTATTCCGTGGTGCAAGAGGGAGGTTCACAAGAGGAAGCAGCTGGGGGCAGACTCCTTAGTGGTTCAGCTACTTCTACCTGGCTCCCCTGTATACCTGTTTCAAGCTCTTTTTCAGCCTGAGGCAATGGTGCTTTTTGGTCAGTGAGGAACAGTACATAGAAATAGACAGCCAACTGGTATCACCACAGCTGGCCTTTGCTCAACAGATCCCAAAGCCCAGCCTCCTGAGAGAAGAGCTCGTGTTAGGCATGTAGGTCCCAGCCCAGCTCAGCATTTTCTCCTGCTTCTGGGGGAGCCAAGCTGAGTGTCACTTTTTCTGTAGGAACCAGGCTTTTAAGAACTACTGGGGAAGAAACCAGCTAGATGGGCTAATGCCTTACATGTGGATGATGGTTAAGACATGGAAAGAACTGTAAACAAAGGGACAAAACATACTAGTCCTTTACAACATCCTGCCAGCAGTGGGTACTAACAAGGGAAGTGTTGCCTTCCTACAATAAAGAAGGGGTAGACATAGCCTGCCTACGGCAGGGACTTAGACATGTGCGTCACCTTTGAGCACTTTCATCCCCTTGAAGAAAAAAAAACCCTGAGAAACAAATCTTACAGGCAACCAGTCCTTTGTAGGACCGCTGCCTTACCTCCTTGCTGCCATCCCAGACTGCATGGTACTTACCTCCCCCGAAATCGCGCTGGGGAATTACCACTGCTGTCTCCAGTGTGGCCACAGTCCAAACTGTTCTCAAAGCAGCCATGCTGCACAGGCCTGGCCACACGCACAGAGGCCCAGCAGCCACCAACCTGGTGGTCCTCCTTCTCCTCACGTAAGGAGTGCATGGTCTTGCACCCGTGCAGATGGGGCCCACGACCACAGTCAAGCTTCCCTTCACGGGACTTTCAGAGCTGGGCAACTCTGAGCCATGGCAACTGATAGTTATCCCCCATCCACCCCCTCACCAAGGGAAAACAGAGTCATCTGGAGACACCGCAAGCATGCACTGCTGTTCTTTGCTTACCAAAGTCAGCCAGACAGCCGTGAGGATGGTTTAAATGAGTTTATTTTCAACTGCTGCATTTCAGGATCACAACTACTGGTGGATCATAGGTAGCCATACTGTGGCACTGAGACCACTCTCCGATGGACGGCCCTGCCATAGATCTTGTATTAGCAGATAACAAAAAAAACAATTTTTACTCATTTTCTACAGGAATAAAATCCCATGCTAGCTACCACATGTATTTTTTCCCATAGCCAACTATCCAGTTCTGTGTTTTATTTCGCAAAGAGCAATGGCTTTGAAAAATACATCTTATATAGCATATAATCTGCAAAAGTAACACCACTGAGTGCAAAAGCACTAAAATGCAAACCAAGCAGATGCCAAGGTAAGAAGCTGGGCTAATAACATGTTTAAGCCTCTGGCCAATATTTTGCTAAGCACAGAGTAAAAAGCAAGTCTGTTTACAATATTTCGGCTGTTCCTGCATGTTCCAGGCACAGCATTTAAGTCAAAAGCCTCTTGATGTGTACAGTAAAGTTCTTGATGTCTCCTGAAAGGTTTAGAATAACAATCCCTATAGAAACAATTGTGTTTATATACCATAATTCCCCATCCCACCTCTTCAGTTGAAGTCATGGGCTGGATGCATCTTGTTATTCTGCGTGATGAGGTACAGACTGGCAGTAAACACACTGACACTACGTAATACAGTCTGAAACTGCATGTAGGAAGGCTCGGCAAGAGGGAGGAGTGGACATCTCTGAGTGTGCACTCACTAAGACTGGTTGTGAAGGCTGAAGGAGAGCACTGGGAAGCAGCTGCTTCTGTGAACAGGTTCCCCTTGCTACAGCCTGGTGGCCACACTGGTGGCCACACTGCCACATTCCTTTGCAGTCTTCTTTGTGAAGTCTAATCCCCATCTGAAACTTCTACCTGCAGCCAAGTGTGCAATGGCAGGCAGCCTCGTAAATAAAAGAAAGGCTTGAGGAGGGCCAGACAGGCTGCCAGCTGGTCACCACATGAAGCATTTTATACAATCTCCCACCACTGGAGGAGTTTTAGAGCTTTAGACAGTCTTTCACTGCTAAAGTTCAAGAAGGTGGGGGGGGGACAGTGATGTGAATCCATTGTTTGGGGGCTTCTTGCTTGGAAGGGACTGGTTTGGGCTGTGGTCAAGAATGGAAAAAAGGCAAGAAGGGCTTTGGGTTTTGCCCAGTCTCATAATTCCTGTCAATGTTTCCATTTTCCCTCTGTTTTATTCTCTTGCTCCTTAGAACAGTCCAATTCAGGATTTTTCCAGCATTCCACAAGGTTTTGTTCAACAGCAGGAAAGATTTCTCACTGTTTGCATTTGAAGCTTGATAGGGTGCACCAAACCTGAAAGCTGAAACAGGCCACACTGGCACCTCCAGCCATGGAGATCTTCACAGAGGCTGTGGAAACATCTGACTGCAGACCACAGCATTGGATTTTGGGGGCCGCATTTGCTGAATTCAACCACTGGCTGCACCTCGGGTGAATTTCTGAGTTATCAAGAACCAACAAATTGTTTCTCAGAAAATTGTTTTCTCCAGACTCCTCTTTTTGTTTGCCCAAGGATATTGGCGCTTCTTGAAGAACCGGACATATAATTAGAAATTAATGTCTATTTGCTTTGATGGATTTTGCCTCTCTTCTGAATCCCGAATTATCCACAAAGCTGTAACAAACAGAATAGAATGTATTTGTTCATCAAAAAAATGATTCACCCATTTCTTCAGGGATTAATTCTCAGTTTTGTTCGTGAGTGGCTTGTTGCAAATAGCCATAAATTCTACCATGTTGGGTTCCAACCCCGGAGTGATCTTTGTCTGGACTTCGATGGGGGTTTGCATGGGGAGGGGGGGCAGAGAGACAGATGTCATTGCAGGATTGGGCAATGGCTAGTTACATAAGTCATATGATGTTGTTTCTGTCCACTGACTGGCTGGCTTATATAACTCCAGAACAATAGTGTGTGCTTGAATATAAAGGGAAAAATCGTGCCTCATATGTGCTCTTCGTGCGAGTTTGTTCTAGGGCTGGATTCCGATGTCCGTGCAAGCTACAAAGATGTTTTCTTTGACAGTCACTTGGTTAGTGAGGAGATCTGGAGTAGGTGACATGAACAGACCCACTGAGGTGTTCTGTATGAGTTTATCTGAGGACTACTCGCAGACACCGGGCTCACGTAGTATCAGCAGCTGAGCTCCCCAGTAGCAGCTGCAATGAAAAGGAACAAAACCAAAGAGAACAACTCATGAAACTAGGCCATCCAGTGACCCAAGTCTTTGACCGCAATGTAACTGTACTGATTTACACCTTATAAATGTCTAGTTGTCAAGTTTAATGTTTCCCTTATTCCATTTCAGGGGAATAAAAAGGCTAAAAAGCATGGCCAGGATTAAAAAATGGACAGCTTAGGGAAAACATTGAAAAGTTAATGTTCAAGTATTTATTCTTAAACATGAGCATTTTCCCCAGTTGTTGTTTTTGTCAAAACCTGAACGTGATTTCTATTCGGAGAAGGAAAATACGAATCCACAGCTTTTGTTTTTAGCTGATGTTTTATTTTTGTTCATCTATACGATTTATCTCCAGAAGATTTTATTACAGTCTCCTGGAGATTTTATCACAAGTTTTCAGTTCTGGTTTTGCTTTGGATTTTTTCTCCTAAGGTCCCAGTTCTTCGAGTCACGTGATTGCACAAACATTCCCTACTTGCAGTCTTTTAAAAGTAAGTTTCTAGCCTGCATTGTTGCAGGGAAAAGGCTGAAAACATAAACTCTCAAGGCTGAGAAAAAGAACACAGAATTTACAATTTTTTTTTAAACCTCACGATTTCTCAATCTTATGTTTTTTGAGGATAGCCTGACTAATAAGTTTTAAAAAGCCCGGGGTTGAAAATATTACAGCAGAACCAGGAGGACACCATTGCTGAAGTTCATACGACATGACCTGATAGTCTTCCAGACTTATAGGAAATGTCACCACGCAGTGGGCAAGTACTTCTAAGTCACTCATGAGAGTATAAGATGACCGTAGCCCATTCAAAGTAATTTTGTTCTTTACACATGCCGGCTTTTAGCACAGTCCCAAAGTACACATTATTTATGTGGCAAGCTTCAACAGCTCAGAAAGTATCATTGCAACCCACAGTGTAAACATTGTACTCAACCTTTACAGTCTCCAGTGTGAACATAGGTTTTAACATGGACATTGAACACAGCAAGCCAAAACTCAAGAGGTCATAGTTGGTGCTCTCATGCCATCTTCTAGCATCTTTGAATCTGCTTTACAGATAATTTCTAACTCAGCCAGTTCCTCAGTTTTCAATTTCTAGCCTGAATTCACAACGGCATGTGCCGCAGGTTATATCTTGCAAAGTGCAGCACAGCCATGGAAGGGTCTCCCTTCATCTCCCTATTTTTTAACATAGTTTGGAAACACTTGCATGTTCTGGAACTTGGAATTTGCTGAGAACTTGCTTTTTAACATATTTTATTCAGAAGCCACTAATACAGATCTACTTAAGCCACTCTGCTGCTGGTAGTAAACATAATTCCAGTAGAAGATGGGCAGTTTCTTCAAGGCTTAAGGGAAGCTTCCACTAGCCAGAGTCAGAGTGAACTGTGCGTTGTGGTGGGGGACCTCCACTGCTAAACATAAATAGGGCCATTCCTGCAGATCTCAAGTGCCGCTGAAAGCCAGGGAGCAAGCAATAACTTCTCAGGGGTAACGTGCCTGCCCCTTTGAGGACTTCTCCAGTGTGTTACCTCCCAGAAACAGTTCCTCTCACCCTTGCAGAAGAGGGAAGAGTCTTTGCCAGGTGCACAGGACCTCCATGCTAAAACCAGACAGCAGAGACCACTATATGTTCAAAGAGAACCTGGCTACGTGAATAGGTAAAGAATCAGCAAAGAGTATTTCTTCACTGCTTAGACATGCAATCAAGCTACTGCATTTGCAACTGCAAGTTGACTGCATGCAGACATATATTCTGCAGCAAATGAGAGGCAAAGCACACTAGATAAAACCCTTCATTAAGATCAAGCTCATTTTGCAGGGATCTAAGACCACGGTCTGCTGACACACCATTCTCCATCAAGACATGATAGCTCATGAAGCCAAAGTCCCAAGGGAAGTAAGCTGCAACAGATGCACAGCTGACACTGTTTGAAGGACAATATCATGTGTGATGGGACTAGGATGAATGTTGGTTGCAGGGGAGTTGGTAAGTACGTAATTTTTGTCCACTTGTCCAGAGGCACCATGCAGAAGGATAAATGACTTTCCCCACCTGAATGCTGGTTTAACAATTTTGAAACATCTTCCTTAGATGTCTCATCGTTATTCCCGTAGTTAGAAGCTGATTAATGGCATGCCCCTCAAACACATATCTGGGCACATGTACAAAGACTTTTTAACAGTCCCTAACAATGGCCAACAGCTGGCCACAAAGCCAGATGAATCTCCACCCTTGTAAATCCATGCTCGCCAACAATAAAAAACCCTTCTGGCTACTAAAAAGCCTGATGGAACAGATGAATCTTGTTATGAACTGGATTTTATAAATAAAAATCAAAAAGAGGAAAACATTTTAGCTTGTGCATTCATAGGCTGAAAACAGACATAGGTTTCTCATTCTGGAGTGGCCAACTGCAGAGGTCTAATTTTCAGGGCTAAACTTCATCTTCTAAAGACTTCTTAAACTACATTGCTGGGTTGGGTTGTTGGGGGTTTTTTGTTGGTTGATTTTTTTTTTCCCAAATTTTGCTACAAAAACACTTCCTCTGTCCTCTGAGGCAGGAGTGGTGTGTCTATGCCACTCGCAGGCAGAAATGTTGGGAATGATCCGAAAGGCTTTGCTCTCCAGGCCCTGCCATAGCATCACAGCCAGCCAGTCCAGGCTCATCAGCCCAATCACACATTATGCCCACACGCTGCGGAAGGTATGTGCTTGCCACCATGAGTGCCAGGGTTTCCCCGTGCCCCTCAGGAGACGGCAAGGTGAGTTTGGAAAGCTGCCTGACCTAACAGCTGAGGCATGACCCTTTGAGGCAGGAGACAGGGGAGCCAGGCCAACCCTTTTCTCCCTGCAGCTCGCAATAAATCTCTCGGTTGGATCTATTAGCTTTGCATCCAACACAGCTACATGGTTTCTGGAGCGGAGCTGGCCACCCCAGGCTGGCACCGGGAGCCTGGCCACACACCTCGAGCCATCTGCACAGACATTCCCCGGCAGCGGAATGCTTCACGCAGGACACTGTAGCTGTGCCAGCAACAAACAAATCTCCGCAGATGTCACCTTCTCTCCAGCATAGTCCTTCTGTCCTGCTTCTAAGGGACAGGGGAAGAGGCTTCCTTTCCCTTTTTTTTTCCTTTTGATTTCCCACCCACCATCACTTCTTCTTATCCCTGGAGCTGATGTGCAATCAGAAGAGCACAGAGCCAGAGAGAGGAGCAGTGGCCAAGCTGTCTGAGGGTGAGAAGATTCACAAAAAAAAATAGCTTCTACAGGAACTCATTTTATTTGTTATTAACAAGTATTTAACATCAGTCCTAATTCACAAGTTTAATAAAATTAGGCTCTGTTGAAGATTCAAAACCTTCAATTATAGCTTTAAGCGCTCTCAATAATTACTCCTCAGATCTTCCAAAGATCCTTCAACAAAGTGCATGTGTGACGAGGGGGAGCTAAGCCTTCAGTCACTAGTACTTTAAAGATTTTAAGGAAAAAGATAAACAAAGCAAGCAGAGAAACCCTAATTCTAATAAAGAAGAGGACTATGATGGAGATCTTGGGGTGTTGGTTGACAGCCAGTTGAACATAAGCCAGCAGTGTGCCCAGGTGGCCAAACAGGCCAACGGCATCCTGGCTTCTATCAGGAATAGTGTGGGCAGCAGGAGTAGGGAGGTGATCGTGCCCCTGGACTTGGCACTGGTGAGGCCGCACCTCGAGTACTGTGTTCAGTTTTGGGCCCCTCACTACAAGAAGGACATTGAGGTGCTGGAGCGTGTCCAGAGAAGGGCAATGAGGCTGGTAAGGGGTCTAGAGAACGAGTGTTATGAGGAGCAGCTGAGGAAGCTGGGGCTGTTCAGTCTGGAGAAGAGGAGGCTGAGGGGGGACCTTATTGTTCTCTACAGCCACCTGAAAGGAGGTTGCAGTGAGGCAGGTGTTGGTCTCGTCTCCCAAGTAACTAGCCATAGGACGAGAGGCAATGGCCTCAAGTTGCATCGGGGGAGGTTTAGATTGGATATTAGGAAAAATTTCTTTACTGAAAGAGTGATCAGGCATTGGAATATGCTGCCCAGGGAAGTGGTGGAGTCACCATCCCTGGAAGTGCTCAAAAAATGTGTAGATGTGGCACTTCGGAATATGGTTTAGTAGGCATGGTGGTGTTAGGTTGACAGTTGGACTTGATGATCTTAGAGGTCTTTTCCAGCCTATGATTCTATGACTGATTCTATGTCAGGCTCTCATTATACAACAAAAAAACAGCAAATGAAAGAGACAAGCCTAATTCTTAGTCACCTTAAATATGATTCCTCTGTTAGTGGATTTCTGCAGGCATAAACAAGGGGTTTTCACAGCCCAGATATGCCCTAAACAAGATTTCTAGAAGTGAGGAAGCAACAAATTTGACTGAAATCTTCAAAGAAGATTTATTTTTACTGCCCTGGTCAGGATTTGGAGAAATGTCAGCCTCTTCTTCATGAGGTCCTGGCATAGCTGAGCCCAGCACCTAATCATACTGAAAGAACCCTTAGTGATACAGAAAACAGCTGATTATTTGCACTCCTGGCTACCATGTAGGAAGTGGCTAAGAGTGAGGAGAGAAGGTTGGGGATAAAGATTTCATTCCTGTGGAGAAGGCTTCCTTCTCCTACAGGACCAGACAAGTTTTCTTTAAGGGATAAAGATGGACTAGGAATACTGCATAGGTAAGATTGAGCAAAGCCACATTCCTGCTTCATGTGAAAACAAAGGGGAATCTTTTCCTTTGTGACTGGAGAGACTAGGTTTGGGTTCCTGTTCCCCAAAACTTGATCCAGCCCTTGTAGTTCCTTCAAAGGTATATCCAACGTTCATTTAACAAGGGTTAAGTGAGGCTTTTCCTCAGTGCAGGAATGGGACTCCTTAGCTCTCTTTAGGGTGAGAAGCATGCAATGCCATGGCTCATCTGAGATGCACTGCATTTCAGAAACACCTGACACACATTAGAGCAGCCTTGAGAACACTCTGAATTACAGCAGGGACATTGTCAGCTTCTGACACATGCCGTAGTCTCAATGGCACTTATAGTGATGTCAGATCACATTTGATCCCTCCTGCAATGAATTGCCATTCCCAAAATTTCATTCAGTTTGTATTTTGGAATGAGTATTATATCACACATTATTTTTTACATATTGAAACACAATCCCTCTTACACTGCAGAGATGGATAACTCAGGGTGTTTACAGTACCTCAGGTGTACTTACATTTGCCAAGAAGGAGGTTTAAGTAAAACTGTTTGGGTTTTTTCCCAAGCAATACCACACTGCTACACTGGTAGAATTTGGTCCAATGATTGTTTGCTGGCATGCACTAGCCGTTTTGTAATCTTGACTCCATGCACTGCCAAAGTACCTGTGCATGCAGAGAGGGTTGCTAGGAATAGGGATTTACTTTAAAATGCCCTGGAAGGGGTATCTTACTCGCTTTATCTGCACAGGGAGGGTAAATGCAGCATGAGTATTAAGCACCATGCACAGTTTCACACCATGCTGATAACACCATTGAATATAGGGAAGTTATTGATGATTCCCTAAATAAGGAAGAAAACAAACCTCTGTGGGAGTGGTGTATCCTGAAGGTGAAGAAGATGTCACAAGTTCCACCCTCGCCATTTGTTCTGAGGGAGACCATGTTGAAAGAGAAGCTTGCAAGAAGCCCGGTAGGGAAGAGAAAGCCATCCTGGCACATGCATCCCAGAGAGCTCCTTTCCAGCCTGGAAGAGGTTCCACATGCCCTGGAAGAAAGGGGCAGGCGCTGAGGCCAGGGGTGATGGTGGACTGGGAGGAAGGCCCCTTCTGGAAAGTCCTCATGAAAAGTAGAAGTTGGTCTCAGCAAAGCCAGGTTGCTCACCCAGGCATGTAGCAGTCCAGGTCGGCAGTGATATTTGTCCTCGTGGACCTGAAGAGGCTGCCAGAGCCCCAAGGAAAATTCCTTACCACAGCTGGGCCAAAACCCATAGTGTGGGATTTCTGACCTCCTCAAAACCATTTTCAGCCCCGCTGTCCTGGCGGCCCTGCTGCTGTGGAGGTACTGCTTCAAGTGGTTTTCTTCTACCAGCACCAGCAGGCTTAAGGCTTTAGACGTTTCCCACCACTGTTGCTTCTACAAAGAGGTGTGCTTTTGCAAGGACATGGACTTTAAGCAGAACTTAAGGCCCACTTTCTATCAGGCTTTGCTGAGAGACTTAGGGGTTGGCTGGATCAAGTGAGATCTTTTTCTGTTAAGCACTGAATGTTACCTCCGGGTATCTGGCTTCATCAGCCAGCTCCGACACAGGTTCCACAGTGACCTTAAAAGTTTATGTCAGAGCAATATCCTCCTGAGTGCCCTGGTCCCTATCTGTCATAGAAATCTCTGGCAATTCAGCAATTCAGTGGTATTTAAATGACGAAGTACTCTTGTAGGTGTGATACTCTCATGCAATTTCAGAGCTGCAAAATGGGCGGAAGGGGGATGTGTGTGCATTGGTTGACACTCTCATCCTCTTCAGTCAGATTGCCTCCAGTTAGGGACTGGTACCACACTTACAGCACATGGTCTGCTGCCAGCTTGCTAAGAACGAGGTGAGCTTCTTTTGTGTGCACCAGCTCTGCAGCATTGCAACTTCAGTGTGAAGAAACCTACCTCCGATGTCCAGAAGAGAGAAGGAGGAGGAGGTGACCAGGGTAATGCTTCTCTGATGCAACCTCACATGGGCTGGTTTACAGCCAAGCCATGAACATCGAAATAAAGAGTCAGCTAGCTGTACCTGCAGGTACTCTTGAAGTTCAGCCCATGTTCATTGGACCCTTGCATCATTCTAAATTAGATGCTGATTTATTTTATTTACACTGAATTTAACTTAATGTGCTTGCTTGCTAACTTCCTGCTTATCTGGATACCACATAACCACATGCCCAATTCAATTATGAAAAGAATGATAAATACAGTGAATGCTACACATTTTAAATAAGCCTAATAAATTACCAGAGTCGTGCCACATACCTGTGCATGTGTGAGAAAAAAAGAAAAAAAAAGGGGGGAAGAAAAAACAAACAAACAAACAAATTCTTTAACAGCAGACAGAAATTTCCTGCCACGTTAAATAAGGAAGAGCTGTGTTACAGAGGAGTGGGAAGAAATACGGAAGTATTAGTAATAAGCAGGCTTCTGCGGACTGTGCTGGATATTGAACAGCTAGTTGAAAGGCACGGTAAACTATAATGACCAACTGCAGCTCCCAAGCCTCCTGAAGGAAAAAATTCTAGTGGAGAGTTTCATAGTTTTCCACCACATGAGTAAACTATTTTGGATAGCAGTGAGGCAATACCACTTCCATGAGATTGGGAGTGGCAGCTGTACATGCCTCCAGTGAAAGGAAGAGGGTAACACTCAGAGGCTTAAGTGATTCTATCGCTACGTGAATCAGACCTTGAGGGAAGAGAACAGACAAGTGAAAAAGCGTTGAAATAGGGCCAGGGAAGATGGAGAGGGAGTATGACTAAAACAGAAGAGGAGAATGTATGATTCAAGCTGTTACTTATGACACATTATTTTAGCCACCAGAAACACTCATAGATATATATATATATATATTTCTGATATACATATATATACGCATGTGTGTATACATATAAATATATATATATTCTGCTATGGGCGTAAGCAGAATCTTTTATTCGGGAAGGGTTTATTATCTGTAAGTCAATCCACTTCATGGAGGCATTGCCTGTAAGCACCTTGCAGAGCAAGCTGCTCCAACAGGGGCGCGGAGCCACCAGTGCAACAGCCTGTCCTGGAGAGGTCAGGCCCCGGCTTGGCGTGTTTTTCAGCCAGGCGTACGGGCTGAAGACGGGCGAGGAGGGTTCTCCTGGTGCCACGGTGCCTGGCCCACACGGGGCGGCAGCAGGGAAGCCAGGGCAGGCGAAGCAGCCTTGTTGTGACAGCCAGGGCCCTGGTGCAGATCTGTTTGCAGAGAGGTTAACAAGACGCTTGTAAGAGCTGACAGCCACTGCTGACAGCCACTGCTCACAGCAACTTCACCTCCTGCACCCCACCGCCCCCCCCCCCC
>Ga0065711_1028127_pt1 | contig 43467 bp, 26 predicted proteins | sample Hoacrofraction12_FD_59098 | JGI IMG/M metagenome (GOLD analysis project Ga0065711, IMG submission 59098) | Hoatzin crop microbial communities from Cojedes, Venezuela - Epithelial fraction 12 v2 (version 2) | ecosystem: Host-associated > Birds > Digestive system > Esophagus > Crop | place... | reverse complement strand
CCCGCCTGGACAAGGTCCCGTGCAGCCTGCTGTAGGTGACCCTGCTTCGGCAGGGGGGTTGGACTAGATGACCCACAGAGGTCCCTTCCAACCCCTACTATTCTGTGATTCTGTGATTCTGTTTTCAGATAAATGTATTGGTTCCTTCGCGTACTTCTTGCGTAACTGGGGTGACTACTGAAATTCTTTTTAATTATTGTTCAGATGAGATAATTATTGGAAAAGACACTCCACCTAAAACAACAAATGTTACTGCAAAGAGACCAAAGTACAAGACTGACAAAAACAGAACATACATGTTTCTGCTGAACTGTTGTATTTTAATCTTTTTTGGTTTATTTACTTGAAATCAAATCTGAATCACAACATAATTCTCTGTGTAAAGAACTTCTCCTCTATCTTCTAAGGGCAACCACAGCTGCATCAAAAGCTCAGCCACCTCTAGCAGCATACTGTGTGAAATGCCAGCTCAACCCTGGGGTTTGGGAGGCACCGACTCACCAGCAGCCATCATATTGGAGATTAGGCACCATCAAAGGGCAGGAACAAGAAAATCGGAGCTACTGTTGGCTCTTAGGCATGCCACAAGTAAACAGCTCACAATAGCGCAAGAAGAAAAAGCTTATAAAACAAAAACACCCCATGTAAGCAGAATTGTTTGAAGTTGATTCCTGGCATGAAAAGCAGTATCCTCAGAAGGTATAATGCCTTCCATTCCTGCTAGACAACTGTGATGAGATTAAAAGACTATCAGAGCAGGAAGGTAGGTTTGCCTTGATCTTCTCTCTCAGTGACTTCCCTAAGGAAAACTAATAGACTTTTAAATTTGAAAAGTAACTAAAGAACTGGGGGTCAGGGGGCATGACCGACACATGCCTAAACTCAAGAAATACTGAAACATTCCTTTCCCCCTGCCATTGTATCTTTTTAGTCCTGACTTAGCTCCCAGGCTTAGAAACAGCAATTATCTTAGTTGAAGCAACCTCCCCTCAGTTTCTGTCACTAAGATATTTTATGACTTCGAAGATTTGGCTATCTACTCCCAGCTCCTCTCAGGAGTCCTCTCTGGAGTTCTCTGTCTGACACTGCTATTGAGGAGTCTTGAGAATTTTCACTTCCTGAAAAAACAAATCTTACCATCCTCCATCTGCTCGAATTGGTTTAAAAAGAATACAACAGGATTGTCAGTAAGAGTGAAAAATCCCGTACTGTTCAACAAACAGCTCCAGTGTTCCTTCTCTCAGCATATGAGCAATACTTCTTCCAGGGCCAAATCCTCTGCTTCTGTGTTACAAAGCATGGAAAACAAGAAGAGAGGAACATTTGCTGGGTCACAACTCTACTGCCACATCTGCTCTGACTGCTGCCCAGGCCAGAAGCCAGAAGGACAAATATAGCAAGTTCTGTGTGCAGTTTACAGGGTTTAAGACACAGACACCTTTTCAACAGTTACAGCACTGGCTATATTTCGCCGCCATTGTGCTTTCTAGGAACTGCTGCTATCTATGTGCAGGATTGCATTAAACTTCAGGTTTGAGGTTTTAATTTCTTCCTATTCCTTTTTTTACAGAAATGTTTAGAAGTTAACGAATTAATTTGCAATTAACTTTGACCAAAGTCCTCAACAGTTATTTAGGAGCTGAAATATCTCAGTAATGAAAGCAAAACAAAAGATAATCTTAGCTCTGTTAAGCATCTTACTTTTAAGCACATCTTTCTCTACTACAGCTGTGTCCACCTATGTCTGACTGTATTTTGGCACAGGCTAATCTCCATGTTCACACACAGCTCAGTGCTCTTTTAGAACAGTTGCATGGCATTTGGAGGGAAAAACTGCATGATGCAAAGTATTCCAGTGAACAGTATGCACTCCATAATTGTTTTGTAGCCCACTGTGCAATGTCTAATTGGATTCTAGGACTTTAAAAGGGATAAAGGAAGCAATTTTTTCACTTAAATCTTCCAGTATCCCATAAATCATCTGCTTCAACAATGCAGTCCAGGTTTTAGATAGCAGTAAAGCAACATGTGGAAGGTGTTATTAGATGTTACAATCTTGTCATTTACTACCATCAGCAGTTCTATAGGTCTTAGGAGCCATGAGTCTAGCTGATTGCAGATGAGTTGGGAGACTTCAAAAGTGAGATAGCAGGGGAAGATAAGACCAAGAAAAATCCACAAAACCCTGTTTCAGAGCAGCATTGTTCAGTGGAACACCACATCTGATTTCAGCTTGGACACAGCATTAATGCAGATCTGGCATGACCTGCAAGGAATGGTGTTATGCAAAGTCATTTTTCTAGAAACCAGTGCAAACTCACTCTGAGCAACAGAAGCTGAAGACAAACATCAACAGTTTCTTTAGCAGTGTGAAGAAAGTGGTCATTCCAATTTGGAACTTTACTATCGCAGCCTCCTTTAACTGACTGCTAGCCAGTTTAGTGTACTAGAGCAACCTTCAAGTTATTCTCCTGGAGGCAGGCAACACTTAGTGACACAAAGTTGTATTAGAAGTGCTATTCAGACTGTCTGCTTTAGGTATACAGAAAAGGAGTTCAGAATTGCTTCCCTTCTTTTTCAGAGACTTACCTGTCTCCGTGAACTGTATAGGGAACTCAGTCTCTGAACTTTGATTATCTGAATTATGTTTAAACAAGATATCCTATGTATCTAGCACCTAATCTTTCTCTTGCACCAAGTCACAAATCCTACAGGGTGTTTTGGGTTGTTTTGGCAGCTGTGGAAAGTTCCTGAGTAGTAAGTGTAATGAATAATGACAGGACTGCTTGATGGCAATGGAAAAGCATTTTGCTCCCACATCCACACTGTTCAGTAAGAATGGTGGAGGTACTTTTGTCATTCCAAGACATTTAGCATATTCTATGTTTTCCTAGATGACAGATAAGGAAGACAAGTTTATCCAAAACCTAAATAAATTGGCTAAACATTGACCTGTGGGTTCAAAAGAGAACATGGGGGTCCCACTAGAAAAAGGCATTATCTGCTTCTTGAAGCATAAGTTCCACTTTGCACAAACTCCTCATGAGCAAGTGAAAAAGCTTCTTCAACAAATGGGAAAGAGAGAAGCTTTATAAGCATACCAGTCATATTAAAATGATGCATCTAAAAATCTCCCAAACTCATGAGATTAAATGCTGGCTGTAAGAAGAGAGAAAGCATTCTGCAAAGAAGGAAATTAACTATATTTGTGTAAACATTTATTAGTCATTGCTGGTTTGGGCTGTGTATATGGCTAAGCTGAACCCCTGATTCAACACAACAGGATGGACTTAAGACATGAGAAACAGAAGTCCAGCAAGCTGAGTACACATATGTACTTAGTACATGACAGTGACATACCCAAGTCACTGTGATCACAAACAATGCGTTGAGAAAGCCTTAGGAGACTCTTCCTGTTCCAGAGGAGGCATTTTACAGCAGCATCAGCTAACTATGCGGGAGAGGGAAAAAAATCACAGATGGCATTGAATCTCCTCACATGCTGTGGAGAATATGTAGTGTCTCAAGGTTCACAAGCACAGTTACTGCATTCTATATCTGTTCAAATTACCATCTCTTAATCTGAATAGTTTCCTGAAAGCTCTCTGCCTTTTCCAAGAGCCTTCTTCTATCCCTTCTTCTGCTTTGTGAGCACACTGACAAAAAGCTCTAATAAAAGTTTGTTCTTTTGCTTAAACATAAAATTTAGCTACCACCTAGAGATGATAAATCAGAGACAGAACAAGTTTAATCTCACAAGACATTGCTATTTTGCCTTTTCCTCTTTCCCCTGCTCTTTATTGGGAGAAATCAGAGATGCTGTGAAGCATCATGAAAATCCAGAAACAGATCCCTTGTCATAGAATAGTCCATTGTTAAAGGATGTACCTGGTGTTACAGATAGACACCACCCTGCGCCACTCTGCTCTGGGTACAAGGCAAGTGCTCTGGACTGTTGCCTGTTTGAGGATAAGGGAAGATCTCTCAGCATTCTTTTATCCTAAGAAATCACAATTCTGCCAATGGAACAAAGTTTCCAGATATATGAAAATTGACTGTTTTGTTGTTACATCAGCATGCCTGAGGGTCATAAAGCCTGGAGTATTTAGACAGTAAGAAATATCATGTAGCTGTTAATCAGAAGAAACAGCTATGCCACAAGTTGTTTTACTCTCACTCTGTCTGACCACACCCAATAGGAAAGTGAGAATAGTAGACAAAAAGGGAAGCAGGCAAGAGGCAGTGGACACCTTGCCATATCTTTTTTTCATAGGACTCTTGTTTAGTAAAGAAAATTAATGGTTGTTGCTACCTTTCAAGATGCAGAGAGTTTTATTCTCAGTCTCAAGGAAAACTGCCAGAATTATGCATATAGTATAAATAAGAGCTCAAAACACTGAACTGTATACCAAAGTACTATTCCTCCCTTGCTTTCTTGTCTGTTGTAAAAGCCATTCTAGAAATCAAGCAACAATGCTATTCATTGTATTTAATGCCGATGATTACCTCCATCTTGGGGTAAGCAGCCACCCAAACAGAAGAAATTAAGCCTTCCAATAAGAAGACGAATGAGCAACATACTTGGTCAGCTACATAGTTAATTTTCTAGTTTTAGCAAGCAACCATTAACCATCTGGCATTGGTAAAATACTATGCACACAAAGAGGCATATGGACCAACACACCAGAAATAGCAGTGTTTGGCCATCATTTGGAACTAGCTTATTAAATGCGCCTACTGGATTTTATTGCAGTTTCTCTTATATCTTCCAGCAGGACTGCTCCACAGCAGTCTCTGCCTGGTTTCTAGAACCGAGAAAACATGGGTGTCTCCGTTGAGATGTAATGTGCTTTCCGAATCTGATGTCCAGTAGATCTGTGCCTTCTCAGAAGGCAGGTACTGGCAGAGGAAGGCAAGTTAATTGGATTTAAGGTTCTGCCCCTATCAGTGCAAACATCTCTGACGGAACTGGGTGGCAACATCTCTTGCAGAGTTACAGTCACTTTCTCTCAGTACATACAGCAGGAGCACTACTTGTAGTTACCCAAATACAGCTTGACTGAAGAGCTTTGGTTTTGCTCTGACTCACATTCTGCTACCATTTGCTGTGACAGTTGTTCATAGGTCTTGACTGCTGAGAAGGAAAGATTCCCTTCTCACAGGGCAAAAATAATCCAAGCCATGCCATACGACTAGACTCACAAACAGCACTGAATGGGGCTAATAACTAGAACACCCAGCATGTGGTACAGAGAGATACAAAATGGTTTGTAAGTAGTTGAGAGCTTTTGAATAAGTATACAGACAAGTGATCCTAGGATAGCAGGCATACAAGGAAGATTGCTGCTTGGTGCAAATGAGGAGCTATGCTGTGTGGAGTGGCAGGGAGAATGGCAAAAGCCCTCTAGTCCAGTGAGATGCAGAATTTTGCGTATCCACAGGAACATCATTCCAAAAGCTTGTTCTGGAATACTTCCAAGTAAAACAAGACCTAGGAACTGGCTATCATTTCTGTAGCAAGAAAAATGAGGATTTTGACTTAAGGTGAAAAAAATAAGAGAAGAAGATAAGAGATCACTGTGACTATTCAGAGAAATTATGTAACGTATATCGTCTACATAAAATACATGGAAAAATATAGCATCTTAGTAAGGAATGATTCTTGCAAGTTAATCACTTAGTCTAGCTCCTAAATGATAAGCGTATTTAAATTACTTCCCATGACTCATTCTTAAAGTGCATTCCAAAGTTTTTAGATATTTTAAAAACCTCATTCAGAAGTTTAGACATTAAGTAGCAAAATGTGGAAGTTTCCAGAGCTCCAGAGTATAAAGTGCCAGGTTTTTCCCCAACAAATAAAAGCATCTTGTAGGAATGACCTCCAAGGTAAGAAAAGTGATGATACTTTGTCTTTTTAATCAAGTTTTGATTTTGAAGTTTGAATGAAGTCAATGAGTTTATTATCCTTACTATTTTTATCATAGTTGACTTTTTTAAAAAAGTTGGCAGAAAGGTAAAGACATGGTCGACTTTAAATGGGTTTCCTCCCAAATCAAGATAATCCTAACACTTCGGAGGAAAACATCTGCGCATAGGACACCAAAGACACTAGAAGGAGCAAGTTCGAATGCGTTCCAAGAAATCCTTTGGCTTCAATACACAGAAATATCAGCAGCAGGGTTTAGGGATAAAAAGATATATGTTTCTTCTATAAAGGTAATTCCTTTTTATTTCTAGTAAAAAATCTTACAAAACCAGGAAAAGTAATTTTCCTTTGAATCTTCCAACATGGAAATAGAAAATCAGAGCAGATGATTAACTTTTACCACCAAATCCTTCTCAGAGCAAGCATTTGGACTACTGTCAAGTTCTTACCTAGACCACAGTAGCAGGACAGAAAATGTATGTGTCTGTGTTTTATCCTCCTATTCTTTGCTTAAAAGGGTTTTGATTAATTGTCTTAAAGAATAAGTGGTAGCTCTCATTTCCTGAGGAAAAATATACCTTTTGTCCCATGTGGGCAGAGACTAACAGCTGCAATCTACCTATTCATTTGTGCAAGTGACGTCATTCTGAAAGGGATTGTCCTCCCAATACAGAAAGCCACACGTGACTGATAGTTTGGGACAATAGTCTACTTATCTCATAGCCAGTTACACCTCCCACCAAAGTTTTAATTTTTATGTGAAAGAAAATAAAGGATTCTGAAAATTAGTAATTTCCCCTCTAAGTTCATTGTCTATGCATTGGCATTTTTAAAGCTTCTTTGCTGTGGTTTCATGATTGCTATTTGCCTGCATCATCGTCTTGTATTTACTACCAAGTGAAAACAGTTTACTTCATAAACCACAAAAGCCCCTTGACATCCCTTTCAATGTAGCATTAATAATGTAACCTGATATCCTGAGCAGTATCTTAGATAGTTTATCAACTGTACATTAACCACTTAGTACTTTCTGCATAGTGTTGCTATCTTATATATCATCAGTTCCTGTCTGTATCACATCTATTTTGACTGAGAAAGAGAAGCACAACCATCTTTCCACTAACCGGTGGTCATTAACTGTGGTGTCATCTTGGAGACAGGCGAATATGAGTTTTGAGACACCATAGACAGTTATTCCCACAAAGGATCTGAAAACGCTATTTTGTACATAGGTAAGGCTGTGCCTCTTCAGTAGGCCCACATTCAGAGTTCTTACTGAAAAGTCTTTTTTTCCAACCTTGCAAAATCCATTGTTCACAGAATCACAGAATGCTTTAGGTCAGAAGGGACCTCTGGAGGTGGTCTTGTCCAACTCCTCCAGCTCAAGCAGGGCCAATTGCCTCTCTTGTATTAATCAAGAAGTGTATGAATAACAAGAAAACCCCTCCCTTTGCAACGATTCACCAGTTTTTGAACCAGTCTGACAAGGAAGGGAGGTAGGCAGCTGGCAACACACATCCTGGTTTTCCTCACTGCGTGCTACCAGGGCAGTTTCTTGTCTCCCTACCTAACATACTCCATTCTAAATCAACAAACCTCCAACTGCCTAGACAATAACTCCAGCATCCTTCATATTCATTATTTTACTCAAACAGGTCCTTACACTTTCTTCCACCTACCTCCTCATAGTTTTCATCCCAATAATGTAGTTTCTTTACTGTTATCCTCCAATTCATCAATACATCTATACCATTCTTATTTGCTGTAGCAAGCCCTGAAGATTTGCCAAAATCAGACCATCCAGACTATAGCTTTGGCTTAAACTTCAGGTTTGTACACCCCATGGTTCATAACTTCGTTTCATCAGTTCATGTCTTGAATGTACCTTACTTGCACATGAGATCTCAGGAGGAAGCTAAGTTTATTTCATTTCATTATAGCATTTGACAGAAATGTTTGTGAATATTTGCTTACGTTCAAAGGTGATTCAAAAACTTGTAACTACAGCTCCTGAATAGTAGACGTTAGAGCAGGTTCACAGCCTAATAATTAAAAACCTGTGTGTAAGAGAAATCCCACCTGCTGTAATTTAGAGTTTTCATAGTATCAACCATTTTTAAGGTATTCATATTACTGTTTGGACTTAGAAAATAACTTGGTCAATTTTCTCATGAGCTTCATGTCTGATGATACCAGCAGTTCTAACAAAACTTCCAGACAGATACCCACAATAGGAAAATAATGTATAATTGTTCTGCCTAAAAATCTAAAAAATCAATCAGAACAAAATAATTTGGTTTTCTGGAGCTAACTTTGACATCCAAACAAATGAGCAGTCCAAATGATGTTGTCTAGTGGTTAGAAAACTCCAGAAGTCTCTCTTCTTTCTGGACACCCTGAGAGTCAAAAAACAACATGAATGTATTGCAGTTTCTCTCTCACTAGGAACATTAATAGACTCTCTGCTGTGCATCTAGATATCCACTTTTAGTGACATTTGTAAAAATATGATTAATTTGAAACCCTTAAAACTCTGTCAGATTCATTTGGAACTGATCTTGAGAAGGTTGGGTTTGGTGGTAGAGAAGGACAGCAGGTAGGATTCTTTTTTTAGCTTCATTGTTTATGAAAATTCAAATTAAAAAAAAAAAATCCAAAAGATAACTCTAAGGGATATGAGACAACCGAAATCAAGAAAGTTATGGAAATAATGTTCATGTTTGATCCAAGACATAAAAGTACACCCCACAGCTGTCCTCCATACAAAATGATGAGTAAAAAAAAAAAAAATTTTGGCTGAAGTAACTGGAAAATGAGCAGCATGTTCATATTTTAATGGTAGTTGAGAGATAGAGAAGTAATTTTGCAATACGCAGACATTTAAACTATGGGGTCTGAGGTTGGGAGATTTCATATATACTCTGCCGCAGTTTTAGAATGATAACACTTGATTCGCCTTAGCAACACAGTAATATGCTTCTGACTCCATGATTTTCTCCCTATAGAAAGTTGAATTACTCTCACTTATGTCATCTACCACACAGAGGACGTATGCATCACTGTGTCACTCTATCATTGGTCAACTAGGCCAATATCTCCTTCTGAAATTGTTGCACCACTTGTGAGAGTAGAATTAAAAGACTGAAATACCTAAGTAAATTTTCCACCCGACTCCTGCTGTCTACTGCTGATTATGCAATCAAACAATTGAATTAAGTTTGCAGAAATTGTATTTAGCTTTTCATCCTTTTTCCGTAAGGATCAAAGGTGCCCATTCGTGCAGTCAATCATGGTATCTCCCACAGCACAGACAGAACTTATGAAAAAATGCTGGTTTATGATCATGAACGCAGAAGGGGAAGAGCATTGTTGTCTGTTTCTATTGTTTTTATTAACTCATCATTAACATTGATGGTGTTATTAATATACACATTAATTTCTTCTCAAGCCTTAAGCACTTATATTAAATTTTATTAAGTTTCATCAGTGATTTCAATCAGTTCTGATTTAACTAAGACTACTGTTCTGATGCAGTATCAAACTGTATACTGACTATATAAATATGTATTTACACCGAATATATACATTGTGTATAAATCCTCAGGTTTTTTTTAATTCAACTTTGCTCTTTCAGAAACAACTTGTTATCCTTGCTCATATGAACCAATCCTGTAATCTAGACCTAGAGAAATAAAATGAAGCATGACATATTAATTTCTTCATGCTTTTTATATAAATAAAAATTAATCTTCAAAAGGGTTAACATTGTAGAGACTATTAAGTTAGGAAAAGACTGATTTTCTCTCTCCAGAAAAAAATCTCCTTTTCTGTGGCTTGATACTTCGACACTAGCTGTTTGCTTTGTCTTTTAAACTCATTTCTGAAAGACTGCAAGATACTTCATAATGAATAAAGCATTACTAGGCTAAGTCCACAGCTTAGGAACTGAGACACAATAAAGTTTAAACAAAAAACTTCTGAAAGACCACTAATTTAAAATAATTTAGTTTGCTATCAAATCTGAGATCTTCAGGCCTAGTTTACAGGCGTGTTGATAACAAGCAATGTTATCTGAAATTGTAGATACTTAACACTCCCAAAAGCAATTTGTAAGTTTGTATTTAATTATAATAGGCTTAAAATCTTATATGGGAACTAAAAATAGAACTCTTGTGCATTCCTTTTTAATTATTTAACTGCCGGGGTGGGGGCAGGCAGAGTTGTTAAGGGAAAAGAGCAGTCATTTAAAGTTATGAACATAATGTCTTGTTGAGGCTGGGCAGCAACTGATTTTCATAAATAGATTCCCATGATACAGTTTTGTTGAAAGAACCAGGTATCAGAAATATCACAGATATCATGGATGGGCACACGAATTTTTATTTATGTATAAAAGGATCACAGCTGCTGAGCATTAATACCACAGATGGGTATTTTCATAACATCACTCTTCTTACAAAGAAGGGTCAAGATGTTCAGTGTTTATGTAATCGCACAGAAAGAAACAGATGACTGGTTTTGCATGATCAAAAACATCTACAATGAATAGTTATAATCACATAAATAGCCGTCCCCTGTATCATGTTCTCATTTGTGTGATGCCGTTAAAGACAATACTGATCAGCACCAGCAAGAATCTGGTCTTAGAGGCGGAGTCAAACTCTACCACTTCATGTTTTAACACAAGTGAATAACATATCTTGAAAAGTGCATACAAAAGCTGTGTCACGTTCAAATCTATGTAATTATGTTTGAAATGGCTGACTTAAGTTCAAGGCAAGCAGGCAGATAGACAACACACACCCAGAGCAGCTAGATTAATTTTCATGCTTTCCCCCTTTATGAAGGTCAGTGTCAATTATCTTTGAAAGGTCATGGCAACTGGGGGAGGTTCCGGAGGACTGGCAAAAAGCAACCATGACTGTTGTCTTCAAGAAACGCAAGCAGCAGAATGTGAGGAGCTGCAGGATGGCCAGCCTCACCTTAGTGCCCAGAAAGGTGATAGAACAAGTAATCCTGGAAATTATTTCAAAATATGCTAAGGACAAGAAGGCAACTAAGACTAGTCAGCGTGGATTTATAAAAGGTAAATTGTGCTTGAGCAAACCGGTAGTCTTCTACAATGTGAGGAGTTGTTTTGTAGATGAGGAGACAGCAGTGAACATTTCTTACCTTGGCTTTAGAAAGGCTTTTGACATTGTCTCCCATAATATTTTCATAGACAAACTGATAAAATACAGACTAGGTAAGTGGACAGTGACATGGACTGAAAACTGGTTGAACTGCCAGACTTACAGGGTTGTGTTTTGCAGCATGAAGTCCAGCAGAAGGCCAGTCATAAGTGGTGTACCCCAGAGATCAGTACTGGGACCAGCACTGTTCAACTTCTTTATTAATGTCTTAGACAATGGGGCAGAGTGCATCTTCAGCAAATTCACAGATGATACGAAACTGAGAGGAGAGGCTGATACACTAGAAGGTTGTGCTGCTATTCAGAGAGTCCTTGATGGGTTGGACGAATAGGCCTACAGGAATCTCATGAAGTTCAACAAAGGAAAGTACAAAGTCCTGCACCTTTGGAGGTATAATGCCATGCACCAGTACCAGCTGGGAGCTGAATGGCTGAAGACCAGTTTTGCAGATAAGAACCTGTGAGTTCTAGTGGCCAACAAGCTTCAAAGTGCCCTGGTGCAGCAAAGAAGCCCAGTGGTATCCTGGGCTGCGGTAGGTAGGGCATTCCCAGAAGGTTGGGGGAGATGACCTTTCGCCTCTACACAGCCCTTGGCGAGACCACATCTGGAGAGTTGGGTGCAGTTCTGGGTTCCCCAGTACAAGAGAGAGATGGGCATGCTGGAATCAGTCCAGCAAAGGGTCATGAAGATGATTAACGGACTTGGAGGATCTGATATGGAAGGAGAGACCTGAGACTGCTTAGCCCGGAGAGCAGAAGGCTTAGGGGGGATCTTATCAATGTGTATAAACACCTGATGGGAGAAATTAAAGAAGACAGAGATAGACTCTTGTCCGTGGGACCCACTGACAGGACAAGAGGCGCTGGGCACAAACTGAAACCCAGGAAATTACACTTACTTAACATAACCTTTTCTACTGTAAGGGTGGTTGATGACTGGCACAGGTTACCTACAGAAGTTGTGGAGTCTCCATCCTTGGAGATAATAAAAATCCAACTGGAGAAGGCCCTGAGCAACCTACTCTAATTGGAGCAGGGTTGTTGGATTAGATGTGTTTCTTCCAACCCCAATAATTCTTCTTTACAAGGACAAAGTTGGAAGAAAAGGAACATTTTAATATCTCTAGATACAGGTACTTACAGTTTCTGGTCATAGCAGAGAAGCACGAAAATTGTGTGCATATCTGTCAACTCTGCATCCTTTATGTATCTTACACGGTAAGGTGTGCTTTGGACATTTCTTTAGCAACAGAGTGCTGCACAGATCATTGATTGTCTCAGAAAGTCAAACTTAGAAAACAGGACAACCCATAGAAAAGGAAAAATATGAAGACCAATGACCAAATTTCTCCCCAAATAGCATCAATGCATGGGCACAGTTCCCACTCAGCTCAGGTAAAAGGTCACAGAGGGAAATATGTCTCTAAATTTTACCAAAAAGGATAGGCCTCAACCAGAGCACCTGATCCCTGAAAACAAGGATGCCACTGTGCCCCTTTTTCTGGAAAACAGTCTATTCCAGGTCTGTAACGGCACAAAATTGAAGCTCTGGAGTAATGCTTCATATCCTGGGAGTGTTTCTAACCATTTTATTCTTCTTCACATCGCAGCTGCTTTCCATAAACTGTTAAAACCTCACATGTCATTTCACCTTCTCTCCAATACATACCACTTGAAGGAAACAAAGTGCTCATTATTCCTCTCCCAACATTACAGAAGCATGGAACAAAAATAAAACGGATTCCCACTACCCATGTGCAATGGCAGTCCAGCTGTTTCCTTCATGAATTTCTCCATACCCCTCTGTGGCAGGGAACAGAAAGGTTATTACATCCCCCCTCCTCAGAAGTCGTAGCATAATATAAAACAAATGGAACGAAATAAAAAGACTAAACAACCTTCGCCCGCAGTATTACTTGTGGCTGCTTCTGCTACCATTCATTGACTGCAGCCAAACAAGTTCACCATGCATCATGCTATGCAGCCACTTGAATCTAAGGAAAAGTATTTACTGCCAGGACAGTTTCTCTGAAAGTCTCTGACTCTTTCCTCAACTCCAGTCATCACAGCCTGGATCTATTAACTTCCAGCAGATTCTTTAAAACTGAGCTCTTCTGGTGCTTAAGAAGGAGGAGGTTGTGTAGGATAAGAACAATAGTACTCTCATTTACGCGATTTAATTAAACTCAGTGGATGCTCCTTATTAGAAGATGTGTAGGCAGTGGTTTCTCCTATTTAAAACATTATTAGAGGGACTCTGGTGCTTCATTATTGCCAAGTGCAGTCAGAGAAATTGTTTTCTACCAACTAAATGCTGAGAAACAAATAGTTAAAAGCAGTGGCGGCGATAATGCTTTTCAGCTGGTGAATATCGCCTCAAAAACATTACATCAGATGTGTGTGCCTCTCTGCACACACACAAAAGAATTGAAATTTGATGAAAGCACTTTAAAAGCCAGAATTATATAGGTTATTCATTATCAAGATAACACTAATGAGGCAAGAATGCTATCTGTTTATGTAGTGGAAAACAGGAGAAATGGCCATTACCTTGTATCTTTCTCCTGCGTGTCCCTTTCACACTTAGCCTGGGTTGCTGTGTGATAGCTTGCATGCAGCTCATGAAAGCCCCACTGAGGTCTTTTGTGCCAATATGCAAATGCATGGGGACTCTGTAATGCAAGAGCACCTTTGTTAAGCATTATTTTAAAATGAAAGGGTGAAACACACCACTGTACAATAAATTATGACCACTTGTCTCATGAACAAAATCCAGGACAGCTGTGACTCTGTAACGTTCTCCCATGCGTCACTTTTCACACTTGGCCTTGTGCAGCTCCACGGCTTTGGGAACAGATGGGAAAATATCCAGTGAGGGCTACTGTCCAGGTATAGCATGCTGTCTTTTCCTGTGTTCCCTGTGTGTCATGGTGCCTGGTTTTGTGTAGCACAAGAGGGAAATGAGTCTCAATAACACTTTATCAAGGGTTATAAACCGCTGGTGTGAATGAATTACACTATTCCCAGGGCAAGAGCTGCCCCTGGTTAGAAGGACCTCAGTTACATAGGTGAACACTTGGGATGACAAAACCTACAGTATCACCACATTTGCTATAAAAAGAGAAAGTCACAACTTCTAAGTACACAGCAGAAGGAAGAGGTAGAAAGAGATCTTAAAGTATCAAATAACTTGGTAAATATTTGTGATGGATAGGTTTTACATGCTGTAGTGAAACCAGCAGATTTAGGGCACTACCATTACTAAATAAGCATTAATGTACTAACACAGATGTTTTAGAAAGAACTCAACTTGGAGTTGAGTCTTGTTGCTGTCTTAAGGCCCACAGAAAGCCTTTAAAACAGACAGCAGTCAGAACATAAACAGGATGTGGACTTTGCTTTTGACACATGTCCATCCCATTCCACCAGCAGAACATCTGTGAGGCATTTCAGACATGAATGGTACATTGTTCTACACCTACAATGAGAGGTGAGGGAAACAAGAGGATAGACTCCCAGTTTCAGCTCTGCCTTTTTTCCCTCTCCAAAATCCCCTTTGTTTTATTACCCCTGTATGCTTTGGCTGGCAACCCCAAAGCACATTTTTTTCCCACTAATACTTGTGATTTTTTTTCTCCTTGTTTCCCTCGCAGTTTGGTGTGGTTTCTTGCATAAGCATGGCATTCCAAGCACTGAGTTATATTTAATACTCCTCTCATTTCATTGTTTGTATGTCGAGTCTAACAATGCAAAACCACATTAAACACAGACATATTTGCTATTTAAAGGCATTTTCAGTCAAGACTCACAAGATGGAATCACATGACTGTCTCTTCAGCAATATAAGAATGTATAACCCTTGCCAGGTAGAATGATACTTTGGTAGTTCTCAGCTTATCTGAGTTACCGAAATAAGTGATCTCACCTGATCCAAAATGCTCTCCAATCCCCTTTTCTTCATCTACAAATAAAGCAGGGCCCTTTCTGCCACCATGTGCTTTCATGAAATAAGCTGAATTGTATGGAAATGAGCACTCTTAAAGATTACTCAGAGCTGATATAACCTTATGTTCTGCATTCACTTACAAGTAAAGTTATTCCTCCATGGTTACCCATCCAGGTACACAGTAAGAACTCCCTGTTTGTCCCATATTTCTGCCTGCTTGTGATTAGCAAACAAGTTAAGTGGTAACCATGTGGCAGAAGTGCCTCCATCAGAACGAAGGCATAGGACAGCAGGAGACACAGGTACACCCAAGACCCATTACATACTCTTGGCAGGTATAGGCAATATCAGATACCCAGTGTGACAAGCTTGTTGCCATGATGTTCCAAGGAATATATTTGGCCATGATTTTCCTGGTCTGTTGAGAAAAGTCTTGGTTCCTTGAAATGTGGAGGGAGACGTCAAAACAAAGAGCTTCCCCTGAAATGGTTTTCTAGAGAAATTTTAAGACTGGGATAAAGGTAGGAGTGTGCTCAGAGCTTCCTGAAGCACCAGGAAAGGAAATACAGGGAAAACCAAAAGGGGACCAACAGAGACAAACCCCCTGCACAGTTATCAGAAGAGAGAAGTATGGGATAGTAAGCAATTTTGGAGACAAGATTGCAGCCCAGAGACAGGAAAGCCAGCTGAGGCTCTAGGCCAGTGAAAGACTGGACATCAATGCTCTCACCTGCCAGTTTCAGCACAAAAGCTGGCACTGATAATGTGCTGACGTGGGAGCTGTCCCAGAGAAGTGATGTGCTCATTATTGAGTAACTGAACCACCTAAAACCAGAATTCATGATGTAACCTCTGTTTCTTTGATTCTCACTCAAGGTCTTTGTATCGATCCTGTCTGAGACTGTTGTACGTTGAAGAGTTAGCAATCCACCGAACAGTATCCTGAGTGGGTGTAGGCCCGTGCTGCATGTACAGCATGGCTGTCTAGCCTATGTTGTGCTGCACAGATGCCCTAGCTGCAGGCTAAACTCACCCAGCTGACTGTAACAGCGGAGCCTGCTGGCAGCTCCCATTCAATACCAGCAATTACACTACCTGGGTGGCCTTGCCTGGGTGGCACTTCTCTGAAAGTGCGGCGAGAAATTCTCATGATAACATCCTGGAGGAACAGAGTCATTTCCTTGTAAGGAAATTGTGTATTAGCTTGAAGGACCAAAAGGGAGCGGTTCTTTCCACTGACAGTGTCAGATCTGCTCTGTGCAGTGCACCAGAGGAAAATCCATCTGGGCTCCATCTGATGCTGTGCAAAAGCAGAGAGTCCATTATCTGAAGGGATGTAAGATTTACTTGCTATCTATACTTATTTTCTTATTCTGTCTCATTAAAGCAGTTATTAAGACATTTGTTGTTGTTGGGCCTTTCTGACTGAGATCTAGAAAGAAACTGCACTGTCTCTCTCCTCTCTTCCTCTCACCTCAACCCCAGAAACTCCCCAGCCCCATGCAGAACAGACTTGGACGCCTTTAGGCCCAACCAACAGATGAATACTGGAACTTCCAACTACAAAGGGGTGATATTCACTACCCTAAATACCTTTTCAGAAATGGAATATGCCCCTTTCAATCCCCACTTCACAATTCCCACAAGGCCTCCATGCCAGTTCCTTTTTTTTGACATAACAACTAAGACGGGAAAAAAAACGGAGCCAGCACAGAGCCCAAATGGATGGGGTTAGATGAGAACCACTGTGAAGGCAGCACCAGCGACAACAGGAAAAAAGGCCATCAGTAGAAGAGAGATAGGTGCATAATCATCAAGAAAAAGTTGCGTCACTTGAAGAGGGAAATCTGTTTTGGGGAAGCGAGAAAGGTATTACAGTAGAAACAGTGTTAATTATGCTGCAGTATTGAAGAATTCCTATCACTACATAGAACTTCCTTTCTGGACAGCGCTAGTTTTCAGGAGCAGAGAGAATGAATACATGCCATATAGTCAATCAATACAGTCTAAGAATTTATGAATCTGACTGAACTCTAATGTGGGACAAGCTCTGTTCATAATGCTGTTGAGCCCCTGTGTATTTTTACTTGGGCTTCATTTGAACAGTGGTACTAGAAAGATCAGTGCTTTAAGTAAAATGGATTATGTTATGATGTTAGGAATAATATAAAAACTACATTATAGTAAGTTGCTCATAGTGCACCAGATTATTCTCAATAGCACTACAGAACCACTAAACTGGATCAGATCGATAGCCTGCTCCGGTACTGCCCTCCAGCTATGACCAGTACCAGACATTTGAGAGGAAGGAGTAATAAGCTCCACAGGACACAATATTCAAAGACCATTCCCAAAAATAAGTTTCTTCCTAGCTCTCTACCATTATTTGCAGCCTGGCTTATACCCTTGACCCATTATTATCATTATATATACCATTAGTCGACAGTGGCTGGAGATGCAACACAAAGCACGTCTGTAACAGCTGCCTTAGTGGTACAGTGCCTTGGGTTAAGAGCAGGACAACAGAAGGTTGACACCAACAAGTGCTGCTGTCAGCTTCAGCCTGACTCTTTCACAAGCCAGTGCCCTGAGCACAACTCAATTTAGCACTCCTCATTTTACAGCGAGAATTGTTCATCAGAGGCCAAACCACACAGTCTAAAACACTGCCACGCTAAGCATTGTTTCTCAGTGTGACATCTGGACTTCTCTTCCAAAATATTTCTTCATTCAGTGTCCCATGAACAAGGATTTCTCCACGGGAGCCTTCTCCTTACAGTCAGAAAAATATGAAAATTCAACTTGAACATTTTGCAGGCATGACTTTCTGCTCCTTTCATATTTCTGTTTTTTTCCTTGTAACGGAGTAAAAAGAAATCCTGCCTTTAATTCTATTAAACCTAGGTTGCTGACCTACACATACTTTTTCTAGTCACACTTCTAGCTCAGCTGAGCTCTTCCAGCAGACAGATCTGTTAAATTAGCTGCGTTCCTCCCAATAGAACTATGTTGCATAACTATGTTCACCAGCTGTCACTAATAATTCCTTTTCTGAGGTGGATTCACAGATTCCTGTTGAGCTGTTGCTCTCAACACAGTTTTCTAACAGGATTAGCCAATGTATAATAGCTACCAGTTTCCAGTTATATCCACAAAATATCTGCACATTGCAAATGTTAGTAAGTGGAATAGATTCAGTAGGATAGAAAAAGGGAAAAGAAATGGGTAGAAAATGACTGATTTTTTTTTTCTTGCATAATTTTAAACAGAGGCATAGCCAAGTTTATCTCACAATCCATGCTACAAAAATGTGTGCATTGATAAAATATACTTTATTCTAATCCTATTCAGAATCATACCACACTATGACTAATTAAGATTTGGATAAAATGTGATCCGAATAGCCTACATTCAAAATATCAAATAGAACAGGGATAACATTGCAAAAGCAAAACTACTCCATTGTATAAACACAACCATTTAAGTATTTTTAAGTGAAAGATTTGTTGTGACTGGAGCAAGGACAAAATTCAGACTGGAAAGCAATATAACTGCATTCTGTTTCTAGATCTGTTGCTGATTTCTAGCATGTATTAGGGTAAGTCATTTAAGGAACAAAGCTTTTTAGCTGAAATAACATTCCCTCTCCTCCCTCTTTTTACCCTGTCTCCCAGTTATCTGGAGCTATGTTCATGTTTGGAGCACTCTGAATCTTCCACTGCCTGGCATTCCTAAAACTCAAAAGATCTGAAAAACTGTCTAACCACTTTGATGAAAAAGTATGAATCAGAATTACACCTCACTACAGATTCAAAATAACTGTTAAACTTCTCACTTTCAAGAAGTCATCACATACCATTATGTACCCAATAGGGCAGAATGAACAATGAGAATAACAGGTTTTGATCAACTGTGCTGCAAGGAGAAATGCACACTAGTTAACACTGCAAACACAGCCTTAGGAAATAGTCTTTGAAAATAATTTTTAGGTATTAAAATAATTTAAAGCTCTGGAGCTGTAGAGCTATATGAAGCTCTTCTGTAATGCACACTGTCCAGTCTTATTTTCTTCGTATAAAAACACAGGGAAAGCTCCTTTATTTATACAGTCTTCCTCTAGCCAGCCCCTGTGAATGCCCTTTACTCTCCACCTGATGGAAAGAGGACATAAAGGACATTCACAACCTAGAATATGTTTTATCAATAGGTAAATTTCTCTGTCTACAGGCACCTCACTGCCACTGCCATCAGCTTCCCTTCAGCTCTGTATGCAGTACAGTTTTGAGTTCCATAGGCAACTCTTGCATCTTTAGCTCAATTATATGTTCACTGGTTTATATCAAACTATCAAGGTGACAGTGAAAGTTCCCTCTCCCATTTCACATACCATGTAAACACATCTACACAACATTAACCATAACGTAACTTTCCATGTCTAACATATCTATGGTGGAGTCTGTTAGGCTATTCACCTGTTCACCTCTTCTCCTGTTCTCCTCATTGCTCAAGTTCATCAGAGTCTTCCAGTCGTGTTAATTTAAAAAGCCAAGAACAACACTATGGTAAAAACCTTATTTGTTTTCCATTGAGGCAGTCACACAAGCAAATCAGTCAGGTTTTGAGGCAATACAATAGCACGTTTTGGATAAAAAAAGGCCATACTGCTCATCTTTTGGTAGAGACTTTGTATATTGTTTATTAATGATAATGTGCTGGCTATTTTTAGAAAATACTACTTGTTGATGAAAGAAGTCTTTTGTATATATGGTATGAATTTAAAATTATACTTTGACATAATCAGGTTTGTGATATTACTGATATTAAAACATTGAAGCTTGAAGTATTTTTCTAACAGGACTTTCAGACAATTTTTATATTTTCTAAGAATTTTAGCACTCAGATCAGAATATCTGCTTTCCTGGTGTGTGTATAGATACAAAATACACTTGTTTCTATTGCTACAGATAAATAAAATAGTTTACAAAAGAAAAACAATGAAAAAAATTACCATAGTGTAAGGTTTTTTTTTTCATATAAAAGCTAGATTATAAAGGCCTAACTAACCAGAATAGTCATCATTTGCAATCTCTGCATTCACTTTCAAAGTCGCAGTACTTTGTATGACAGCTATACTTGAAAATCTGTGGTTTTTGCTGTTTCAAACAACAATTTACATAAAAATGCATGTATCAGGTCAGGTTAGTCATTGAAAAAAATCCACTCTAACAAATTATATTTTCCATTACAAGCAAAAAATCAAGGTATGTTACAAATCATTCAAACCAAAACATTGTAAACTTCAGGTATTCATCAGTCAAAAGAAAACCTATTATTTGCCCCGTTTGTCAACATAAGTGTAGTAACAGAATCCAAATCCAAATTTATAAATTCCTATTTTTAAGACTTCTAGAGAGCATGTTATCATTAAGTATTGTGGGGAAGTAAGAAGCTACTCAGAGTTCATGAGGACCAGCTACTCGCTGTTTATAGACAAAGGGCGTTGTCTTGAAAGTCATAAATAACTTCCCATCCAAAAAACACCTGTCAAAACAAATATACAAATATTCAACAGGTGATTTTTTTCAATATCTTTTGGCTTTCATTATGTTTTATTATTAAATGTGAAGTGTCATCAAGTGCCAGAGTTAGTTTTATGCTACATGATAATCTTGTATTAAGCTACTTCTGGTATCTAGGAAATAACATGTTGGAGATACATTGGTGGATGGTGCTACCATAGACAAAGCAGTTAAAATTACACACCATTTAGTCTATTACAAAAAGAGGATCTAGTTGAAATGGTTTGATGGCTTTCAGGTACCCTAAAATCTGTGGTGTTCATTTGACATTTAATGTTTTCAGGTCTAAATTGCTGCATGCAGCACATAAGAAGCAGCATAGAGTTATACCTTTGCAAAAAGAGCTTGGGGGAGGTTGTGCGCACTTGTGTCAAGCTGTCTGATGGACTGGGATGCTTTCCACCATCCCCTGAGAAGTTGCTAAGTGCTTGCTTCCACACAACTAGCCAAGCTATACAGCCTTCATCCAGTGCCAATGCATTTTTCACCCCTGGGGGCTCACAGCATTATACACTCCTCTGTTTCCTCAGGTGGAGAGACTGAAAAAGCACAGGAAGAGGAGTGGTTAGACCTTTTAACCTTTCCAGCCTGCACAAGAACCAAGTACATGAGACCTGCTCTTGCTCTGAATGAGCACCATAAAGGAGAATAGCATCTCAACAATTACACTACATTTCTCTGTCTGTCATGCTGGCACTCATTTTCTCTATCACCTTCAGGATTGGGGAGTGATAAAGGTTTTGTATGTCCCGCAGGTTCAAACTAGAAAGGTGTTATGGTTTAAACCCAGCTGGCAGCTAAGAACCACACAGCCACTCGCTCACTCCTCCCCAGTGGGATGGGGGAGAGAATCAGAAGAGTAAACGTGGGAAAACTCATGGGCCGAGATAGACAGTTTCATAGGTAAGGCAAAAGCTGTGCATACAAGCAAAGCAAAACAAGGAATTCATTTGCCACTTCTCATCGGCAGGCCAGTGTTCAGCCACCTCCAGGAAAGCAGGGCTGTGACGCGTAATGATTACTTGGGAAGACAAACGCCATCACTCCGAACGCCCCTCCTTCCTTCTTCTTCTCCCAGTTTTATATGCTGAGCATGATGTGATATGGCATGGAGCATCCCTTTGGTCAGCTGGGGTCAGCTGTCCTGGCTGTGTCCCCTCCCAGCTTCTTGTGCACCCCTAGCCCACTCGCTGGCAGGGCGGTGTGAGGAGCAGAAAAGGCCTTGGCTCTGTGCAAGCACTGGTCAGCAGTAATGAAAACATCCCTGTATTATCAACACTGATTCCAGCACAATTCCAAAACATAGACCTATACTGGCTGCTATGAAAAAAATTAACTCTACCCCAGCCAAAACCAGCACAAAAGGATGGAATATGTCTTCATTTGGAGTGGTTTTACAACTAGCATAGGTCACGCTCAAAGAGTTGAGGTCAGTGGCTCGATGTCTGGGTGGAGACCAGTGATAAGTGGTGTCCTTCAGGGGTCCATATTGGGACCAGCATTATTTAATATCTTTATCAGGGACATGGACAGTGGGATTAAGTGCACCCCCAGCAAGTTTGCAGATGACACCAAGCTGAGTGGTGCAGTCAACAGGCTGGAGGGAAGGGATGCCATCCGGAGGGACCTGTATAGGCTTGAGGAGTGGGCCTGTGTGAACCTCATGAAGTTCAACAAGGCCAAGTGCAAGGCCCTGCACCTGGGCTGGGACAATCCCAAACATGGATACAGGCTGGGCAATGAGTGGATTGAGAACAGCCCTGCTGAGAAGGACTTTGGGGTACTGGTGGATGAAAAACAATATGAGCCAGCAGTGTGTGCTTGCAGCCCCAAAAGCCAACCATATCCTGGGCTGCATCAAAAGAAGGGTGGCCAGCAGGTTGAGGGAGGTGATTCTGCCCCTCTACTCCGCTCTGGTGAGACCTCACCTGGAGTCCTGCATCCAGCTCTGGAGCCCCCAGCACAGGAAAGACATAGAGCTGTTGGAGCAAGTCCAGAGGGGGGCCAGGAAAATGGTCAGGGGGCTGGAGCACCTCTCCTGTGAGGACAGGCTGAGAGAGTTGGGATTGTTTAGCCTGGAGAAGAGAAGGCTCTGAGGAGACCATACAGCAGCCTTCCAGTACTGACGGAGGCCTAGAAGAAAGCTGGAGACGGGCTTTGTACAAGGGCCTGTAGTGACAGGACAAAGGATAATGGCTTTAAACTGAAAGAGGGTAGATTTAGACTAGATATAGGAAAGAAATTCTTTACTGTGAGGGTGGTGAGGCACTGGAACAGGTTGACCAGAGAAGTTGTGCCTGACCCCTCCCTGGAAGTGTTCAAGGCCAGGTTGGACGGGGCTTTGAGCAACCTGGTCTAGTGGAAGATGTCCCTCCCCATGGTAGGGGGGGTGAAACTAGATGATGTTTAAGATCCCTTCCAACCCAAACCATTCTGTGATTCTATGACAGCATATAAGCTGACAAGACTGATCGATCTGCAGCTTTTCCTATATTTCCAGCTAAGAAACCTGACCTAATGCCCACAAGAATTTTTTTTCCTGAGCATCACACTATGGGCCAGATATCCAGGAATGAAAGTGTATACTTTGCTAATTTAAACCAGCCATAGATATTGCCCAAGCATGAAGAAAGCTGTGGCTAATCTGTTCTTTCCCAGACTGTGGGCCACAGAAGAATATAACCGAAGATGCAAAAAATATATTGTCTGTAAAGCCAGGAAATGCCGATTGCTAATGGGTAGAAGAGAGACTATTTGTTCATTCTGGTACATATATGAGGCAAAATGTTGCTCTGAACCCAAGTATTTTGGATCAGTTGCCATCATTTATAAGTGGAACAAAGTGGTACAAAGATAATTTATAGATTTCTTTCTTGCTGTTCATACCACCAGACTACATTTTCAGTATACAGCTGAAACTAACAGAAACAGGGCAGAATAAAGCAATCTGAGGTGAGAGCTTTCCTGCCAACTACCTGTTTGCCAGAACTTCCTGAGGTAGCAAGCCCAGGATAGGCCCAGGATAGGTGCAAGTACACTAAAAAACAAACTTTGTTTCTAAATGAACGTATACTGAACAATTTGTACTGCTATAGATATCACTGATGGGGAAAGAGGAAAACAAATTTAAAAACAAAAAAAGATTGTGCTCTAATAATTAATTCCAGACCTAGTCAACAATGGTTTCTAGAGATCTTAATAGAACCATATTTTCACTTGGTTTATATTAGACATTCTGCTCAAAATCTATTCTTAAATACCCTCAAACACCATGATAATACAGCATCATAAGTACAGGAAAAATAGATTGGCAGATGTGTTTCTAATTACTGAATAGCTTCAGAAGTCTACTAGCACAGACTGTTGCTCACAGGCAGCAGAACAACACAGGGACTTCTCAAGAAAGTCTCTACCTCGGCATGACTGCAATGAGTAAATTAATATTAGAAAGATCTTTTACATTTTTGCTACAGTTGTTTATAAGCTGGTCTATAACAGTTTGGCCAGCCTAAAAAACTAGGGATCATCATCTCAGCAGCTTGCAAATTATTTCTGAACCAGAAAAGTCCGAGAAGCTGAAGTGCTTTGCTCTGACAAGTACAGCAAGGAAGTGTTCTTATTCCAGTCACATAAAGAAGTTTGAACCAGAAAAAAATGAGGCTGGATAAGTCACAGACACTCCCTAACGGATGGAGGAATTTCCTTCTCTATGGACTGTGGAATACCAGTTTAGTCATCCAGTAATTGCAATAAATACAGATTTGGAACATCTGACTTTTTTTTTTCAATTAGTCATGATCCACTAAACGCATTGCTTAATGGTTCTGTACACTCTGCTGAAGAATCTCCTCCCTATTAACTCAGACCTAATGGCACATAAGGTACCTGAGTGCTTCCAATAAGTCCCAGAGAGCTAATACTAGCTTTATGGGAGGACAGCCTGTCCAAGAGAAAACATTATGTTCTTTAAAGCCAAAAACTCCACCTTACTTCTTTCTGCAAACGGTCTCTCTCCTTACTTCAGAAGTTTCAGTTCTTTAGAGCATTTTATCTCCCCGCCTTTTTCCGTCACACAGATGTACGCACTGGTCCCATTTCTTTTAGTATGGGAAAGGAACAGCTCCTGAGCAAAAGAGTCAAGCTATCAAGATCATACACATATTTTTTTAACAAAATTAATGCAAACTTGATACAAAAACAAATTTTTCCCACTTGTTTCCCTCCTCTCAGATTAAACAGGCTACCTCTGAGCAAACCACTTACATGACTACCTAGAAATATCAGTTCTGGGCTGCAGTTTTTCAGATCCTTGCAGTTCACTTATAAACAAATTCTTAATCCTTATACCAAAGTATATGTTTATTGGTCCACCGTGGACTAAAGTTACTGTAACTGTATTACTTGGGCATTTCATCCTCTAGGCCTGAGCAGAGTACCCCTGCTAGTGCTGGGCAACATCCTGCATTTCCATTTTCCCATAACATTTTCTCCAGAGCAGCTTTAAGATGGATTCCTTCTGCTAACATCACACCTACATCTGTAATTTTCTAGTGAAGCTGAAATGATGTGAATGTGTGCAAGAATTAGGTGCTCTGCAGGTTATGGTCTGACTGCAATATCTGACTGACTCATCTCAAAGAGAGCAAGTCAGTCTAGGTACGGCTAGGCTTCATTGCTTTGTAACTACAATAGATATGTGGCATCAGTAGTAGCTGTATCCTCTGACTACCAGGGCCTGTGAGAGCTGAACACCGGCAGGCTTGCATATAGTGGCAGTGCTGACAGGCCTCCCGGATCCACAGAAGCGTCTGAGGCTGCTTTGGATGGGCGATACTAAAGGCAACTGGCATGCCTTCAGGGGAGCATTTGGGGCAGTGAGAAGCAAGAGTAACTTAAAAATTATGTGCAGAATGGCAGAGCCTCTGAGAAAAGTAGCTCTCCTCTCTTGCAGGAGAAAGGTTTGCTCTAGTGTAGCAGAGGAGTGGAAAGCTGGGAAACATTGCTGAGCTGTCTCAGAAAGATCATTTATTTTCTGCCGTCTCTTGGAAAGCAGGTCTACCCGGGCATGGACAAGCTTTTATCAGTCACCTTCCTGCAGATGGGCTGTTCCATTGCAGACGAATTGTCCAAGAAAGGAAAGGAAGCCGTCTTGGGAAAAAAAAAACCACTTCTGTTTTATTTACTACACAAGACAGTGACATCCTGTTCTAATGCACGTGCATCTGTTTTCAGGCAGGACACAGCACTGGGGTTTGTATAGGAAGTGTTAATCTATTTAAAGGACAATCTTAATTTATTCATCTTTCATTGTGGATCCACAGGCACACTTAGGAAATGTTGTGATTCAGACAGTTTGTCTCCTAGAAAATCAATGTGTAGATTGGGTTCTTTGGTGTCTTTGCTTTGCATTCCCTCTCTTTCTGCCTTATTTAATGAAATGTTTTTGAAGATTTTTAACAAGAACAACTTCTTCTCGTTAAGCAGTTCTTGTCAGAACTACTGTCATCAGCTACTTCCTCTGCAGTGACCGCAGACCCGTATCTGCACTCTGTCCCTGTGGGGTTACTCATCCTGTCTCCATGTTTCTGTCTGGGAGGAAAAAGGGGGACTTGTCCTTTGTCTTCCTGGCTGACCTCAGAAGAAAGAGGTCTGAGCTGGAGGATGTGCAGATAAAACTCATCTGCAGCATCTAATACTCACTCCTAATGAGAACTAATCCCACCACTGCACTCTTCTTTCAAAGTAACAGTGAACAGATAAACGCTTATATTTGGAAATAACAGTTGTAAGATGAGAAAGGAGGTCAGAGAGGCAAGTGTAACATCTACAACTCAATTCTAATCATTTAAGACTAAAATTCATATCATAGTGATTTGACAACATTGTGTTTATTTAAATTTAGATCCCAGATTGATCCTTCCCACTGCAATATTTTGCCTCACACTCACAGCAGTGGCTAAACCTATGAAGAAGTGTCATTAGTCTCGGATCTTACTAAGGCAGTGCTATTCACTGTTTCCTGGAACAATCGTTTGGAGGGGTATATAGCTAAATTACCTGGATTTTGATTGTTTAAATTCTGAACTTGAAATCAGAGGAAGTAATTCTCATGCAACTAAGAAGACAACAGAAAAAGAGAAAGTTCACGACAGTGATACACAGCCAACTAAAATTTTGTGCTCTGGTGTATTCAAGAGTGCAACACAAGATTTAGTCTCCAGCGTATATAAATCTGTTTCACACATTCAAATAAATGCAGCTGTGTTTATCCCAGAGAGTAGACTTCCAGAAGTATACATGCAGAACTCTAGATATACATATGAGCACCTTATTATGTTACAATTTTCCATTACATTCTTATAACACTTAGAACTTTATGCCACAGAGCCCTCTGGAATATGCACCAGTACATTCAGTATTTGCCCAAACAATGCAATCTGAAATCCTAAGGGCCACCCAAGTTTGAAGTGCTGTGATACCACCTCCATGTTTTACCTGGAATGAGAGGAGGCTTTCAAACTACAAGAATTTAAGCTACAGGTTCAGCACTTGAATAATACCATTCTTTCAGCAGGATGATATATCTGTGAAGTTTTAGACCTTACAATAACTTCAAACTATACTAAAAACCAGCAGCCCCAGAAGAAATTCATATTTTTGCAAATAGGCAATGTCTGCTTGCAGGCATAATAATGAAGGTATGCCAAAAAAACTGCCAGTGATACATACAGAAAGGCACTGGACTGAAAATTTCTGCTGTTCTTTAAACAAAAAAAAATTATTTCTTCTCTAAGTCCAATCACAGTAGGACAGATTTCACAGCCCCCCAGCATTAAGTAGCAACTCTTGTTAATAAAAATACACTAGACATTAAAAGCATAAAGCAATAAACTTGAAAACACAAACCACATCATTCACTTCATAGCTTGCTTTTCAGGCACCACTAGCTTTACTGTATTCTTTGAGTCATGGACTATAGAATTAATAGCTACAATACAAACTGCAAATACAAAACTGCTTAATAAAATTGTAAAAAAAAAAAGGCTATGTTGTTTTTTACAAACTGTAGGCAAGAAGCCTACACAATTTAGATCACAGTTCTAGAGATTATTACACATATTTAATTGATTAGCAGATTATTTTCCCAGTATGAAACATGCAAACAGTGTCATGGAGCACACCCTGAAAACCAAAGGCAAAAAAGGAGTGCAAAATGAACAGAATACAGGGAAGATTTCCTATCATTGTGCAAAATAGCTTATTTGTGTCAGGAAAAGTTTATTTTCTATCAAAGTGTACAGAGCTGCATAAAAAAAAAAAAAAGAGTGGAAATAATGTTAGCGAAGACAATATTTTAACAACCATTTAGTCATTTGGCTTTTTAGTGCATCACCTTATTGTGAAGATGTCAAATAACTAGAAAGATAGTAGTGACTATTACTTTTCTGAAACCATTGGTGAAACCTTTCTGCAAATCACACTGACACCCAGTAAATAAGCATTTTTCCAAGAATAAAAATGTATGTTCTATTCACATTTATTTTCTGATCCTGTTCTGAATTTTAAAAGCCTGGTCTCTGTAAAGGATCACATGCTGTATTGTAACTGGTTTTTAAACTACACCAATTTGTCAAGTCAAAGGACACTTCTCTTTATCGACAAACAAGTCAGAGACAAGTTGGAATCTTTAACAGATCATTGTTAAGTGATCTGATCACAAAAAGAAGGATTTTACTTTCTATAAAATGTCTCCATATTATTTTAACACTTTCATTGTGCGGGCAATCTAGAAGAACAGTATCAAGAACCTTCCACATTTCACTTCTGGCCTGAGAACTTCTATATAAGGCATGTACACAAAGGGTACTTTTTAGGAGGTTACTGGCACCTGAAAATGGCCCCTGAGGTACAGATGCAGCGTTGCTACCATGAGAGCTTACAGTTAACAGTTTAAAAACGAGGTGTGGAGGGAGAGAGTCCAGTATTGAACCTTTTCCGGTGCACACACTGAGGCACTGTACTGCATATGTATTCAGCAGAACCCTCATTCAGCTTGTAAAGTCTGATCCCATACCAGGCATACTTCATGGAAACAGTTTAAAAATAAGTTTTCCCAGTGAATAGCAGGTGGGACTACCCTACAAAATCTTTTTTGGCTTGGGGCACAAACCTGCTGAAATACTTCACCCAGAAGAACAATAAAAGATGTATTGCTTGAAACTTTGGTCATAGTCTGGCTGGTGTCTGGGCAGAGCCTGATAACTCGTATGTTTTATGAAGGAATCTGCCTCACTGTGTGTGTTTACGGTGCATATGTCATGACCAGCTGACACTGCCATTTTCTATTCTAGGTGGTCTCTAAAGTTCATTTCAAGTGTTCAGAGACAGACCGAAGGGAATCCACTGTATATGTTGAGTTGTAATGTGATTTGGGAGTACCTAAGAAATGAAAATACCTTACGTTTCTCGCAACTGAAACTCTAGATCCTTAATTAGCAGATGACTGAATTGCTGACAGAGTTCAAAGAGTCAGTGATAATGAAGTCAGAAATAAGCAACCTGCACACCCTTGTGGAGTCACTGAAGGAAAGTGAGAGGGAATTTGGCTATTAGATTACTTTAGAAAGCACTATAGCACAACACAAACAAACAAAAAGATTACTGGCAGGTCAGCAATGAGGGTATTTGAAATAGTCTAGATTTACACTAACCCATTTAAGCCCATTTCTCCTGAGCATCGACTCAAAATAACACTGACATCTTATTTACCCTGGCAGAACTGTTACATCTCCAACTAAGGTATACTCAAACCCTGATTTAGCAGTTCTACAAAATGAATAAAAAGTAGATAAAGGCTCCAACCAGGAACTGGGTTAGTTAAACATCCTCTGTACTAGCACACAGAATAAGACAAGGGAATTTGCAAGCGTGATAAGTACAAAAATACTTTTCTAGTGCCCATCTGGGACACGACACAATATTAGAATGTGTTCCATAGTCCAGGGTCTTTTTTGTCTGCACGGGAGGAAAATGGCAGCACTATTCTCTGCATTTAAATTAATCCTTCAGGAAAAAATAAAATAAAATGGTGACACATCTTGCAGGAAATATCTTCTAAAGACTAAATGTAAAGTACCTTGGTGTCAGGTCCTACACTACAACTTATGATGTAAAGGCACAGGCTGCTACTTTCTCTGGATCTCTCCTGTGATGCATTGGCAAAGAGGAGGTCTCCCAAAGGCTGACTTAAAGCATTTAGATTGGGCTTCTCCTCTTAACCAGCCTCTGGAGGCGACTGTAGATTGGGGTCTCTTCTGAGAACAGGAAACTCATGTGAACTATCTTTGCTTCCTATTTATAAATGGCATTTCCTATTCCCTCTCTAGTCTAGTTTTTGACCTGACCACTGTTCACTGGCTGCTTCATGAATTGTCTATTCTGTGCCTCAAAATCTGTACTGACTATGTTTTAATTTCCTACTCTGAAAGAACTGAAAATGATCATTTTCATTAATATGACAATGAATGTTCATGCTCCAACAGATTTACGAAGCAAGTTTGTTTCTTGCCATCCATATTGTCCCCTTCCATAAAGGATAACTGATCCTTTGAACTCTGTCAGGCATCTGTGCGCAAAGCAATTAATGAAAGCACAGAAGCCAGATAACATCAATGACTTTGTAACAGTGTGCTAACTCTCAAGTGTTCTTAAATAACTAGCACATCCACAATGTCCTGCCCAGTACCTGCAACGTCTGTTTAGGTGTAGGCAAAAAATTAGAATGCCAGCAAAAAATGGAAATTCAGGCAGAAAATGTCCGTATCAACGCAGCAGATCTTGTGCTTTGTAGTTCAGGGGAGACGTCAAACAGTCCTTGATCCTGTGACACTCTCAAAGGTCGTAATAATCCACAAGCACAGGACAAGTGGAGGGACCTGTGGTCTAAGGTACTACCATATTAGCAGTAAAGATAAATGTACATTACCATGACAAAGCTAATACAAGGGGAATACAAATTCCAGTGTTACATCTAATCTACACAATAGGGAACTGAATATCTCAGTACTCTTCTGTGTTAAATTTTAGTCTGTCAAGAATTTCTCCTCTTGAATCATCACACAGTTACTCTCCACTACAACATATGAAAAGCTGAAAAGGCTTCCAAAAATGAAAATGTATTCAGAAACAGATACCTAAAACCAGTGTGGATATCTTCTCTAAAAAATAAATAAACTAGCATTTTCTGTATGTGATTAAATAATTCTTTATTGCTCAGCAAAATAAGAGGTTATGCTTTCCAATAAGGATCCATCAATATACCACATCAGGACTATATGTGCCATATGCATACAGTCAACTGTGCTGCTGCCATTAGCTACGTATTCCTTATCACAGGACCACAGAATGGCTGAGCTTGGAACAGACCTCTGGAGGTCATCCTGTCCAACCCTGCTGCTCAAGCAGAGCCACCCATAGCTGGTGGCCCAGGGCCATGTCCAGAGAGCTTTTGAATATCTCCAGAGATGGAGACTCCACAGCCTCCCTGGGCAACCTGTGTAAGTGCTCAATCACCCTCAGTGCAAGTGTTTCCTGATGTTCATAGGGAACCTCCTCTGTATCAGGTTCTACCCATTGCCTCTGGTCCTGCCAAATGAATCTTTGCTGTGCTATGAATGCTTTTTTTTTACTGCTAAAATTTACCATTCATTTTATGTCCAGTTTAATTTGTATGACAAAAATAGACATTCAAATATACTTGTACGTACCATAAATCTTGGCTGTTATCGTACAGAGCAAACTCTCACTTCACCATATGACATCTAAAATTTAGTTGAGTTATCATCAAGGTTTTGTTTGGTCTACAAGCCTGTACAACTCTACACCAAAATGGCATTTAATTACTACTAGTTAATGAATTGTACTTTCAAGGAAAATATTTTTAGTCAAGCACTTAGCAAGATCATATTTCCTTCTTCTCTAATTTTAAGGCAAAATTTTTTTTAAACTCATACTACAAGTTACGCCTTCTTACTCATAAACTTGCATATGAATTGGTATTTATTGTGAATTAGGTAATGCAGTAGGCCCTTGCATTTATTTTCCTTTGTGATTTTCAGCAAACCTCTGTAGCATTTATGGCAGGCAGCACTTTCAAGTCAACTTTTTATTTGAAGTACAAATTGGCTGGCATCCAGGCTACAGACCAGCATGAAAAAGGCAAAGAAAAAAAATACAACAAGGAAAGGGCAAAGTCAGAGGGTTCTAGTCTCTTGTAGCTGAACAGATACACTCCCATTAATCTCTGCGGGCACTTGGTGCCAATAGGACCACACAAGGTGGACAAGGTCCCCAAGATTAGACAGGGCCTGCTTGCAATCTGAGAAGGGAGGTGCCCGGGTGTGCAAGTGCCCTGGCACCGGAGTGCCGAGACAAACACTGACCATTTGACAAGTGCTAAGTTTTTCCATTTGCTAGACTGATTTAAACAAATTTGGTTTGTGTTAATGCTTATTCACAATGCTACATAAGGTCAACTTGGACTTTTATAATGTCATCGTTGGCTAGAGGCAGCTTCTCATAGTCTGATTGCCATTAACTCCAGCATTTCTACAGCACTTTCAGTCATGCAATCTCCACTGCAATTAATGGCAGATGAGCTAAGTTCCACACAAATGTGAGGAAAAAGAGAGGAAGACATATCTCTGTTTAAACGTTCAAGGACATGTACTTCAAGGAAGGTTGGGAGCAGAAGGAAAAATAGCTTAGTGCTACAAAAACATGGAAAACAAAGACCTGGTGGTGAACAGTGAACACAGCTACATCATGAACTGTGCACAGTGATTTTGATGGGTGCAACAGGTAAGGGTGCAAAAAGAAAAAAAGAAAATACTGAAGATACTTCCCTTTTCACAATCTGTTTAAGAAAAGAAGCAATGCAATACCAAGGAAAGAGAGTAATGCAATTGTTAAGCAGACACAAAGGAACGATGAGGAGGTATGATTAAGAAGAAAAGTGTGGTTGAATAGGGATGAATCAATTGGAGAGTCAGTCTTCTCCCTTCGGATGAGGAAATTAGATTAGATAAAACTCCAGCAAATGTACTGTAGGAGGCTTACCTGCTGCCAGAAGAATTCACATGAAAATGTTGAGAATGTTCCCAGTAAATTAACTTCATGATTAATTGAAAATTGCATTCTTGAAAGTCTTACTTAAAAATAATTGAAATTTAAGAAACTTCCAGGTCTCGGGACCAAGTTTCTTTATACACTCTCAGTACAATCATATAAGAAGATAGGGGCTCACTACATACACACAATCATCAAAACAATTAATGTCTCATCCATTTAGCTAATGAAAGAGAACAGTTAAAGGAACTTCAAAGTCCAGGCTTAAAATTTCAGTACCCTTATATTGTTTGCTTATTCTTGACATTTCCCAAAACCTGGATAACAAAAACACTCCCCTTAGTATGTATTTAGTTTTACTTTCTGGTTGTCCATGCTGCCCGGCAGAGCTCTCAGCACTGCCATATTTACTTAGTAAACTCTTTTTACTGGAATTCTTACATCAAGGAATGTAAATATTTCTGCCAATCTTACGATTTCACCATAGTTTTTTGTTGGATTTTGTGGGTTTTTTTAAAAAACAAAATCTAAATTGCAACCTAATGTGGAATCAACAAAAATCTTTCAAATCTATCTCTATCTCTATGAAATGTACCTGAGCAGATGCACAAATCAATTTTTTTAGATCAGATTCCTTGTTCATTTTATGCTACAGTGCATCAAAGATAAAATATGAATGCCTGAAAAACTTCTAAATTACACATTGGCTTTGGAAAATAAGATAATGAAAATACAAAAATGAATGGAAGGTAAAATACACATACATTAAAATGTCTAGTACTACAAACCAAATGTTAAAGACATCAGTATCAAAATAAAGCAATAATGCTGACATGTGTTTTGATATATAATAACCAAACATAGGACTACAGCTTGCAATAACTTGAACAAAAAAGAGCTGAAGTTTAATGCACGACAAGGTTTTGCAGGGTTTTGAAGGGGTCCTTTGGGGAGTCAATTTTACTGACAGTATTTAAGGAAGAATATGTCATATATAAATGAATACTGGGCTATAAAGAACCCATCATTCCAGAGCAGTCTTGGGACATATTTCAATACTGCATTTTGGGATATCCTTTAATGTTTTTTAACAAGAGAAGCTGTATATTGAACTAGTTTTTGAACAAGAAGCCAGAGGGTGGGGCATTTTGGAAATGCACAATTACAGTTTTCAGCAAGGTATGTTTTCCAAAATTCTCTTGTATCAAGTATAAAGAATTCATTTGCACTGGGGCAATCAGGTAAAAGTCTCCTCCATTTTTATCAAAATTAAGAGAAAACACAACTGAGTTTGGGTTTTTTTTAAATCTATCATTCACCTTCCCTGTGGCACATAAACCACTAGTACATAGACATCCTGCCTTGATTAACGATCTATTCACTAGGGGAACCCATTACTAAACATTGGTTGAACATTGCTGCCTGACAGAGATCTCTTAACCTTTATTAACAATGCAAAGTATGTTAGACTTCATAATACAGTGAATCTTTTTATTTTGGTAGCAAAATACCCCGTTTTCCAAAAAAACATGTCAGGAAGTAAGCCAGAAATTTATAATCCTCATACAATTTTACCCAGGGGCACAAAAATGAAAATATCAACCTTTAGAATCAGTAAAGGTTAAAAAATGCTATTAAAAGGGCAGTGGCCTGAAATGGCTCCATACTTTATATTTCTCAGGTAAACAGCAAAGGAAATATTTGTAGGTCTGATGATAGAGATGTGCAAAACTACTGTCCTGGGTCTTGCTGGGACGGAGTTAATTTTCTTCATAGTGGCTAATACAGCGCTGTGGTTTAGATTTTTGATCAAAATATTGTTGATAACACACCAGTGTTTTGGCTATTTTTGAATAGTGTCAAGGCCTTCCCTGTTTCTCACACTGCCCCGCCAGCAAGTAGGCTGGGGATGCCACAGAAGATGGGAGGGGACACAGCTGGGACAGCTGACCCAAACTGATGACATCACACTCAGAAATAAAATGGAGAGGAGTGGGATTTAGGTAGGTCAGCCATCTTTTTTTCAGGAACTGTCTGGGCAACTGTCTGCACATGGGAGTTGGTGGATGATTGCCTCTATGTCACTTGTTTTGTTTTCTTTCTCTCTTCTTCCATTTCTCCTTTAGTTATTAAATATTTTTTGTCTCAACCTATGAGTTTCTTGCTTTCACTCTGCCTCTCCTCTGCCCTCATCCCACTGCGGGGAGCAGGGGAAACGAGTGAGCGGCTGTGTGGCGCTTAGCTGCCTACCAGTTTTGTAATAGAGAACAGTCTTTTTAAAGAGTCCTTTTGTAACATGGGTCAATCTGTTTTGCTGCCTGGGTGATTTTACGTTTAAAAGAGTTTACACCAAAAAGTGCCCATGTGCCATGTCTCAGATGACAAGACCTGGCTGGCTGCCCATTCACATCTGTTCCAAATATGCTCCCCCAGAAGGTAACGAAAATCCTGTAACCTCAGCCTCAGTATTTCTTTTTCACAGCAAACAACAAGATTTTTCATGAATTGAGCAATGACTTTAGATCAAATGTGAAGCCTGTAGAATGGGAACAAGGATAATAATTGACAGATGGCCTCATACAAGGATTTGTAAACTTCAGTACAGCAGATCGAGGCAGAAGGAACAGATAAAAGGAGAAGAAAACATAGACAAGTACTAAGACAGTTTGCATTTTGGCTTTCACCTTCAGTTGAATATTTAGTTTCAGAGGGACTAGAAAGCATAAACAGAAGTGTCCAGACATAATGAGTTCTCAGTTATGAAAGAAGAGTCAGGAAAAAAGTAGAAAGTAATCATAACCATCCCCACCTCTATGATACAAGACTTTCCTGTGAGGACAGTGTAAAAAAATAAGGATGAAATTTGTACCAAGTTAGACCTGTTCAGAACTACTTTTTTTCTACACACGCTGAGTATCTACGTCTTCCATTTATGTTCTTTCCAAAAGGACTAACTTTTGCAAGTGATGAGTGCTTCCAAATTCAATTTAAATCTGTTACTTATTCATGCATTTAGATGCTTAATTTTAGACATGTGTGGTTGGAAATTTTCAGCCTTGGACCATATGATAAATAGCATCAGGATTTGTCAGTTCTGCTTTGTATATTCAATGGAAACACCAGAATGCTTTTCAGTTTTTAAGCCTCTGACTTTTAGAAAGCACTGTTTTCTGCCTTCATGTGTGCTGCAAACAAGGGTGCAGTGCATTCCTCTTCTCCATTTTTCTTCTCCCATTCATCACCTCATGTGAAGACACGCTCTGCTCCCAGCTCCTACCCTGTTCTCTAGAGAACTGAGGTGCAATCGTTGATGATCTTGCACTGCTATAGAGCAGCAATAGCTACTGGTATTTTAATTACAGAACTGACGACTATTGCAAACTTTTCATCCACATAAAAGGCATGCTTTTTATAAACACATGCCTTCTCTAGCAAAGCAACACATATATTTTAGAACAAGTAAAAGAAAAGTTCTAACAAAACACACGAGCCTAGAGACAAGAGTGAGAGAAATGACTACCAGAAGTGACAAGTGTGAGTCATGTCTCTTAAGCACTGTGGGAAATTCTCCAGTTCTTAGTTAATGGAAGTGGTAGAAGATCCTACAGTTCCCTCCTTCACCTTTGTTAGGAAACTAGACCTGTTGCTCTGAGGTGTTGATGTTACAAGTGTTACCCAGACATTCTGTTATACCAAGCCTAGTTGATGAACAGCCATATCACACACAAAATGGGGCATGCAAAGATGTATAGCTTTGCCAAAAGTTCTAGAGACTTTCTACTGAGAAAAAAACCCAAAACTTTCACAACCCTGAAGATATCAGCAAAGGAATTCTTTGGGTGTAAGATCAGATCTGTCCTTAAGCGATGTCCCAAGAGCACCAAAGCTGTGATTACATTCACCACTTGTTCTTTACAATCATGTAAAATTTTCTTGAGCATTTGATGTTCTCCACATTTCCATGTAAGTGTGTATACAAGCACAGAGATACAAATATATAGATGACATGATAAAGTACTCAGTTATGAATAGTGTTTATTCTAACCTACTTTTTCTAAATCCTGGATTAAGCAAGGTACTTCAGTGTTGTTCTGCCTTTTAACCTATAAAATAAACTATTCTTCTGAGAATGTTCTTTTTTCTGATACTAATTTATTAATTTATTTTATCAGGAATTATTGGGCAACAGCCTCAAATTCATCTTGAATGAGATATACTTGTCTAGGTACATGAAGAGTTTGCCTCTGACAGACATATTTGCATTCTGAGTCATAATTTTAATTTTTTCTGTTTTTCAACTCTGTATTTTTCTATAAAAAATCAATATCACACATATTACTTTCAAGTACACATTTTGCTATTTGAGATTTCAGGAATATTTTCTAAAAGTAAAGCCCCATCTCTAAGTCCCAACAGTTGCAGACTGTAGAAAAACCAGGCACAGCCATTAAACAAGGTGTGCATTGTGGATTGCACTGATGCATTACCTACGAGCACGGCTCATCTGGCTGTTAGGTTCACAGGTCACTGGCATGGAGCCATCAACTTTCAGAGAACAGCCTTTCTCATGGTATTTTGATATTTCCCCTTCTGGATTTGTCCCAACAGTGAAGTGCTGAAGCATACGAAAACTGGGAGTGGAGCTGGGAAGCTAACCAAATTATTTCAAACCTCAAATGTTTAGGTTAGATGCTTATGTGGTCTTAACCAGCTCACCCATCCCTAAATATTACAGCATCAGGAACGACGATTTAAAATTACAGGAGTGATACAATAGTGCCAGCCACTGTTGAGTGCATTCCACATTTGTTGCAATCTCTTCTGCACCAATGAGCACACTATTTGGGTATTTTGGGCACAGTTATAGTAATAACATTTTGCCTTTTCCTGGTTATTTTTAAGCTTATCATTGTAGACAACCTGAACATCCTGTAGGAATTGCCGGAATGGCTACACGCTGTAGCAGTGGCAGGTCCATTTGCTGTCCTTGCTCCTGAGCTCCCAGAGGAACAAGCTAAATGGAATCTGCCAAATAGATACCAATGTTGGCAAAAAAAACAACCCTATATTCCAGCAGAGAACATAGCACTGTCCCATGTACCAGTATGGTTCAGGTCTTACTCCAGGCAAAACAAATAGTTTTGTGTGCAAGATCTTGATTTTGGATGTACAAGATCCATCAGTACAAAAAGACAGTATTCGTTCCTGTATGGGGGGAGGGGAAATCTTGCAGTGTTTTAAAGGATTTGAATCATTGTAAAACACATTTACTGTAGAGCTTTTTACTGCTAAACCTACATACCTTTAATGGTGATGCTGAACAACAAAACAACAGTACCAAAAACAAGGGTCTGTTAGCTTGAACAGGGCAAACTGATTTTTTCTTTCTCGTTGAAGCTGATGAGACTATGGGTCCATTAATACCAGTGGCACCCACCCAGCCATGTCAGAGTGAACCCACCACCAGAGAGACCACAAAACATCACTGGGACCAGTCCCTCCCACCTCCTCGGGTTGTCAGGACAGTTCAACACCACAATTTTTCTGTCATGTTACTTACAGGTCACTGTGATGGCACCTTCATTTGCCAGCTTATTGTCCTTTTTGTAGAGGGCCCAGGTGCCCAGGTGCTGGCAGCGGGGGGCCGCCGGGGCAGCTCTGTGAGGAGACACAGGGGCTGCCCTGCGCTGGTTCCAGCGGGCTCCAGCCGGTTGCAACAGACCCACTGCAGGACATGGCTGAGCCCCTCAGCCGAGATGGTGGCCTGGAAAACTGGTTTAAAGGGCAAAACACTGCCTGGGAGCGATCAATAAGGGAAAAGAAGTGTGAGAAACAGCCCTGATGACACCAAGGGCAGAGGAGGGGGAGGTGGTCCCGTCCCTGCAGCCACGGAGAGACAAGACAATCAGAGATCACCCCATCTTTTACTGCTCTCTCCCTACAGTTCTTTGAAGTGGTTAGTGGATATTTTACACTTCACACTTTGTATGTGCACATCTAATTGCACAATTGAAAAACAAGAAAGCAGGAACAGAGCTGAAAAAGCCTGTAGTGTTAGCTGTGGGTGAAAGCTCTGGGCTAGGGAGAGTGAGCCCGTAGAAGGGCACCAGCCACAGAGCGCGGCTGCATGGCTGCCACTGACAGTGTGCCTGTACGGCCCAGCCACACGCCCTGGGGCCCAAAAGGGTTTAAAAATATCGTTCCTTTCATTGTATTTTACCATGGACGTTTTAAACGGCATTAAGAGGTATATACCAAAGTTCTGAATAATTACGCTATCAGACTTTCGATTTGCCAGGCCATTGGGGGGAAACCTGAAAGCATTCAATAATGTCTCGATATTTAAGTTCATAATGGTAATGCAGAAGAAACAAATGTTTGTTTTATCAATACAATATCAAGCATGACCATGAATCTTGCAAATCAAACCATAAATCACAAAGCTCTAGCTAGTCTCGTCAGCCCAGCAGCACACTGTGCGCAAGGTTCGTTAATGCATTTGATCTTATCTCTGATACACCGCAAAAATAACATAAAATCCTTCAGTGCTCAATGTTGAAAAATCTGAAATGGGGAGTGATAAAAAAGTGTATTTTTTCACAGCAAGACTGCCAAATGCTACAGAACTGACCATCCTACACAGGCCTGCAGCAGGGTGGGGGGCTGTAACTCAGCACGCAATTCGGAGCTGGGGTTGAAGCTTGTTTTACCTTCCTCAGTCTCAGCAGCTCAAACATTTACTACTCCTATTAGTTATTTTGCAGTTAGGCCTGTAGGGTAAGTTTGGAAGACAATTATGTTAGAAAAGATAACTCTGAAGAAATGTTTGAATTAAGTTAGAAGAAAATGTGAATAGTGAACACACACTAGCTTTCAGCCTAAAAGCATGTATCATTCAATTTTTTTGCCAATACTGGGAAAAACAGAAAAAGAGACTGTAAGAAGACTGTGAAGACTACACTTTCTGTCACAGGCAATAACAGATGTCAAATAAATGCTTAGTGGGAATGAGACTAATATCCACCAAAGACACACATGGCTCTCATACAGTGGAAGGGTACTGACTTCTAAATGTTTAACAGTTTTAAAAAATCCTCCTCCTACAAACCACTCTGTATCCACTAAAATTAAAAAACACTTTGACCAGACAGCCTCTCACAGCACTACAGTTGCTCCTAGAAGTTGAAGGACAGCTCCTGAAAGTCAAAGGACAACAATGATTGGTATAAAGAAGGTTTAAAGGTAAGTGAGGGGTGAAGAATTTTTGTCTCCCGATTCTTTGTTCACTTAAAAGTGCAAATTGCTGGAGTGGCTTTGTTTACACGTGCAGATTGAATACAGCAACGATTTAACCAAGAAAATTGGGGTGATGAGGTATTTGCAGAAAGATTTAAAAGTTTCCAAGTCCTTTTTTTGAAACCTTTTTTTTTTTCACAACTATATTTCCACTGTGTACTTCAGGAACTGTCAGAATTTCTTTTGAACATATTCAGCATTTCCAAGCAAAATTTTCATGCCAGGTGAAATCTTAAAACTGAAGAAAATATATATTATTTATTTCTTTTTCCCCAGAAGTTTTGAAATAAAGTCTTATTCAGATATCCAAACCAGAACATGTTAACAGAAATTATTTTCAACTTGTAACCCAAAGCTTTTCTCCCACAACAAATCTGTTATTTATACAGTTGTAGACACACTGCTTAAGAACTGCAAGATGGGTAATTAATGGGGACTAGAGAGCAGCAAAGGTATCTAACCTGCCAGCCATTGTGTAAAAGCCTTGTGGCTTCAGAGCAACAGTTTTGATACAGTTCTGTGGGTGACAAGCCTGCATGGAAGTCATTGAGAGTATAGCAATATGAATACTAGGTTGCAGAATTTAAACCTCAGTAAATAATAACAAAAACCATCAGATTTTTATCACAGCTATTTGATGTGAACCACACAAACCTGCTGTGATTGCCTATTAATTTTGTATTCTGTTTCTTGATTGCTACTTCTTGAGCCCTATCCACAAAAAGTAATACTAGAAATTCCTCTGTCAGTAGAAGTTCAAGTGTCTTGAAAAGGAAACGTATAGCCAGGATAATCAGCTATGAAAATATACTTTAAATATTATGTCTCTACAGTAACCCTTATAACTCCAAATAATCCAACAATCTCTATTTATTTCAATGGAATTTGTTGTGCCTTCCCCAATCAGGAGTCAGCAAACATGCTCCATTCTTCCTGCATTGTTTATTCTGCATTAAATACGTTACTCATGCAGCATGTCTTATCTGAAAGGGTACTCTGCTGTACAGCATTAACTTCATCATTGTAGAAGATTTGCTATCTCTAGAAAGGAACATGTTTCTTGTTGTGTTTCCTTGAGCACAAACAAAATTTCTTAATTCCTGTTTTTACACATGTTATCTGCCTAAAATACGTACAGGTGAAACTGAGGGACTAGTGAGGAAAGAGAAGGTAGTTCTTCCCAACTCTAATTCTAAAAACAGATTTTGCTTACAGCAAATATCTGTAATGCAACCATCCACTTTTGTGAGCGTCATTTGGTCAATAGGAAATGACGTGCAAGTATACAAAACAGAATTGTGTATCAGAAATACTACATAGTTTTTAGATGGCAACCAATTATAATTCCTATACATACTGTAAAGGGAATAATGAGGGAGCTCAGTTAATCCAAGTTGAAATTTTAGCAGAAACAACCATTAGCATTGTTATCCAAAATACTAGCAGGTTTTAAGGAAATTTCTGAATGGATGAGGTTTGGTATTATTCCAAAAACAAAAGGGTTTTGAAAGATCGAAACAAAAGACCTTAACAAAGATTACATAAAACCATTTGCATATGTATATCACTAAATTTTCCCTGCACAGGAATAACCATAATTTCTTTTGTCCTACTGAAATACCAGTCTGTCACTGGAGATACTAAGAAGGCAAAGAGCTGAGAAGAAATAGGTAATATATTTTGAAAATTTTTCTTATGTACCAAGAGGAAAATATTAACAACTGAATACTTTATTAACAAAAAAAAAACGTTTAAATTTTCTTGACACACTTATATGGATGTTTGTTGGTTTATCTTCGCTGTCTTCTTTGTGGATCTGAAATATCCATTCTTAAGGCTAAAATGTATTCATGATGGATATAATCTTTCCCTTAGGAAACAATGGGATGAAGGAGATGACAGTAAATGTAACTGTGTTTCAGAGGGATAGTTCCTTCATAAAGCAGAATTGTGAGCAGTGGCATGAAGCTAATTCTCTATGTCTTTAAAAGCTTGGCTAAGAAAAACAAAAAAACTTTACAGATGTCTCACTATGCTTCTGCTAAACCACAAGAACTTGCCAGTAGAAAGTATATGCCTGAGAAAAAAACATTTAAAGCTTTATGGAAGGTAAGGTACCATGAGAATTTCACAATTCTTTTGGGACTCTACTTTGAAAACAAAACTCATAATGTCAGTACTGAAAAGCCCTATTGCTTCTAAAACTTATTTGAAAACACTATAAGTGAAAGAGATCTTTGTTTTGTTTCATATGCAACAGTGGGAATTTTCAAGTACCTGTTTATGACTTTTACAGTCAACACTGTCTGAGCATGGCTGAAAACAGAAGTAAACTCAAAGTAATCAATGGACAATATTCTTTGCTTTATTCCCTTCTTTCATTTTTACCTTTCTATCTCTTTGGGAAAAGTGGTCATATTTCACATTCTAGAGGATAAGATAAACAGAGCTTTGTGCTGTATAGAAAGCTAAGAATCCTCTGAGAATACAATTTCTTCCTTGCTAACCCAGCAACATGTTTATGCTTTCATACAATTAAAAAATCTATATTAAATTTCTGATTTAATACTAGAAAAGCACAAGCCACTTCAAAATATTCAAAGTGAATTATTACAGCCAAGTTCTCTTACCACGGACTTATTCTCAGTCACTAGAATTACATGAGAGTTGCAGCAAACCGCAGTTTTACTAGACATAGGATATTCTATTTCAGAGATCCTGTCTACTACAGTCTTCTGGAAGTAAAGCTTATACTTGTTACAGCATGATTAATTGAAGTAGAAAAAATACCAGAAAACAGAATTAAGTATTTGAATAGCACTTTGCAATTCGCATTTTGTGATGTTTGCGTGTCAGACTACAGAATTTAAATATACTTTTAACATAGCCCTGTTTGGTATGAAATGCCACAGGTATTCTTTCCTGCTTAATTTGTGCAAGCAAAGCTCCATACTCTGAGTCTGTCTAGCTGGACATCACAAAAGGAGTATTATCATGTCACAGTTTCAATTCCATCCCGTACAGAGATTTTTACTTCAGACTGCCATTTTTCCGCAGTCCCGGTAGGCACTAAGTATTTTTCTAAACCTTTTAAAACGTGGAGGAGAAAGGTACGCAACCACAAGAGGTGTCTGTACCCTCAGACAAATGAAAATAATGAGTGGACTGTAAGACTGGGCAGAGAGGAACCTGATGAGATTCAACAAAGGCAAATGCAGGGTCCTGCACCTGGGGAGGAACAACCCCATGCATCAGTACAGGCTTGGAGTGGACCTGCTGGAGAGCAGCTCTGCGGAGAGGGACCTGGGTGTCCTGGTGGACGACAGGTTAACCATGAGCCAGCAGTGTGCCCTGGCTGCCAAGGAAGCCAATGGGATCCTGGGATGCATCAAGAAGAGTGTGG
>Ga0065711_1028126_pt1 | contig 43468 bp, 24 predicted proteins | sample Hoacrofraction12_FD_59098 | JGI IMG/M metagenome (GOLD analysis project Ga0065711, IMG submission 59098) | Hoatzin crop microbial communities from Cojedes, Venezuela - Epithelial fraction 12 v2 (version 2) | ecosystem: Host-associated > Birds > Digestive system > Esophagus > Crop | place... | reverse complement strand
TAGTAGGGGTTGGAAGGGACCTCTGTGGGTCATCTAGTCCAACCCTCCTGCCGAAGCAGGGTCACCTACAGCAGGCTGCACAGGACCTTGTCCAGGCAGGTCTTGAATATTCAATGAAGAACAGATAAACTTACATGGTTTTAGATAGTATGTTTAGGAAATATTTTTCTTCACATTTAGTAGGTGGAGGATGTTGGCCTAAGGTGCAACTAAACTGCTAATAAATTTCCTCAAGGTGGCAAACCTATGAAATCAATACATGCACTGAGTCAAATATCACTTACTAGACTTTCTATAAAAGGCTTGTTATACTCTTGGAAAAAGGCAGAGGTCTAACTGAAGATCCAGTTTAAAGCACTGAAACAAAACCTGCTAATCAACACCAAGTCTCTGTTCCTCCCTGCACAGCTTTTACTTCAATCAGGGCTTGGAAGACATGAATCGAATTGCCGCAGTCAGCAGTTCAGCCCGTCTTCCTTGTTCCCATGAGTATCAAGCCTGGTAATGCCTAGTCCATGGAGAATTAGAGGCTTTAGAAAAGCAGTTTCAGATGTTACAAAGTTCATCATAAAAAGAGGAGATAGTTTGGCTGGAAATTTTTAAAAACAGCTTGTCTGTTGAGAGTTCCCTGATGATATATTTGCATATAAAGTTAACTACTAGACCATGATTTTGACAGAAACTTATTATACAGAATACAAATAACCTCTGTTGAGATCATGTTTCAGCTTGCTTTCAATAAAGAATTAATTTGTTCAGTCCAAAGTCTTTTTGACAATACTATTTTAAAAATGGTTTAAATTTAATAAAAACATATTAAGTTAATATTTGATAAAAGTCATATCATAGACACTTTTACAATGAAATGTCAGTGGAATTTGTTATAGGACAAATGAAAGTGAAATGATATTAAGCCAATGTAAACAGCAAGGCATCTTGTAGGATTGATTATCAGCCCAAGGGAAGATCATTTATTTTCAAGGTTTATTAACAGTTCAACATATCGTAAAGAAAATGTAATAAAGTACAAGTTTTATCAGTTTCATAAAATAATTTTTGAGTTGTTTTATGAACACTTAATTCACTGCTAACAGTATTAAAAGTTTATGCTGCAGTGGAATCTTTCCTTTTCAGATTCCTCCTGGCAAGCAACCAGGACTTTCAATATCTAAATTAACATTTCACAAGATTTTTGTTCATAATGTTAATATAGCTTTCAAAGATACCTGTCAAGTTCCAGTCAGAAGCATAGAATGCTACTGTACATAAGAAACAAACAGGCTATTTTTGAAATGTAGATCAATCACAGTTTCTATATGGGTGAATGAATATCTGAACTACTGCTCTGCAAAACAAAACAAAATATTTGACTGCAAATGTTGAATAAGTATCTCAAAATGCCTATGATTCCAAGAGTTTCTGAAGTACTTTGATGAACTAAATCTTTTTTGAAAACTGCACACAATACCCATAAAATAAGATATTAATATTGTGTTAAACACTGATTATTTTCTAGTATTTGAATATATTTGCACACACATATATAAAAAAAAGACTTTTGAACTTAAGATGAAGAAAGTCTCCCTTTCCAACACATGCATATCAAGCTGGTGATGAAAGCAAGGAAATGACAACACTTCAGCCGATTGACTGCATTTTCCTTGTGTTTAATACTACTTTTTTACCAAATCTACCATTAATAGGTATAGTGGAGATTAACAAAATCATTTGACCAAGAACACTGGTTTAATGCTGAATTACTTCAGGGATTCTTCAATGGTAGTTGCTAGAGGAGCAAAAGCCTTTTGGGGCTTGTTACTGTGAATCAGACATGTCATCAGTGTGCTTACAGAAATGAGAAGATGGCAGAAACAGTTTTCAGCTTCTCTAAACTAGCAATAGTGAGGTGCTGCTATTTTGCTACATTCACTTGAATATAGCATGAAAAAATTAGTGTACTGCTCATGCAAGTCAAGTGGCTCAGAATATACCTTTAGGTACTGAGTGCTTAGAAAGGGTACAACCATGGACCCCTGTGCTGCTCCCAGGCACTGAGGCATCACCAACATGTTGCTCCCACTAGAAGGCATGGACATGTTCTCTGGTGAATAAATACTTACTGGGCGAGGCCGTCTGAGAAGGAAATTGGGGGAATTAATTCTGATTTTTTTCCTCCACGCATTTGTCAAACAGGCTGACAGTTTCTAAAATTCAACTCACATTTCACAGAACAAGTAGCTGCTGGGGATGAAGCAGCTTAAAAAGCCTTGCTGCTGTTGCTTAGGTATGTGAATGAGCACTGCAACACAGACCGACCTCATCAGAGTGATTTTCCAGTTTGTCACAGCCTGGACTGGAAGTAACATAGGTTTGCTCACAATTACCACAGTCAAGCTCTCTGGTTTCTTGTATGAACTTTATGAACAGTTATATCTTAAAGTCCCACAAGCCCTTAAGACACTCTTCTCATTTCTTTTTTGTGTCAATATTAATCACATGTAAGTAGCAGGAAATAAAGAGGAAAATAATGTTTCATTTGAAACTTCAGAAATTAGGTATATAAGCTCTCTTATTAGTAAATGAAAGGAAATAGACAACCTGAAGGAAAATACATTCAAACCACTTTTGACAGCTCTTTGGGAGTGAGATGAACAACTTCATTCTTTTTGCTATCTATGATGGAAACCGGATTGCAGCAGAAGCCTAAACAGCTACCCTAAATTATTAAATTAACTTTCAGATGATGAAACCTGAGTGACAGAAGTCTTCATTTGTTTGCTCAAGACTGTATGAAAGTTTCCACAAGACCTGAAAAATTGAACCAGTCATTTACCTCCTATCGCATTGATCTTGCAATAAAGTCACCCTTTCTGTATGATAGACATTTCTCAGTATTTTGCTTTAATTATTCAGGAAATATATTCAAGCACTTCTATTAAGTCCTAGAGATGCCCTCACAGAACTTGAGAAGTTCAGGGAGGAACAGCTATAGAATTGTGGGTCACGTCAATGGCCTGACCTCGTGCTGTATTGTTTGTATTAGATTTAATTTATTTTCCATAAAAAAATTGCAGGAAAAAAGGCATATCCTTATGCTATTCTTTTCAAGCCAACTTATCTTCAAAATTCCTCTGGGACATCGTAAGATGTGCCAAAGTAATCACATCTGGAAATTGTCTTTTCTCTACCAAGCAGGGGGATTAAATACAATGACAGGACCGGCATGACACTGCTGTTGTTTTGTGTCTCAGCTGTACTTGATATAACTACCTCTAACATATGAGAGGAGTAGCTCATCTCGGTGTCTCTTCTGCAGCAGCCAACTAGTGCCAAGAGTGAAGATGACTGCAGTTAAACAAATATCCTTGACTGCCACTTGCACCTGGTATTATATCAGCCAGTATAAATAAGAATAGCTTAAGCCTTCCACTTAATGCAGCAGCCAGGCTAACAATATTATGCATTTTAATAACACAAAATAGCATCACCCTTCAGCGCTTTAAAAGCATTTAAACCCCTGCAGATTGTATGTACATCATGCTCTGAACTAGTGGCCACAAGTCCTCTGTGGACCTGTAAATTCAGTTCATTTCTGTGCTCCCTTCCAGAAAAATCAGCTGTGGCATAATGGGGTGTATTGTGCACCAGGGTGTTCAACACTATATGTGAAAAGGATCAGTAAATTTCCTGTCCCTAAGATGTGAGATCCTACTCACTTCACAAATCAGATGCAGCGCAGGCTTCTGAAAGTGTGTTAAGGAAAAGTCAGATCCTTGAATACCATGCTTAGCTTCTGCCCGCGGGCCTTACGCAATGCTGTCAGCCTGTCAGAAAGACATTTGTTCAGAAAGGGTGTAGGCTACTTGTGGGGAGTGGAGGAGGCTGTTTCATGCATGGAGAGGACGGGAGATGCAATGAGAGGCTTGTATGTTAAAAGTTGTATGTGAACGATCCGTCAGTGCGTATATGTTACAGGTCTGCCTCAATGTCAATCCACTAATTAGAAAAACGACAGTATTGTATAGAAGACTTGTCTTGACATCTCATTTGTGACATCTAGGTCAACATCTGCGTTTGTCACTGCAGCAGATTTCATATTAGTTGAGCCCTCAGGTTTAGGTAACGAGACCAGTTTTAGTCAGTTATTTTATTGTAATATCATGCGTAATAAAATAAATACAAAATTTTAGCTAAAAAGCTCCACCCAATCATAGAACAATTTAGGCTGGAAAAGGCCTTTGAGATCATCAGGTCCAATCATAAGCCGAACACTGCCAAGTCCACCACTAAACCATGTCCCTAACTGCCACATGCATACGTCTTTTAAATACCTCCAGGGATGACGACTCAACCACTTCTCTGGGCAGCCTGTTCTAAGTAAAACACTATTCTGCTTTTTGAATATGAGGTATATTCCTGTAATCTTTATACTGTTATTTAAAAAAGAATAAAGCATGTGTTCTCCAAGCTGAGGCAATCTATGCATACAGACCCCATGACAAGGGCACATCACCATTTTACAGGGATTTTGGGTGAACACAAAGGTTTTATTTCTTATATATTCAGATAAGAGGATTCTCTGCAAAAATGAAACAGGTCAAATGGGTTACATCTTCAATTCAAGACAGGATAAAAGTTTCCTAAGCTGAAGAGACATGAATCACTTTAGACACTGTTGGAAACAAGTCTTAGCGCTGAGTGTATTTTGGAAATATATACCTAATTCAATCTCAGACTATTCAGATGAACAAGCAAAAAAGGAATAAAATACTTTTTGTTTTATTCAAATGGTTGGACTAGATTATCTCATCACAATTAATAGCTGTCATATCTTAGGATAGCAAAGTATTTATTTAATATACAGTAAAAGACATTATCTTTGGAACTTAGCTGTTAGAGGTAAAGATATATATGTAGACTTTGAAAATGCATCTGTAAAAACAAAATTAGTTTGGAGAAGATACTTAAAACACTCAGTTGTTGTTCTGAAACAGTTATGGTAGTTTAAATGTTAGCAATTCTGTTCTTAGCTATTTTCCACTTGAAACACTGCAATACACTTTTAAACTGCCATACTGAAGAATATTAATGATGCAACAAATTGACTGGTGCTACATAGATGTATCTGGTTTTTTTATGAGCATATTTAAATGCACATGTTTCTAATTACAACCGGTACTAAAAATGTCTACGTGCTTAAGGATGCATTTTTATATTTAAGCATACCTCATTATTATTACTTCTATGGCAGATAGTTCACTAAGATATAATGGTAAGATATTAAAGTGGATTAGAAATCTCATTATTAAAACACAAACTTGTCTGAATAGAAAGGAAAAAAAAAAGTACTCTAAATGGAATAACCTCTTCATTTTCTTTCACAAATATTATTTTATTATGAGTTAAATGTCAGAGACATAGAGATGTAACTGGTGATATGATCCTATCAGGGAGGTTTGTATCTGTTATCATACTGTATTTAACACTATTTTTCCAAAGATTTTAAATAAAGCCAGGGAACTTTACTAAGGGCTCAAATTTCAACCAAATGTGTTTTCACCTGTCTGGGGGGTGATTGTTTATTTTTGGAGAGTAAGATATGACTGCAGTCAAGTAACATCTCTTCCTGTATCTTAACTCAGTGTTAGGGCAGACACCAATTATGAAATTGTGCTGTCAGGTTACTCCTCTAAGGGCAGACACACTCTTCATGTTTTCAGCGGCAAATTGAATTTGACATTTAATTTTAAGCCCAGGATACCATAATGTAAAACCTTCTCCAGTATTGGTGATAAAGCAGGAGGGTAAACATCCTGGCTGCCTCTTTTAAATAGTTCTCCCCGTATTACCGTTGCCTTCATTATTTTCTATGGGGATTTTTTTCCGATATTTAAAGGAAAATTCCAGTAAATGTTTAGAATCACAGTAGCTCACATCTAGAGCATTTCAAGTTCCTTTATACATTCAGATAAATGATCTACTATAAATTTCATCCAAGCTTGCTATCCAGACACCCTGTCATTTCTGAGTTTAGATCAATCCGTAGATGTTGTAAATCTTAGTAGCTGGTGGTTCTGACACATTCTCATTTGTTTATTCTTTGGAAGATTTTATGATTTATTTGATTTTATGTTGCACAAGAAAGTGTTCTGATAGTGCTTGTAAGCCTTTTGTTGATTGAAGATTAATTTCTTGCAGAGATTTCTGTGTAAGACGGAAGCCCTTCCTTTAGTGAACTTCAGACTAAAGTATTGGAATGTAGTATTTTCAAGAAGCAGCTAGAGTTCCTCTTTACTTGATGGAATGGATAAGTTTTCGGTCAGAAATTAAGAATGTAATAACCTGAAAGTGCGGAGGCTGGTCTGGTGCACTCGCAAACTGAATTTAGCCAGGATTCTGGCTAAATCATCTTTGAGGTTACTATTACATGCCAAAAATAAAACAATAATAAAAAAATAGGACAGTTCTTTGTCTCTGTAAACTGTCATAATACAACAGCCGTGAATTAAGCTGTGAAATGTATACTAGCTCAGAATCAGGCCCAGAGGCTCCAGCTGTAGAGCACTACACTAACTAACAACAGTCCTCTATGCTATTCGATACTCATACACAAATACAACCAAGGCCAAAATGTAGCATATTTCTGTGGAATTATCCATCCCACACAAGATACTCATATCTAATTCAACATAGGATTAATTTTGCATAAAATGGCACTACCAGATCTGCATGAAAGTCTGCAAAGAGCAAGTGATTTCCCATTATTTTCTACCATTTCTGCATTCTGTGTCAAGTGGCTGAAGTGGTTTTATTACCATTTTTGTACTATCAGCATCCAAAAATGGAGTTCACTGTCATGAAGATCAACAGGTTTAGCACTCCCTACAGAGTACCCACATTTTTCTAATTATACCAAGAAGCTGTCACACTTCTGTCAGGAAAACTGGAAAGATACCTCCTGACTTTTTCCTTATTCATTGGTCTTTATTTCTGAAAAAAATCCTGAAATAATTTCTTGTAGTTTCTGAAGTAATAGTTTCTGAATAATTTCTTAAAAGATTTTCTGGGGAGAGGACATCCTCTTTAACTAAAAGTCATGAGCCTCTTACTGGTTTCTGGAGAGCAATGTCATTGATTGTATTGACAGTACTTATTTCCATTGATCTCTGTTCTTTTCACATCTATCAGAACTTGTTTGCAAAAATTTGTCACTTTTCTTTAGCTTGTGAATTCCAACTGGTTGTAGGTTGTGTTCAATGGTTCAAAGGACAATTTCTTTTTTATTTCTTTATTGCCAGTCATGAAGAGAATTTAGAGTTTAGAAGCAAGAACAAAAACTATGCACAGCTTAAAGTTTTCAGCATGGCATTTTCTTTACTGTAGAAGATGTTTCACTTTTTGGCAAATTCATGTTTTCTGTAAAATGCAAACTAAGAACAACAATTCAGCAAAATGCAACAAAACATAATGAAGGAACTATGTATCTTTTGCTGATAGTGTGCTGAAATTCTGCTAATGCATCAGGCAAAAATCAGCCAGTTAAATATAAGCCTGGGGCTACTGGATGTTCTGGACACCTGTTGGCACATCCTATTAATTATCCAGAGAAGGCTCTATCTGGACAGAAATTTCAGTCACTTGTTTGACAGGGAAAGAAGCATCAGCCTCATCACTGCATGCACTTAAGGTGATTTTTGTGTTTCTGGAAGACGTGTGGAATGATGCCTGCTTATATTAAAAGTTAAGTCATTCCCTTCCAAGAGACAGAAACCCCTCAGCACAGTCTCGATTAGTGGTTATAAGGGAACAAAGGTGGAATTGAGGTAGGAATTGAATGTGTTTCTCTTCCCTCCCTGATAATTAGTTGGAATCATAAGTGTTTTACAATTCAATTTCTAACCCCTGCTGCTGAACAAGAATAGCAGGATGGCTAACAGACAGACATCTGAAAATGAATGCTGTCTCAGCATGCCTTGTCACCTTCCTGCTCTTCACTAGAGGTTTCATGCAAAGCAGCAGAGGCAGAGAAGATGCCAGGAGGACACAGGGTTATGGAAATAAGCTCTTAAAAACAGTCTGGTAATGCGTCTTGTTAAATGCGATGTTATGCTTTCTATTCTTCTTATCTTGGGTGTTCCTTTATTTTGCAGTTATGCTAGTTTATCCATAAAAACTAACATTATATATCTGTACATCTTACTATTGTGACAGGTCCCACTATAAAATATGTGAGCAATTGGAAAGAGAAAGTAATTCCTGGCACATTAACTCATTAACATCTTTTTTTTTTATATTTTCCACATTATATTGAAATATATTAAAATTACTAAAAACAAAAAAATAAGGATATAATCAAATACAATTATGTAGATTGCTGAAAATGGAGGGGTAGGTATTTGTTGTGCTTTGAACATTGTTTCTGAGTGTTATTATTGTATTACTTGCGGTTTTTCTATTTGTATTTATGGGACTCCTTGGCCCCACAAGGTTACCTGTTAAAGGGCCAAAGCTTTATAATAATTAAAGTAATAAACAAATTAAATAATGTAATAATTTAATTAAATAAATAAATTAATCTGATCTGAAATTAAGCTGATTTTATAAATGGAACTAGACTTAAACAAGGACAAAGGGACATTAGAAATATGATAATCTCTCATAGTTTAATTATACAGGTTAGCAGTGATGTGTTATCTTGGCCTAATTCCAGTAAATCGAAGGAGAAAGTTTCTGGTTGTATATCCTTCACTTCAGCACTGAAAGTATACAATAAAAGTTAATCACCCAGCTAAGAAAAATCCAGAGCTAAAAACACATGAGAGAGTTCAAACCTCTCGTGGTTTAACCTAGCAGCTGGTAACTAGGACTACACAGCTTCTCACTCAGTCCTCCCCACTGAGAGTGGACTAAAAATAAAACTCGTAGGCTGAGATAGAGTTTAATAAGACAGCAAAGAAAACTATTATAATTATTAATTATTATTAATAACTATAATAACACAACAACAACAAAAATATGCAAACCAAGCTATACACAGTACAACTTTTTCTCACCACCTGACAACCGGTTGTACAGCCAGTGCCCAAGTAGTGATCGCAGATTTTGTGGAACTTATGGAATTTGCAGATTTCATGGAATTAATGGAAAAGCCGAACTGACATGAAAGTTCAAATGCATGGAAAAGGGATTTCTGCTTCCCAGACAACCCCGTTTACATACTGAGCATGACATCTATGCTGTGGAACATGTCCACTAGCCAGCCTGGCTGTCTGTCTGTCAGTGCTCCCTCCCAGCTCCTGCACACCTGGTCATCAGCTGAATATGAGAAACTGGAAAAAGTCCTTGATTTCATAGCAACAACCAGAAACGTCAGTGTTATTATCGACATTTTTCTCCTACTAAATCAAAAACACAGCAGCTACTGAGAAGAAAATGAACTCTACCCCAGCCAAAACCAAGACAGTACAAACCAAATGCCTGGGAAACATCTCATTTATATCCCTATTTAAAATTTTCAGTGAAGACATCAAAATGCATCCAGATGAAAAAAAAAATATCTCTAATTTGAAAATGCTGCCACTGGTTCAACCAAACCTCCATTTACATCTCATTAGTATTTCAGAAAACTTAGCTTGTGGAAGTAGAATTAAAAATTATTTCAGTTTCAACTTCGCACTCAGATATGCAGATCTCTTCTGATAATTTTTTCACTAAGGAGGCAGACACTGAGAAACCAAACCAGGCTACACTAATTCAACGACCTTATAACTGTTCTGTAGACATAAAAAACCAAAACTAGTTAATACAAATATTACAGCTGAAAGTGGAAATTATAATCTGTTTTGAGCTTATTTTTATAAGCTAATAGGAGGAGAAAGTTTCCTGAATCACAGAAAATTCATGACCTTCAGAAAAGACACAGCGCACAGATATTGTGAGGAATTAAATTACAATATAATTAATATATTTAATAAAATAAATAATTTTGTCTGTATCTTCTCCGCTCGCAAACAAACTGGGGTGAGGGGGGAGAAATAGGTCTGATTATTCCGTGATACTGGGGACATAGGGAAGGAATTACGCTTCTGATGGTTTGAGGACTCACTAAACGTACCATAGGTGCCACATTTTTAAGGAGGATCATCCAGTACTGTCAGTGTTGCAAAAGGTGTGGGGAATACGCAAAACAAAACATCTTTAGGATCTGAATTCAGTGGCATGGAGACATTATGCAGTAAAAGTAATCAAAAGACCAGAGGAGAACCTATGTTATCCTTTCCTATTTGTAAACTTCAGATTTGAAATAGCTGGTGTGCTTTCATTTTTTTTATTTCAGTTTACCAATCTTCCTCAGCTGTTCTTTTACAAACTAAATTGTATGTCACCATCAATGGCTGAGGTGAACAATTAAAGACAGATCATGGCTTTGTGCCCCCAAATGACTTCTGTTTTCATAGCACAAGCCAATTAAATATTACAGGATAACTACATATCCAAAAATAAATCTGCTGTGTCCCCCATTACTGTACACACTGTTGTAGCATGTCTTACCCCCAGCTGTCCTTGTTCTTTGGCCTCTACGGGCCAGTCTTTGCCCTTGCCTATTTGCATATAATATACTAGAAACTTAATGCAGTATGAGTTCCCTCACTGTTTAGAGTATCTAATTTTTCCCTTTACAAAGAAAACAAAATTTGGATAAATCCTTTTTTCTCTTATGAACATTAGATTTTTATCCTTCCCCATCACCTTCAAGAGTATTCAGGAAGAAATACAATCCAAAAAGACAGAAAGAAATGAAAAAAGAAAAATAAAATGGTCACACCTCCTTTCTATGGGTATTTTTATCAGAGTCTCTCCCTCAGATGATCAAGGACAGGACTGAAAATTCTCTGCAGCACACCATTTGCTGCTGTTGCTTCAGCCAATTTCGCTTGGCTACTGCCCACTAACAGCAACTGCAAACAGCCACTGGCAACAACAGCTTCCAAGCTGACAAAATAAATTTTCATTTTAAACAATATTTATAAAAGCAATAATACCCTTTTTTAACATTTGCCCACCAAACAAAAGGAGACATTTTCACTGTTCATACAACTAGAAGGTGTAGGTTTTTTGACAATGCAACAGGAAATGTAAACACACTATTTCAGATACAAAATGTAGTGTCACAATTATTACAGATGGTCGATGTGCCATTTTTTACAGCTTGGTATATATAGTAGTTTAAAATAATTGGAAAATCAATTAATGAAATCCACAGACCACTGGAAAGTTTTAGCACCTGACTGTCTCTCCTACAGGCATTGCAATGTTCATTACATTCCCCTGCATGTCCTGCTCCTCATGAAGACAAAACACCATGGTTCTTCCACCCTTCACCATCATTTATCCCTTCAGCTTTCCTAATGCAACAGCAATTAGGCCCAGGTTTCTGGCTGAGACATGCATCACGACATCCAGTCACAACAGTAGCAGTTGGCTGGGTCGAAGCAGGTTCGAAGACTAAAGAAAAAGCTTCAGAGTCTCTCTAAGTCAGTTACAGAAATGAACATTTGTACACACATCTACATACAGATGTACAAATATACATTCATTTAAACCTTACCTTATTGTCTTACACACTGACAATTTAACTTGGCAAGACTTTTATCAAACTTATACATTTCAGTTTAATGTCTGATGTCCATCTAATATGATTTTTATAAATATATTTTGTTTCATAGATTTAAAAAACCAAAATTTTTGTATTGTTACTTTTACTATTTTTACCTAAACAGTAAAGATAGCAAAACTGTTTGTTTTTTTTCAATAACTAAAGGCTTTCACGGAAAATAAAGCTCACAATTTCATTTTTTGTGTGGTATACCAAGAATAGCTTTGAGACTTAAATCTCTTTTTCAAAGTTAAAACCATCACTTTTAATTTCTCAAAATTATATGATACAAAGACTTTCTTGAAATTTTTGCATTTTCTTTAAAAAAAACAATTAATGTACTAAAAAGCAGAATTAGTATTTAAGACAACACACTCTGCCTACTAATTTGAGGAAAAGATCCAAAAGAGTAAAAAGAGATTGTTTGTTTATTAAAGAACAGATAGTATTATGTTCACGTAAAAATATTTCTTTTTCTGTCTGTCAAGTTACTCATATATTCTACTTTTTTACACACAAATATGTTGCATGAATAAGTAAATATATTGGAAATATTAAGACAATCTTAGAGATAAAGGATACACTTGAATAATTGGCTGTACATCAGTGCTTTGGCATATGGAATTAAAAAGTAAAGAGTAGGTAATTCAGGAAGGCTTTGCTATGAAAACACAACCATAAGAAGCAAGAGAATAAGAAATACAACACTACAAAATAAGATAATTAAAACATAATTACTTTAATAAAGGTTCAACTGGACAGTTGTGACCTTCAGCTAAGTAAATTTGTCTGTTTACCTGATTAGGCTTTTTAACAATGCATGAGACAGAATGAGTTAAAGAGATGATAGCATCCATCTTTCTCCTTTCTACAAAAGACGGTCCATAGAAAATCATTGGACATGTTATCCCTCTCTGGGTATAGCCCATGACAGTTGTAAACCGAAGTTACCACCAATATTCAAACATTATTGTTATTTTCCGCCTTGTTTGCAATGTAGAGATCTTTCCATGAAATACATTGATGTTGCTGGTCTTATTTTTCAATTTTAACAATAAAGACAGCTGTTCAAAGACAGATTTTCTCTAAGCCAAATTTTGCTGCTGGAGTTACTGGAAATGTAGGTGGACTATAAAAAGATCTGCTTAATAGTAAATTAAATGGCATGCAGATAAGAGAAATTGAGCATGCACAAACAAAAAAAAGTCTTACAATCATTTCTTCTTCAGGTGGTACAGACATGTGTGCAAATATATATTTCTTACTTTTTAAATAACATTAATTTAGCTTGGTAATTTGCTGAGGCAAATTAATCTAACACAATTCAAGTTAAAGTTGCTCAATTAAGAACATCCACAAAGCAGTATAAAGTAGTTCAAACCAACTAGTTCAAAAATCAATTCAATTAACTCAGTGCAAAGCAGCTCTAAAAATTAATGAAATCAAGGACATATGGAGTTTAAAATTAACTGGTAACTATGTGGCCACTTGACCACATCATGGTCAAGTTTCATGATCTGCCTGATGACCATCAGAGTTTTGAATGCCAACACTCAAACTCACACAATTAACATTTAATGTTTCATGGTGTTTACTCTTGCCAGAAGCTGAACTAGGCTTGAACTTCCTACCATAAAACATGAAGAGACCGTAACTACTTAATGAACTTCTAATAATTTTTTGCTGTTAGCCTTCAGGCTTTGTAGATTCACCCTTCTGAAGTGAGAAAATAAAACCACTGGAGTTGTCATAAAGAAGGTTTGAAATAAGGGGTTAAAATCAAACAAATTATGACCTAAATACCTTCACTAAATAATCCAAGTTAGCTCCAGTAAGAATCATACAAAGACTCCTGTGTGGTAGAGAAAAAAAAAAAATCATAAAAAAAAATGACAGGAGAGATGAAATGTTTTACTGGGTGCCAGCTTCAAAACCTGCTCCTTGTTTGTTGTACATCAGATAATTTACTTTTTCATTTATTAGCTGTCATAATAATCTGGAAGTACACATATTGTATTGATTATCTTCATTAACATAGAACTGTGCCAAACTGTCATGAAAAAATATTTAAAAGTATGGGAGAGACAGGAACTAATTTTTTGCCAGCAACTTTAACTACTCACTCACACCACCCTATCTGAACCACACCCTTTCTATTAAGAATGCCAAAGCTTTTCTTTTTATTAGGTCAAAACAAATTATTGCTTAAAAATATTCCAGTTTTTTTTTAAATAGTGTTATTCTTCTCTTCTAGAATATGTTATTCCTTAAGAGGGTTTCTAACTTTTCCACTTCTTTCCTACAAAACCCTAAGAATTTCTCCATTTTATCAAACAATCAAGCTTTATTTTTGCTCTCAATAGGGAGTGTTATAGACAAGTAATAAGCCTTACTGTTTTTCTGGCTGCTCTGGCCAGTTCTCCTCATTCTTAAGCAGAAGTAAGTCTCATCTGGGCGCCTTGTTTTCTCCATTATCTATAATAAACTCTTTTCTAATTCGTAGAATAACAGATACCTGGTACTAATCACAGCATCACAAGCTCCTACTTTGAAAAGCATTTCATAAATCATTTACCTCAACACAAACAGCTGAAGAGAAACAAAAACAAATGAGCCGTTAAAATTAAATCATAAAGTTGTCCTGTCTTCTGTTCTTATTAGTACATTAATATGTTTTTTTCCTAATTGAGAGCAGCCATGGAGTGTTACAGACAGACTTTGCAATCCATGCCACTCTTGTCCTGGATTTTTTCCCTGTACTAATCCTTCACCAAGAAATTATTACAAGTACACAGAAATGAAAAGTACGTTAAATCAGAAAAGCATGAGAAACTGAAGAGAATCTGAAAAGGCTGTATTAAAACAAAATAAAGCACCTTTAAGTGTTATTTTTACCTACATTTTTGTATAGCCTTTTGTTGTTAAAAAGTGGAAGGAGATCAGTTGCAAACATAGCTTCTGGAAGGAAACAAAACCAAGCATGCTGAATTTTGAGCTATTCTTTCCACCACTAAGTCACAGACAACAGAATTTTCATAACTGCCATACATACATAATACTGTCTGTGAACAGATACTTCTCCTACATACTTTCCACTGCAGGGCTTCAAGCACCCAGAGCAGCAGCTGGCAGGAGTTGTGTGTGTGTCTTTAGCAGAATTGCAGATGATTCTGTCTTTGATTCATGCAATCCCAGAGGAGGGCTGATTTTTAACTCAAGAAAATCCTCTATGTGTAGGGCTGTACATCAAATGGACATCATATTATATTTTATATTAGAGGGATGAATAAAACAATTTATTTACTTCACTATCACATCAATATTCTGGATTTTACAATCCAGTTGCGAGAACAAACCCTGAGGAACCAGCTATGTAAATGGACCCAACTAGCATAACCTGCATTGCAGAAGTGCACTCAGCAACTTGTCACAGGATTGTACTTTAACTAAAAGTTTCTAATACATCTTCACTCATTATACACATTCTTTTCTCTTTGAAGAATCAAAAATAGACGTACATATTTTCTTCAAGTTATGTATACATTTCTCCGATAACAAGTTGAAGAAGTTGCAGTCCAATGTCAATTTATGTGGAAGTTGAAAACTACTGAAAATCACGACAAGAAATGAGAAATATTGATCAGCAGCCTTAAAGAGGGAATAGTAGCAAAAGCTAGAGAGAATGGCATCCTCAGTCTAGCAGGAGATACAAACCATAGATCCAGAATCTAAGCATGGTGTTTAATCCTTAGTTGATGTATTCATCCATAGGAATTAAATTTTGCTCTGAAATCAGCTTACCAGATGAAGATAATTTGCAAATGCCAAAATGTCTACTGCAGCTAGAAAAGTCAGCTGACTGTTACCAAAACTAGCTATTTAGTATTATAATAACTTGGTACAGACAAAACATTGGAATTTTTATTTGTCTTAAATGGAAAGCAAAATTCCTTGTTTTTTGCATTTGATTCTGTTAATGCATGTTACACTCTAATTTTTGGACTCTTTTTTACCCAAGATTATCCCAAGATAAATCCAACTCTCCGCATACTAGTTAAATGAAGATCTATTCAAACGGCCTATTAAATAAATGAATAAGATAGATGAAAAATTATAACTCCTTTCAGTTTGTAATAGGCCCCTGCCATTAGTTAAATTTGATCTGTGAATGAACAATAGTGCAGGTGGGAAACTAGATCAGTCAACTTCTCAGTCTGAGAAAAATAAGCAGTTATATTAGGGCTTTCTGGAGGAATTTAATTGCCTTCATTCTGCTGATTATTAAGAGAGACAACTAAACAGCCATCTTCACAACTTTACAGAAATTAAGTAGCTCTTCAAGGAAGTCGGAACAGATGGATTAACTTCTCATGTCCTAACATTTGTCTGCAGAGAGATGTAAGAAGACTCAGACAAATTTCTTCTGCCTCCCTAAGAAAGTGTAAAAAATTTATCAGCGCTCTATAGGAGATAGTATTTTCACCTTCATCATCAATTTGAATACTGTATCCTAAACAAGCAGTTACAGGCGTGTAAGTGTCATTCAAAGGTAATGATGATAACCAAAAAAGGTGTAAAAAGTTCATAGTGTAATTCCATGAACTTTTTTTATCAATCAAACAAGATTTAACCACTTAATATTATCATCATTTCATACAGATTCGAATGGTAAAATTCACATACATTAATCTTCTGGTATCTTAAAATGGAGAGACTCCACTTCTACAAAGTAAAATGTATTAAAGGGGCTAAAAATTATTTTTAAATAAATAAGTGCATATAGTAAAGCTCTAGGAAAAATGAACGTACAGGACAACATTCTGCACACAGGAGAATCCATGCACCCAGTAAATTAAAAGAGGTACAAGACAGAATATACTTTAACCAACATTTTTTTAAAGGAGTGGATTACAACATTGTCAAAAATGAACAAGATAAATGCTATTTAAGACTTAGAAAGTAAAGCCAACTGTGGAGTAGCCAGTTTTGATATAGAATACATCTTTTCATTTAAAGATAATTTAGCTAGTATCAGTAGAGACTTTGAATATTAAAAATACGTGACAAATTACAAAAATAGAATAAGCAGGTTATAGGATTTCTAAACCAAAAATTCTAGATTCCCTTGGAGGGTGCTGTAGTATTTTCCTTAGCAAGTAAAGAGATAAAGAGTTTATTTGAATGACAGTGCAAATAGGATTTTTCTAGTAGAGTTATTTTCAAGCCAGTAAGGAGCTGAGTAACAAACCAATGGGATTTATAAAGGCACTTGTGAAATCACTTTTTTACGGCTACAGCTGACACGGATGTATTACTGACAACTAGCAAAACAACAGACTGATACTAAACATTTGTAAACCTATCTGAAAAATAAAATGAAAATTATCTACAAGAGGAATGGTTTTCATGGAAGCTTATACAGTACAAGCAGTCAAAAACCACTGGAGTTTAAAGCAAGAGACATTGAATAGTCTGCTACAGTTATGAGTCAACAGGAGAAGGGATTAAAACTTATATATTTAGGTCAATGATGTTTTCATATTGCTTTTCCTTAAAGAAAATTAGTTCTCAGTTACTGAACATTTGAAAAAAACTCTAAACAATTAGATCATTTCAGAATGTCAGTGTTGGAGGATATCAAAACTAATGAAATTGTTGTAAAAGTATGGGACTTTACGGATCTTCTGTCAATTCATGTATTATTACATTCACAATAAAGTACCTACATGTCTAACATTTAAGAATCAACAGTTGTATTGTCCGTATGGTTAGGAATTTAACTGCCAAGACTAAAGATGCATCTAAAAAGTGTCATAATCTATTTTGTGCCATTTCTAAATACTGTAAAACAGAACCATGTTAGAATAATATTTTTTGTGGAATGGCAAGATTAGATAGTAGAAGCAGCAGAACAAATTATGAACCATAGTTTCTGATGAGCATGAATGTTTGATAATGACAAAACTTTTCTCATTTATTAGCTCACTCTTTTTTCTTATCAATAACAGATGTTCAGTTCTCCAATATATGTGACCTATGCATGCTTTGCAAGGGCTATGGGTTCTGTTATCAATATTATTTAAGATGTGGAAATTCCCAGACGGTGTACTAAATAGTTTTTTTTTTGTTGCTGAGGGTTAAATTATAAGGAAAATATGTATTTCTTCAATATTACTAATATAAATACTCCTTGCTAACAATTGTCAGCAGCAAATGTTAAGAATGCAGGATGTCAAAGGAGAGCTTCACAGTGCAGAACTTCCTTTTGGACTGACTGTCAGCTGAAAAAATCAGCTGAACAGAAAACTAAAGTTAGCCTTTTGAATTTATTTGCAAACTAATAATAAATTAAAAAAAAAAAGATTTTGGAGTCAAAGGAAATATTTTCTGCTGTATTCTAAATCTGATTTTGTTTTTAAGTAGTTACTGAAATTATACTAACTTTTGATATAAAGCTAATTATATGAAGACATTTAATTTATGTTCCTTCACATCGTTTTATGTTGCACATAAGTCATATTTTTCCCTGAGAAAGGAGTGAATTTGGAATTTCAGCTAGACTAATATCAAACACATTTCAAGCAATAAAATGAATTGTCTGAATCATAAGTTTTATGCCATTCAAGATTATCTCAACTACAGGTAGAGGCAATGCTTCACAGCCCTGGAAACATGAAATTTAGATACTGTAGCCTTGAAAGCAATTGGAATCACAAAAAGCTCTAGGATGCGATTAATAAGAATTTTATGTTAGAACAAAGAGCAAGATGCCTCGCAATATATCAAAAGACTGACCAATGCCTACAGTCCTGTATCACCTGAGTAGAGAATATGTTTTGCTGCTGTATTTCATCACTCTAAAAAGAATCGTGGAGTCAGCCTCTGAGTCTAGGAAAGACTGAGTGAATGCATCCTCTGAAAGAAGTGGAATTTGAAAGGCTCTGGATGAACTAGGAGCAGATAGGTGTTGAGTAGCTGTGCCTCTAAATGCCAGTGCTGGGCACTCAGAATAACAGTCTTAGCTGTAGTTTAGCTATACAGTTGTACTTCCACAGAATGGTCAGCAGCATTGTTTGGAATTACTGAATTGTATAATCGTAGACAAATCACTCCAACAGGTCTCTGCCTTTCCTGTGCTGAGGGCTCCTGACCTGGAAGCAGGACTCCAGGTGAGGTCTCACCAGAGTGGAGTAGAGGGGCAGAATCCCCTCCCTCAACCTGCTGGCCACACTTCTCTTGGTGCAGCCCAAGATACGGTTGGCCTTCTGGGCTGCAAGTGCACATTGTCGGCTCATGTCTAGCTTTTCATCCACCAGTACCCCCAAGTCCTTCTCTGTAGGGCAGCTCTCAATCCCTTCATCCCTCAGCCTGCATTGATAGCAGGGGTTGCCCCGACCCAGATACAGAACATTGCACTTGGCCTTGTTGAACCTCATGAGGTTCACACAGGCCCATTGCTTGAACTTGTCCAGGTCCCTCTGAATGGCATCCCATCCCTCAGGCATGTCGACTGCACCACTCAGCTTGGTGTCGTCTGCAAACTTTCTGAGGGTGCACTTGAATATTCACAAATTCATGAATAGCCAATCTCTGTATAATTGACTTCAGTGTCTCCATAATAACAATGTTCTCAGATATTTTCTATGGAACTTGTAAGTTCCTAAATATCACCCTGTACTGATTTTTATCCATTTGTTTATTTGTTTATTGGGTTCTTTTTTAATATATACACAAATGTATTTGGGGAAGGTCTGTGACGCTGAGATTATACATGTGTTCTGCTCCATACAGACCTTAAAAATGTTCTAAGGCATTTTGTATGCCTTGGGGAAAGGATGAAATGAAATGTAATTACGAGTTCACCCTTTCCTTTTTATTTTTTCTTGCCAAGGATGATGTATCAGGTTTTCAAGTGGAAGATGCATTCTGATACATTGCAGTATTATACTTGTATTTTTCAGAAGACATCCACAGAGTGATCATGGTAGCAAAACAAATAGCTCTGCAGAGTAATGGAAATAGAATGATACAGAAGTATTCGAATCCTTGGAAGTTATGGGTGGAAAAAATATACTATTGCTTTTCAACACATTGATTATTTTTTCTATTAGAAACTGTCCGATGGGTGAGCTGCACATAGTATCCCTTTTGGCAGGCACTCAGTTTAAACTATGACATGGTTTGACTCTGAAAGGAATAAAGAGGGAAAATATTGAAAGACATCACTGAAAGTTTAGTATTGCTTTTAGAGTACTGAATTTAATTTGAAGAGTCACCTTGATCATTATTTAATTCTTACAACCAAATAGACAGGCTGCAAATAAATGGCAATATTTTATTTATTTTGTCCTATAGTCTCAGAGTTCCAGTATAAACTCCTGAATTCTCAGTTTAATATGTGACTAGTAATATTACCTAAAGAACTAGCTGATGCTCCTTTAATTCTCCATCTATTTTCTAGAACTCTAGATAGCTGATCTTGAAAACCAGGTAAGTCTTGCCTTTCCATATATAGTAAGCAGATCCTCTCCTCTCTTTAACTACTTGAAAATAGAAAAATGCATATTCACTTTAAATAGAGTAAGGTATTTGCCTATTTCTAGAGTTACACATTCTATTTTCAGGGAGTGAAAACCATGAACTGACACATTTCTAGGTATACATATTTTCCATTTCATGTTTCAAAAAGAAGAGCAAATTCCAAATCATAAAGAATGCAGAAAAAAGATGTTGTTGTTGACATTTCCTATCTATGCAGAAAGTTCAGAAAAAGGTATAATAAAAAAAATAAAGACGCTGGCAATTCCAAAGCCAACATGTAAAATACCTAAATGTCACAGAGTCTGATTTTCACGTCTTTTGTCTAATGGAACTTTAAAAGCTTAAAGCAGCAATACTTTCAAGTTAAAAACTTCTCTCTATATACAGAAAGATTTCTATGGTGCTTTCTAAAGGACATACGAAAAAGCCACAATGAATTAATGAAGACTAATTATATTCAGAGAAATTATTACTTTTGTCTTGATATTTTAAACCTTAAATTACTTCTTTCATGGGTGGTTGTACAGTCTCCCAAAACCTTTTTATCTGCACTGTGACACAGTGACACAGACTAGCAAATTCAAACACTGGCAGTAGCATAATGTTACAGCAAGAATTTCATAATGACATTTTATCTTGAGTTAATACCCAAGATATATGGTCAAAGCTGCCATCCAATCTGAACTCCGTGGTGGTGCTGGTAACTCTTTTTGGCTTACTACTATTTTAGGGCTTGTATGAGACTGTTTAGCTGTAAACATACCTTTAAATTGCTATAATAATTTCAAACACTTCAAACAATCACCTTCATTGAACTGTTTCTCTTTGGTTATACTAGACATTTTTTTTTGCTGCAAGGTTTCCTTTTTTCTACCTTTCCATTTTTCTGCATGTATCAGAGAAGTACACAGATCTTTATGTGGTGTTCAGAATACTCCACTTCTGTCTATAGTGTAAGACTTTCACAGATCCGATTGATCCGTTTCTAAAATGAGACCCAGCATTGTTCTAATTTTCCTCAAACTGTATGAAATGCCTTTCTTTACTTGTCATTTGCTGTCCAAAAAGAGACTTCTCAATGAAATTGTTTAGACCAGACAGAGGTCAAAAAATAGATATGACAGACTTCTTCCTGCAGTTTTTGGTTCCCTCTACAATTTACAGAGTTATCAATTCTCAGCTGGCCTTCTTCAGCAGCCGGCTGGAGACGAGACAAGTCAGAAGAAGGGAGTCGAGTGCTAATGTCAGGTTATGCAGAGACACCCTCCTTTTCTGAAGGATTGCTAGTGGATAACACTGATAAAGGAAAAAGACATGGAAATAGCTAACTAGAGGAATTCCAATGAGCAGGAAATAATGATAATAATAATGGCCCACAGAGGTCCCTTCCAACCCCTAACATTCTGTGATTCTGTGATTCTGTAATTCTGTAATGAGGTTTTTTTTCAGGCTCTTACACAGTAAAATCCAAACAGCAACAGGTGGAGTGATCCAGTTCTGTCCACTGCTTTTCCCTGAAACTGTCCCTTGGCACAGGTTTGAAATTTATGTATCTAAGCAGTAAAGATAAATTCGGTCTTTTTTATTCACCTATCAGACTGTGGTAGGCAGCAAGTTACTTTGAGTCCTCTAGCACTTTTTTGAGTTTTATGAGTAGTAACATTGTAGGTCTGCTTTAAAGAGAAAGCAATTGTCTCTGCAAAGGATTTTGGAGGTGCCATGAGGAATGCTTTCACTCTCATCACTGAGACATGGAAAGCCATTTGGAAAGTTCTGTAAGTGACTCACATGACTTATTGCCTACAGCATCTGCAAAAACGTTGATAAGAACAATGCCTAAATTAAACTGGCACTGCTGTATTGGAGAGGTTTTTTTAAGTTGCACATGGCTAATGAGCAGCCTTACAAAGTGGGAGCACAAATGCCGTTCTTCTACATGGCATGGAACAGAGAACAGCAAGCATTCCTTCTGACTGGCATCAGTCCAAATATTATTAACCACTTCCAGAAAATAACTTAGGCTTGTGATAGGTACAATGCACGAAACCTATCTTGCAGTTTACAGTTTTGGGATGGAGAAGGGTACTGGGGTAAAAGTTGGTCAAACCACACCTACAGAAACACATATGTGCTTTCCCTCCTGTTTCTGGAGCAGTGAATCTCTTTTTAAACATATACGCGATGAAACCCCCCAATTTCTCTTGAAATCCAGTCCCCAAATCTTGTCATTTCATCCTGTACGTTGAAAAAATCTTTGACAGTTATACTGCACTGCCAATTTTAACACTACCCTTTTTTGTATCTTAAGAGGAATTGAGGATATGGTGGGTCTATGGCCTTGCTGGACTTGTCAATGCAAGAGGAAGACTTGCTCAGACTTCTGTGTCAAGTACTGAAGAGTTAACAAAAGAGAGTGGTTGAACTTGAACAACTAGCTTTGCTTATCTTATCAGACAGAAGTAATGGATGGTGGCCCACCACTATCAACTAAGTGACACCTGGTGTGCATCGAAGGGCACACAGCCAGATGTTGCTTCAGTTAAAATACAGAAAGCCCTCCATAAGCAGGTACTAAGTGCCCCACCCCAAGGGTGTGCCAAAGTGCTGAGTCCCTCTTCTGATGACACAACATGCTATGTCAAAAAGCCAGTCAACACATAAGAATTGACTTAGTCCCACCTCCACAAGATCTGCCAAAGATTTAACAAAAGTATAAAAACTGGCACTTAAAAACCCTCTTTTGAAGGAGGAGCCAAAATAAAACCTTACCTGATGGACAGGTCGAAAAGCCTGAACCTCTCTTCACCCCCCAAGAAGAGACACCTTTTTACTAAGAGTTGCACCTCCAACTTTATTGGACATATCCCCGGGAAAATAGTATTAACTAAGGAGCTAAACTAGTAACTGGAGTTCAGTTTTTGTAGACAGTACATTTGTCAACATCAGTCCCAAATCTGTGATACCTGTTGCTTGAACAAATTACCTATTGTTTCATCTTTGCAAAACTGTTTCAGTGAAAGTCCCTGGGAGGGCTCTGACCGGCAAACACTGACTCTGATAAATGGTTACATATCTAACCCCTTACACATAAACCATTGACCAAGTCTGGGACTAGGAGTGGATCCAGCTGCACCTAGGCTTCTCTCTGAGAAGGAGTTTAGAAGGCAAGGGGGTTCACTCTGAACCTCGTGACTCAACCAGAGGGCTTTCCACCTTCCCCCTTATCAGACTCCTTGAAACACTTTAACCCTTTAAAGCAACAGGTGTAATCATATATGATGCTTGATATTTCTTCTTGAGACAGTACTGAACAATCTATGAAACATGAAGTGAAACTTGCTACAGCAGGAAATCACTAAAATCAACATTTTACAGTCAGAAATGAAATGTAGTTTTTACAGAGACACACACAGAAGCACACACATATTAATCTGAGCCAGTTCATGCTTTTAAGCTAGAGACATAAAACCCCCAAACATTTCACCCTCTAATATGCTGTAAATGTAGTTAATAAAGTAATTTTACAGAGCCATTTTCAGTTATTTGTTGACTGATTGCTACATTTCTTTATCCATGTTGGGTAGGAATTTTCACAGTGGCCTTAAGGAGTCAGATGCGTGTCTGGCATGAATACTTCATAGGGAGGAGTGGGTAAAATTGGAGATTGCTCTGTCAATAATGCACTTGGGTAACCGCCTGTCAGGTGCAAATTGTGGACAGAAAAATTAGATTATCCTTTTTGAAAGCTACTATATAGTGATAACAGTAAAAGTTGCCTGAGGAGTGTCCTGAGTTTGGCCAGGACAGGGTTAATTTTCACTGGAATAAAGGAGGGGACACAGCCCGGCAGGCTGACCCAACCTGGCCACACAGAGCAGGGTATTCCATACCATGTGCCGTGATGCTGGGTTCCGGTGGGGGGGAGCTGGGCAGCGGGAACTCACTGGCGGCTCAGGAGAGCGTGGCGGCAGGTGGTGAGAGCGGCTCTCTCTGCGGTCTGTTTTGTTTTGTGTATTCCCCTTATCTGTATCGTTGTTGTTCCTGTTCCCTTTGTTTGCTGTTCTATTAAACTGCCCTTATCCCGACCCACCAGTTTCTGCCTGTTTCTTTCCATTCTCCTCCGTACCCCGGCAGGGCGAGGGGCGGTCACGTGGCGTTTTTGTTGCCAGCCGCAGCTAAACTATAACAAGGAGTCATTTCGAAAGTTAGACGTCCGCATGAGAAACCTATGGAAGATACGATTCTTAATTTTTTATAGTCTTGAGTACCTGGATTTTCTATGCCTTGCAGATCTCCAAATCCTTGAATTTATCATGGACAAGCACATAAAATACATCTTCCCACGAAAAAACATCTTTTTTGAAGTTTTTTTTACTCATCATCAGGCAAAAGCAGTACTATTTTTGAGCTATACAACAGTATAAACGGCTCACTGCAACTTCTCTGCGTTTATTAACTTCTGTTTCAAGCACTAAACTATCAGCCTCTTCTGAAACCTACTGTTTCTCTAAACGACTTCATGGTATTAGATCTTAGGACTCAAGATATGAAGAATGTTAATTCATACTGAAGCAATTTCTCCTTTCAGTTAAGTAAAAGGGTAAAGAATTCAAAGTATACACCAGTATGACTAGATGTTTTACAAATGGCTGTATTTAAGGGCTAAAAATACTTAATATTCAGTTGCACTTTACAATCTGATGCAACAGAAATGCAAAAAGGGAAGGTAATTCCTTTACTTGCTTAGGTTAATCTATGTGTTTACTGCCTCTTCCACTAAGTCAGTTGTAGGAACTGACCTCATGTAATTAACTGCCATGAAAAATTAGTTAATGCCAAATACATACAGAGTTCTTAAAATAGTAACGCTAAAGAGTAAATCATTGAAACATTTCCAAGAATAGAGAAGAAATAACCAAATTCTAGAAGAGTTAATACTATGCTGTTATTGGTTTCATCTCTAAAGATAAAAGAACTGATTCTTTTTCACATCCACCTCCTGCCGACTTCAGTTTTCTTGTTACAAGCTGAAATGAAAGTTGACAGTGCTAAATTTACATGAACACTAATGTATGCATATCAGTGCTGTTCTAAGCGTGACTTTGTTCCTGAAATAACTCTAGGTTTTCCAAGAAGTTAAAAGTGTTTTGAAAATTTACCTACTAGTAAAAAATTATTTTTGGAAGAAACCCAGTGTGTATTTTAGTGATGAACAAATAGAATTCAACTGGAAAATGAAAGAAATTTCTGTTGTTTGGGGTTTTTTTTCCAAAAAGTCTTCCTGAAAATTGAAGTGATTTCCTTTTGTAAAATATCAGCTGATAGTCAACCTCATCAAAACATTTGATTACTATTACAGAACAACCACCCACAGCAATTTTTGTAATAAGCATCTGAAAGAAAATCAAATTTAACATTTTCAGTCACCTGAAAGAAGCAGTAGGCTGTATCTATTTCTTTCTGAAAGAAATAAAGTATGATACAAAATGCATATTATGTGCATTACTTTAGGATTTGTATTCTTGCTTAGTGGGAGTGGGAAATTGCTGTTAGGACTACAAAGATGACATCAAACTCGGCAGTTTCTGCAATCAAGTACCTGTTGAAAAAGAACAGCCCACCTACCTGCCAATCAGTTATTTAAATACTTAAAATTAATTCCTTTGCCTTACTGTTGCAGAACACATGCTTCAGAGAAAAAAAAAATCTTTCCTTAAGCCCAAATTACATCTTTAGGAAAGAAAGTATACATTCTCCTTAAAGAAGGTGCAGAATTTTTTTCAGCCACAAACCTATGAGATCAGAATTATAGAGAGAACTTGAGGAAATACCTATGTTCTTTTACAACCACAGTAACATACCCTTTTCAACTAGTTACCTGAGAAAGAATGTCAGAGCTAAGAATCACAAAACTGTAAACGAAGAAATTTGAGTCTATCACTACAGGATATTTAGGGTTGAAGTGCATACTAAGAGACAGTTTGGTTCATGGAACACAAAAGTTTTATACTGTGCATATGAATAAAATCATCAAATTATCTAACATGCATTCTCCAAATGAGAATAGAACAAAGCATTGTTCAGTATTATAAACAAAGCAATACTTTAGGTGAGTAATTTATATCTGTTAAACCATGAACATCCCAGAAAGATGTGATTTACAGGATTAGATGTGAGAACTTTGTAATAAACATTTTAAAATATATTTATAACTGAAAGTCGAAAATGTATTTTTCTTCTACTGTAGGAGAAGAAAACCTGGCTAGAGCTACTAATGTGTAGTAAATTGTCATCCTTCAGTAGCACAAGTTTTTCTTTAAAACATAATCCAAATTGCCTTTCAGATATTAAACTCCTGCAAGAACAGGGTAAAAAAACATCACGTTGCTCTCAGATAAATACAAATACAAATATTATGAGAATAAAAGAAAGTAACATTATAGCACTTGATAATACACATGCTTTGTGGTGCTTTGGAGCAAAATCATTTTTTTCTCAATGTAGTTGAAAATATGATTATTATTATTATTAATAACAACACACCTAAGACATTATTACCACGCTAAACTAAAAGCGCCCATTGTCTAAGAACTTCCTTGAGATCTGTGCTAGAAGCACAAACAAAGGACTTGTGTCTTGGGTGAAGACCTGTCAAACAACGGTCTGGAAACAGAGCACTGCTTCTTCTATGTGAAACAGGACTACACCGACAGGTAATGATGCATATGAATTTACTTTATGTATGCCAAGCAGAAAAGTAGCATGAACTTATGGCTTCTAGGCTAGAGACAATTCACGAATTCGTGTTTATCTAAATGTACACACAGGTATATTACAAGTGAGATTACAGCTGAAACCTACAAGTTAATATCAGAGTAGGTATTTTTGTTTTATTGGCAGTATATCTAGCCACATAAAACAGTGTGGCTTACTGTAAGGAGTTTATATTATTGCATAGGAAACCTATGAATGAGTTCACAGCTCTGCAGGTTATTGTACTGGTATTGTATTTACTGTGTTGTATTGGTCTGGTTTTATTGTATTTAAAGTTTTCATTTCAAAAGTTGTTATCATCTCAATACAGTTGTGGGAGAAACATTTGTACAAAACTCCGCAACATCTTTATGAAACACATCACAGCTAGGAAATATAGTTCTGGAAACTGTCATCTTAGTTCCCTGAGTCACTACCTCCAGACGTTAAACACAGGAGTATAAATGTGAAAACTGTTAATAATTTTCTTTTCTAGTATATCTGACAGACATACTGTACAACATGAAACAATCCTCAAGTCCCTGCCTTAGACAGGCACTGCCGCATAACTGTCTCCATATCCAGATATTAAAGCTTGCCACTTTCCTCACAGACTTTTTTTGTATTGCACACCATATTATGTTATCAATATAAACATTTGTCACAAAGAAAGTTTATTTTGTGGAGGCAGAGCCTCAGAAGAGGAGGAAACATAAGACAAAATCAATACCAAAACAAAATCAATAAAACAAATTAGATCTACAGTATTGTTCATCCTATTCCTGTTTATATTTTATTTACCAAGCCCTAAGCAGTTTTTTACTGTAAATTCAGTTTTTGCAGTTCCTCCAGTGTACTACATGCAGTGTTACAGAAACCAGATCTATCTGTTAAACTCGGAGGGTGCATGGGTCTTGCTTCTTCACTTATGAAAAAGAAACCCAAACAATATGAAAGTAAGTAGTAAATAAATGCTACATAGCAGATAAACTGAAAGCAATTCATAGCCTGTAATTTACGGGAATGTGTTTATTCTAGCAAGGATTTACCAAATGGTGTGTTAAAAGGGGGATATTCTGATCTCTTGTTGACATGATCCACTGTGGCAGATGGGCTTCTATGAACATGGTGACTTTGCACTCATGAGAATACAGAAAATCTTGTGCTATGGATTGGGACTAAATGTCTTTGAATTTAGCTCACGTGAACTTGGTGGATTGCTGCTTAAAATGATGGTCAAGCAATGCATTGCAGTTATTTAAATGGTAGCCATGTGGGCTAAGCAACAATATTCAAAGTGATGGGCACCCACATTCGAGAATGCTACATGTATTGCATTTACTTGTCAAGGTTTTGGTAGAGTGGGTGGCTGCAGAGGTGGTTTCTGTGAGAACATGTCAGATGCTGTCTCAATGTTGAACAGATCTGGTTCTAGAAAGCTCCAAGATAGACGTGCCACTGACCAGAGCTGAGCCCATCAGTGTCACTGATGGCTCCTCTGTGATAGCATATTTAAGAAAGGGCAAAAAATGCTGTGCAACAGCTTCTAGGAGAGAAGAGTGAGAATACATGAGAGAAACAGCCTTGCAGACACCAAGGTCAGTAAAGAAGGAGGAGAAAGCGAGCCAGAGCACAGATTCTCCCTGCAGGCTACTGTGAAGACCATAGGGACACACGCTGTCCCCCTGTAGCCCATGGAGGTCCACACTGGAGCAGATATCCACCTAGACCTAGAAGGATCCCATGCTGGAGCAGGTGGATATTCTCTGAAGGAGGCTGTAACCCCATGGGAAGCCGATGCTGGAGCAGACTCCTGGAAGGACCGTGGCCTCATAGAGAGGAGCCCACACTGGACCACGGTTTGCTGGCAGGACCTGTGACCCCATGGGGGGCCCAAGTTGGAGCAGTATGTTCCTGAAGAACTGCACCCTGTGGAAAGGACCTGCATTGCAGCAGTTTGCGAAGAGCTGCAGTCCATGTGAAGGACCCACATTGAAGAAGTTCGTGGATGACTGCTTCTTGTGGGTTGAAGTCGATGCTGGAGCAGGGGAACAGTGTGAGGGAAGAAGGAGCGGCAGAGACAATGTGTGATGAACTGACCGCAACCCCCATTCCCCATCCCCCTGTGCCACTGAGGGGAGGAGGAAATAGAAGAATCAGTAGCAAAGTTGAGCCTGCGAAGAAGGAAGGGTTTGGAGGAAGGTTTTTTAAATTTATTCTTATTTCCTATCATCCTACTCTCTTATTAACTGTCAATAAATGAAATTAATTTTCATTAAGTCAAGTCTGTCAACCATATACCGGGTCGCATCAAAAGAAGTGTGGCCAGCAGGTCGAGGGAGGTGGTCCTGCCACTCTACTCTGCTCTGGTGAGACCTCGTTTGGAGTACTGTGTCCAGCTCTGGAACACCCAGCACAAGAAGGACATGGAGTTGTTGGAGTGGGTCCAGAGGAGAGCCGCAAAGATGGTCCGAGGGCTGGAGCACCTCTCCTGTGAGAAAAGGCTAAGAGAGCTGGGGCTCTTCAGCCTGGAGAAGAGAAGGCTGTGGGGGAACCTTCTAGTAGCCTTTCAGTATCTGAAGGGGGCCTATAGGAAAGATGGGAAAAATCTTTTTAGCAAGGTCTGTTGCGATAGGACTAGAAGTAATGGCTTTACGCTAAGGGAAGGTAGATTTAAACTAGACATAAGGGAGAAACTTTTTACAGTGAGGGTGGTGAAACACTGGAACAGATTGCCCAGAGAAGCTGTGGAGGCCCATCCCTGGAAACGTTCAAGGTCAGAATGGACAGGGCTTTGAGCAACCTGATCTAGTTAAATACATCCCTGCTCACTGCAGGGGGGTTGTACTAGATGACCTCTAAAGGTCCCTTCCAACCCAAGACATTCTATGATTCTAGGAATCTGTCTTGCCCATGATGGTAACCAGTGAGCAATCAGATTCGAGACCATCAAAGGAATCTGAAGGTGCACAAGTCCATGGGACCTGATAAGATGCACGCACGCATCCCAAGGAAACCGATGGATGAAGCTGCTAAGATATTATCCATCATATATAAGAAGTCATGGCAGTCTGGTCAAGTTCCCAATGACTTGAAAAGGGGAAACATAATCCCCATTTTTAAAAATAGTAAAAAGAAAGACCCGGGGGACTAAAAGCCAGTCAGTCTCACCTCTGTCCCGCAAGATCATGGAGCAGATCATTCTGGAAACTACGCTAAGGCACATCGAAAATAAGGAGGTGACTGGTGACAGCCAACATGGCTTCTCTAATGGCAAATTGTGCCTCAGAAATTTGGTGGCCTGCTACAACAGAGGTACAGTGTTGGTGGATAAGGGAAGAGCAACTCTACCTAGACTTGAGCAAAGCATTTGTCACTGTCCCACACCACATACTTGTCTCTAAACTGGAAAGACATGGATTTGATGGACGGACCACTCAACGTATAAAGAATTGACAGGTTGGTTGCACTCAAAGGGTTGTGGTCAATGGCTCAATGTCCAAGTGGAGACGAGTGATGAGTGGCGTTCCCAGGAGTTGGTATTGGGACTAGCATTGTTAAGCATCTTTCTCAGCTACATGGACAGTGGGATTGTGTGCATCCTCAGCAAGTTTGCTCACAAGACCAAGTTGTGTGGTGCAGTCAACACACCTGAGGGAAGCAAAGCCATCCAGAGGGACCTTGATAGGCTTGAGAGGTGGACTTGTCTGAACCTCTTGAGGTTAAACAAGGCCAAGTGCAAGGTCCCACACATGGGTCAGAGCAAACCCCCAGTATCAACACAGCCTGTGGGATGAAGGGATTGAGACCAGCCCTGTGGAGATGGACTTGAGAGTAATGGTGAATGAAAAGCCCAGCAATGTGTGCTTGCAACCCAGAAGGCCAGCTGTATCCTGGGTTGCATCTAATGCTGCATGGCCAGGAGGTCAAGGGAGGTGACTCTGCCCCTCTACTCTGCTCTAGAGCAATCCCACCTGAAGTCCTGTGTCCAGCTCTGGAGTCCTCAGCACAAGAAGCACATGGACCTGTTGGAGTGGGTCTGGAGAAGTGCCACAAAAATGATCAGAGGCATGGAACACTTTTCCTATGAAGACAGGTGAGAGAGTTGCTGTTCTTCAGCCTGGAGAAGAAAAGGCTCGGGGGAGACCTTATACTAACCTTTCAGTACCTGAAGGGAGCCTACAAGAAAGCTGGAGAGGGACTTTTTACAAACGCATGTAGTGATAGGACAAGAGGTAACGGTTTCAAGCTGAAAGAGGGTAGATTTAGATTAGACGTAAGAAATAAATTCTTTATGGTGGTGGTGGTGAGACACTGGAACAGTCTGCCCAAAGAAGCTGTGGATGTGTTCAAGGCCAAGCTGGACGGGGCTTTGAGCAACCTGGTCTAGCGGAAGGTGCCCATGCCCACAGCAGTGGATTGGAAACTAGATCACAGAATCATAGAATCATTAAGGTTGGAAAAGACCTCTACGATTACCAAGTCCAACCGTCAACCCAACACCATCATGCATGCTAGTCCATATCCTGAAATGCCATATCTACATGTTTTTTGAACACCTCCATGGATGGTGACTCAACCACCTCCCTGGGCAGCCTGTTCCAATGCCTGACCACTCTTTCTGTGAAGAAATTTTTCCTTATATCCAATTTAAACCTCCCCTGATGCAACTTGAGGCCATTGCCTCTTGTCCTGTCTCTAGTTACTTGGGGGAAGAGACCAACATTCACCTTGCTACAATCTCCTTTCCAGTAGTTGTAGAGAGCGGTAAGGTCTCCCCTCAGCCTCCTCTTCTCCAGACTAAACAGCCCCAGTTTCCTCAGTCCCTTCACCAGCTTCACTACTCTTCTCTGGACGTGCAACAGCACCTAAGAACATATGATCTTTAAAGGTCCCTTCCAACCTTCACCATTCTATGATTCTATGATAATTTTATAATCTCCCTGTCCTTATCATGACCCATGAGATTTTCATTCTATTTTCTCCCCCCTCAACTTGTTGAGGAGGAGGAGTGATAGAGTGTCTTGGTTGGCACCTGGTGACCAGCCAACATCAACCCTCCACACTAGCAAATGAAGTGCATACGAAAATAAGTACGGATTCTAACAAAAACAAAAAATCGCTCCTCCATTAAGGTTACAACAGTGCTTTTCCTATGCGTGATCATTGCTTTAATTAAAAAATAAGTACATAAATAAATAAAAAAAGTATGGATTAAGAATGAAGACTTCTAGTTTTGTATCACCCAATACTTTTGCCCAGTTTCTCATTTGAAAGAGTAATCAACAGCAGAAGCTTAAGGAGGGCTTAAGAGCAGGGCATGGAAAGAGTGGTCCAAAACCCAGTGTGAACAATTAAGGTAATGCTGGTCTTTTGCAAGCAATAAACAGTATTAGTGTTTCTAAGCGCCAAACTAGATGACTAAGAAGAATCTCCACATTACATTTAACTTGAATATGGCACAGGTGAAAAACAGAAATGAGAATAAAATGCATCAGAAGAAATAGGAGGCTATTAAAACTTAAAGAAAATTAATGTCACTTCTACTAATCCCTAAAGTAAGTGCTCTTTTGAGCACATTCCTGTAGCATTAGCTGATCCATTCTAGATGTATTTCTGTAGCTATACGTGTTCTTTGCTGTGGACATCCCTAGCATCAATGGCAACTCACATATTTTGATTTTAAAATATATATAAGATCTCGCTACCACAAAATGCACTTTATTTAATGTGCAGGAAGTGTAGCTGTCTAGAACAAAAGAAATTTGTGCTTGTCTTCTGATGTACAAAAATAACATGAGAGAAAATAAAGCATTAGTTCACAAACATGAATCACCAGTATTTCTGGCATGACATTTCAGGCTAAAATTCATATTATAAAAAAAAACCCAAATCATCGAAACTCCCCCACCTTTCAGGTCTGTGTTTGAAATAGGCATCTAGAGACAGCTCAGCTCATGTTTAAAGGCTAACCCCTCTGAAAAGTGATATGGAGTTTTAGCTTGTTTTTCACAGTCAGCTTTAGCTTGCAAACACACTTTGTTAAAGTAGCTGAAATAGCCTTTACATGTAGGAGGCGTGTACTTTAAAATGACAATGCACTTGTGAAGCTAGAAAAGTGTTACAGTATAGCGGCTACATGGAGGAGAAAATAAATGTGTTAGCTGCCACTCTAAAGTGATCCATTCCCTACTTCATATGATGTGCTTGAGGTCACAATGAGACAAATTTACCCTCAGGAGAATGATAAGTATTTACTTCATCACAAAAAATCAATCCCCAAAACCAATACAATATACTGGTATGAATTTTTCATACTATCTGTTTGGTCTGCTTGCTATCTCCAAAATTTTCAGCAGCTCCAGCACTGGATTAGCAGATCAGATTTTCAGATGGAAGTCAGACCTGGCTTCTCTTGCCTGTTTGTACTTTTACTTGAAATGTAGCTATTGCATCAAAAATCTAGAAACTTGTCATCTGCTCTTAGAACACTCCCTTGACAGTTAACATCTCAATATTGTGTGCATGCATGTGTGCGTGTCCTAAATGTATTACACAGTTAGTGTGGAAACCATGCTTAAGATGATTTTTCCATCAAGGAGTATCCTGATTAGGTATATAAAAAAATTTCGATATCCATTCACATTCATCGGTTTCTTTAACTATCATCTCTTTCACTCTTTTCAGAGCTCTGTCATTCACATTTTAAAGGTTCAAAAGCTGTACGGCTGTACTAAATGTTACAGGAGTTATCTCCAGACTTAACAATATGGTCAGCTTCAGTCCCACATCCTTTTGCAATCTTAATTTCCTAAATGAAGACACTGGAACCATATAACTATCAGCAGAGTAATGACATTTCTCTGTCTGCTTTTAGATAGAAAGATAACTACCCTTGAGGTCAACTCATTGCAAGCTTTATGCATCTCATCTTTTGAAGTTATCACCCAATTCATTTATACTAGATCTGTCAATCAACTGCTAGTTCCCTCACTGTTTATGCTTATATGCATGCCTACCTATATCACTAAACATTGCCTCCCTTTTCTTTAGAAAGTGTGGCTCTGTTTCCTTGGGAAAGATATATTCTCTGAACTGAAGCATGATAAAACATCTTCCTCAAGAAAAAAAATTACATATATTTGTTCTTTGTGTTCTTACCACAGGGCTCCCTAACCCATATATATTTTCTTCCACAGCAAGATTTCTGAACACAGTTCATTTTTCTTCTTTCTCTACCTGTTTTGGAAAGTATGCCTACTATAACATCCATAATATTGCCAAATTCCCTACTTTCACCATGACTTTGCTCGCATTCTTATTGTTCCCTACTCTAGTGCTGCAGTCACTGCATTATTTATGATTTCCATGTATCCCTACTTCAGAGAACAAGGAAGTGATACAGGCTGATTATCATTCTACTCCAAGGCAGAATAAAAGTCTTGAAAGAAATGAGGCAAAAGTAAAGGAAAAAAATACCTATGGAATACGTAAATAACAACTAATGAGGATTATATTAACTAACAAATCTAAAACCTGTAGATATAAGTCGTGAGTTAATAAACTGTTTATTATTATTGTTGACAGACTATAATACGCAAGCTAAATATCATGTAAATGAGATTTCAGAATGTCATCTGACTCCACTGTTTTTTAAAAGATATTTGAAAATTATAACTTTCTGCATTTAGGTATAAGACACTCCATTTATATTCTTATGTTTGTATTCATGACTATCTGAGCCAAACAAATTTAGGGAAGATTTGAGTAAAATGGGTTTCAACATAATCTTTAGGAGCCCTGAATCAAGTCATTCTTTTAAGAAGGTGCTTCAGAAGCCAGAGAGGTTGGCTGTAAGCACAATTAAAGAGCATCCAAGCAGCAAAGAATTATTTCAGTCCAGTTTGAAGAAGGCATGTCATTTTTCCATTACTATGAATTTATAAATATGTATTTAAAGGGAAGAATTATTCTGTTGACTATCTGGATTAGCTATAGTCCAGTAAAGAGCAGCTACTACTCAAAATGCCTTCTTCAGGCATCCTGTTGAGATAGGGTAATCCTGTATGTCAGATTTGCATAGAAGGTCAGGGTCCTGCAGAAGGTAGAATCCCGGGACCACTCAAACTACAGTCACCCAGAGCAAATCAAAAGGAAATACCAAGCTGAGAATTCTGAATTCTCTTTTGTTATGGTATATAAACATGAGACTCAAGATTATGTCTCTGTCCATGCAAATTTAGGATGCTGAAGACCTTCCTGACAAAACAATCCTAAGTAGAACCCACCCCAAAACCTCACTCTATTTAGGTGCATCAAGGTGTGGAAGTATCCAGGTTTTACATTTATTGTTAAAACATCAGAAAAGGAAATGAGTTATTCTTTCCTATTTCAGTTCAACTTTTAAAACTCAATGCCATGTTTCCCAGTTTCCAGTTCCTAAAGGGCCAGAACACAAAATTAACACGCAATTCTCATCCCTCATTCTGAAGCCAGTTTTGAAATACAAAGTTATCTCACTGGACAGAAAGAAAAAATGAGAGAATTGGATCTCTTACTGTGTTGAAAAACCTGCATTTCAGTTCCTGGTCTATGAATTGTTTCTGGGCAGCGCAAAAATGGGGAATGAAGCCTTGTCACTGCCAAAAGATATAACAGGAGAAGATCCTGTTCAGCTCTGGGTTTAATGGCGGAAAGAGAGCATACCAAGATGCTGTCACGGCAATGACCCACGCTGAGTTGTGATGAGAGACCATTGTCTGAGAAGAAAGGAGGATAGCTGCAGCTTAAAAATGAACAAAAAAGCCCATATATTTAGCAGATGTCACTATAGTCTTGAAGGCTGTTTGCAACAAGATTGTGGCCATGAGCTTCATCATGTTTGATGCATACATAGCAACAAGGTCTTCTACAATTTTTTAGATCATAACAACCATTTCCTAGATCATTTTCTATAGAAACCAAAAGGTAGATGCTAAAGGAGCAGAAAATTCCAACATGTGATGCCTTTTCATTTCAAATAAGTTTTCTTATCTGCTCTTGAATTTAAGCATCTAAACTGTTGTTTAAATCCTGTAAGCCCCATGTAGGCACTACAGCAGGCAGTCTGTTTTTACACTACAACTCATTCTGCTGCTCCCACATTATATAGGTAATATAGACGTTTCTAAGGATAAACTTGTTTTTATGAATTTATCGATAGCAATCCAACTATTTCTATCATTTTTTTTTATATCTTTACATCTTTTCACAGAAGCAATGATGTAAGCTGGAGGTTTTTTTCTGGCATTACTTATAGAAAACAGTGATGTTATATTCATTCTGTCAAATATTTGATATGGCAGAAAATGAATTTCACATTGTACTACCACCAAAATGCAAACTCTTTCAGTGCGGCTTTCTTAAGAGCATATTTCTAAATAGTCATTTAAAGCCAATTTATTTTTTTTCAGCACTTTTCTTTTGGAACTAAAACTATAGGTAGCTACTGTTTGTGAACATTCAGTGAGACTTTTTTCCTATTACTTTTTGTAAAAACTAAACCATGTCATTTTGTATTCAAATTTACTCCAACTGACAAAGTTTTTGTGCTTTCAATAATTGGATATTGTAGTATCTTTGGATAGGGGAAGAGATTGTTTTCTTTGTTTTGTTTTGTGAAGAAATGCAATTACTTTTACTCTATGCTATAAACTGTAGTAAATGGCTTAGAGCTAGAAAAGGTTTCACATTATCCAAATAAAACAAGTTTTAGATGCGATAACATTTTTATCTAATTCATTTTCTTATAAAAGAAGAGATATTTTTACCTTAACAGAACTGGTACTGATTTGCTATCCAGTCTCATTTACTGCCTTGATTTTTTGCCCCCAAGTTTTGTTTTTCCTACCTGCTTCAGCCTTACGCAAGGCTCAACCATTCTAAAAGGATCTATGCTGTGACCCACTGATCTTAGTCTCCCTTTTTGCCATGACTTCCTTGAACTGAATTACTGTGTTCTTCCTTTGTAGAGACAAAAGGCTGTGTGGCACCACACTAAGAGATCAACAGTAGAGAAGGTCAAGCCTAGCTTATAAAAAAGGATTCTTACTCCTGTGGCATTTTGTAGTTGTTAACATGCTTCTTTCTGTCCTCAGAACTTTACTGAGCTTTTTGCTAGCTCACAAAGATGATTAACCTCTTTTCTCTGGAAATCTGTCTTTCAACAGTCAGCGCTCAAAAACTATGGCTCTTCCTTGTCCTCCGTTCTGGAATGCCACCTTAAAAGGCATCCTTTCTCATTCTAAAGTTAATCCCTGGAGACAAGAATAAATTTGTACACTGGATGATGTAGAAACCACCAAGTGCTGTAGTTGTGCAGTGATACAGGAAGGACAGCTCAGCACGGAAGACAAAGCCAGCCAAGAATCTAATCACTCCATCGCCATCTGCAACTGTGTGAAAAATCCTGGTGGAGGAATGAAGACTCAACTTGGTCATAAGAGAGCAGAAGCTGCACAGCTACATGGTGCCATAACACAGTGAGACAAGAAAATTTATCACTATAGTTCAGAGCAATCCCTCCCATGCACCAATATTTTCCTTTTCCCAGTCTCTGCCTATTTTTTCTTCAATCTTCTGTGATATTTCCAGTTCGTCTTTCTTTTTGCACTTTTTCTTCTACCCTTCAGTCTTTCCCAGGTCTTTTCCCCTCACCCTTGCCTCAGGGTACCATCTATTATCCTAAAACACCATCTATTATCCTATTCCCTAAAGAGGCTTCTTCAGTTTTGCTACACTGTGTTCATAGTCAGCAGATATCTAGATACAACAAGCGTATAAATGTTTCCCTTACTATCTTTCAAGTTCAGTCTCCAAAAGGCAGTAGTTAATACACCATATTCCTTATTAACACAAAAATATTTGCTTCCCTAGATGTACCGGTGTTATACTTAATGGAAAATATACCTACTTTCACATACATGGGCGCTGGAATTTGTTTACTCATCAAAAAGTTGCCAAAACTGAGGATGACTTGCTAGAAGGTTCATAATGAACTTCTGTATGTCCAAAGTCAATATTGTCACTGACAGTATTTCATTAGCAAATTCTTCTAAAAAGATAATTTAGCTTGATTAATTATGAAGGCTGAGAATTTCAGGAACCCCTCAGTGAGCAGTAACAGTCAATGGGAATCACTGGCAATGAGGGGAGGAAACCACCCAGGAGACAATGCCTGTTATCATGTCTGTTGGTAATAAACATTGCTAGTAATGTTAAAACAAATAGTTCCTGTGTAATTCCAATTCCTTGCATGTCGTCTCATAGAATTATAGAATCATAGAATGATATGGGCTGGAAGGGACTTTAAAGATCATCTAGTTCCAACCTCCCTGCCATGAACAGGGACACTTTCCACTAGACCAGGTTGCCCAAAGCCCCATCCAACCTGGCCTTGAACACTTCCAGGGCGGGGGCATCCACAGCTTCTCCAAGCAACCTGTTCCAGTGCCTCACCACCCTCACAGTAAAGAGAATTTCTTCCTTACATCCAGTCTAAACATACCCTCTTTCAGCTTGAAGACATTACCCCTTGTCCTATCACTACATGCACTTATAAAAAGTCCCACTCCAGCTTTCCTGTAAGCCTGCTTTAGGCACTGAAAGGCTGGTATAAGGTCTCCCCGGTGTCTTTTCTTCTCCAGGCTGAAGAACCCCAGCTCTCTCAGCCTTTCCTCATAGAGGAGGTGCTCCAGCCCTTGGATCATCTTTGTGGCCCTCCTCTGGACCCAGTCCAACACATCCATGTCCTTCTTGTGCTAAGGGCTCCAGAGCTGGATGCAGGACTCCAGGTGGGATCTCACCAGAGCAGAGTAGAGGGGCAGAATCACCTCCCTTGACCTCCTCACCACAATTCTTTTGATGTAGCCCAGGGTATGGCTGGCTTTCCGGGCTATGAGCACACACTGCTGGGTCATGTTGAGCTTCTGGTCAACCAGCACCCGCAAGTCCTTACCCTTTACAGCTGCTCTCAGTCCATTCTCCACCAGGCCTGTATTTGTGCTTGGGATTGCCTCAACCTGTGTGCAGGACCTTGCACGTGGCATTGCTGAACCTCAGGAGGTTTGCATGGGCCCACATTTTGAGCTTGTCCAGGTCCCTGTGGATGGCATCCCTTCCCTCAGGTGTGTTGAGCGCACCACTCAGCTTGGTGTTGTCTGCAAACTTGCTGAAGATGGTCTCAATCCCACTGTTTAGGTCATTGATGAAGATATTAAACAGTACTGGTCCTAATATGGACACCCGAAGGACACCACTTGTCACAAATCTGCATCTGGACATAGAGCGATTGACCGCTATCCTCTGGATCCAACCATTCACCCAATTCCTCATCCACTTACCAGTCCACCCATCAAATCAGTATCTCTCCAATTTAGACAGAAGGATGTTGTGGGGGCTGTGTGAAAGTTCTCTATCTATTTTTCAGAATGCTTCTTCAACATCTTTAATAGTACTTAAAACATGACAATAGGTAACCTGCCACAGGGCCAAAAGGACTCATCCACTCCTCCTGCTAGGAATGCCTGTCTGCCTCCACACATCTTTGTGATTTCCTTTATGCTCCACTTTCTGCCCCAAAACAAAATTATCTTATTATTCTGACTTCTTACACTATTTATTACATTTAGGACTGTTAAGGGCTAGCAATATGAATACAGACACTTATTCCCCTTGTAAAAAAAAATCAAATCCAGTAAATCCAAGTTTTCCTATAGCTAGCTTTGTACCAATTGATTCTTTTGTAATAATAACTCTTACAAGAATGATGGATAGAATTTAATTTCAGTAAACTCTGATTTTCCTCTGTCCCCCTTGGTACAGTAAGACTAGTTGTCTAGAACATCAGTTGTTTTGGTTATTAGAGCGTCTCTTTTTTTCTGACTCCTGTCTTTCCTAATGAACTGTCAAGTCATCTGTTCTGCTCATGGTCGTGATTTACTCACCATAACTGATGGTGATATTTTATGACATGCATTTGCCTAATTTGGATGCCATTTCCACGTAGCAATTTTACAGTGTGAACCTTACACTATTGGTAGACCAACAAGAATTTTGTGTTTTTAAATAAATTTTTAAATCCTTTAGAAAAATCTGCATTTCCTTAAAGAAGCAAGCAAACAACCCTCTCCTGTAAGTGTACACAATAATATTCAAGACTGAATTTTTCCACTACTAAAAGCTAATATCGACAAGTCAGTTGTCTATAACTAAGAAGACAGTTGAAGCCTCTTGACTCAGCAGTAATCTTAGTTGTAAACAACAGCTCTCACATTGCAGTATACATTTTTAATATCATTTTTTTCTGTACGAGAGCAGCCCATAAATCATAAAAAGTATGTTGTGATAACAAAGTCTGTTCTTAAATTCTTTCAAATAACTTAAAAGGTTTTGTTTCTCTGTTGACATTTGTAAGATTTGATAAAATTTACTTTATATTTTTGTTATAATCGGAGACCTGCTTCTCTACTTTTAACTTATATTCTGTAAGTTTTTCTCCAGTACTACAGTTAAGCACATGAAAGAGACACAGAAGCACTTTCTGATGCGTCAAACAGCATATGTGAACCAGAGACTGTCACTACTAAAACTATAAATGTGTACGTGCGTGTGTGTTTGTGTGTGTGAGAATGAGAGAATGCTTCTTTCATTTGGTGAAAAGTAAGTGTTAACTGAGACTCGTGGCAAGCTTTCAACCTGAAGTTGTTCTAAGCTTACTCTACTTACACAAAGTATAGATCAATGCATTGTGAGAGTAATATTTCACAGATAGCTTAGTTTAAAACTCTTAAAACTAGTTTGACAGCAATTAAAAGCTATTCTAAGTTTATTCTTATTTCGAGGGTTTATATTATGTGCTTTTATTAGTACTTAATGGTGATGAATGTGACATATCAAATGGAATTGTCAACAAAAAATAAAAGTCTTACTTGGATATGACCTGTTTTATCTTTCTAACATGTAGAATTGGCTAAAAAGAGATTGACTCCCATATTTACATTAATAGTATTTTTGCCTAGCTTTGAATATATTTGACTTAAAAATCAACACAGGGGACGAAAAAGAAAAATTTGATTACTATATATCCTCACATTGATGACATGGCTAAAAGCTATTACTTCTGCCAACAGAAAGTTTTCTCTTGTAGTGAAATCTATGAAGATAGGACAGTTAGAAATGTTAGCACTTTCCAATCTCAACACCCTGATCAACATGAAGATAGTCTCACAGTACTTCCATAATGTTATAAAAATCTGCAAATGACCAGCAACTGTAACAAAATAATTTATACAAAATAAATACAAATGACACCTGCTGCTCAGAATACTTTAGCCTTATAGCCAGAATTTGAAAAGCATATTCTAAGCAAAAATGCTGCTGAGTTAGTATTTTCTTAGAGGCTTGTGGCGAATTAGAGGTCTGTCAAGGACACGCATCATCATTTTAAATGAACTGTGGAATCCAATAAAATAAATGTGCAGATTTCACATATTGAGAAGTGGGCACAAAAATTTTGTAATTTCTTATGATTTCATGCAATGCCTTTTCATTATTATGTTGGTTTTGGCACTGCTGATATTGAAAATCTAATACGTAAACAGACTAAAGCTTAAAATAGCTTAGGAAGGCTGAGGATTAGGCCTGACACATTACATGGACCATGAAGTTCTATTTCAGTGGTAAAAGTACCTTTACAACCTGCCATGGTTAGCCAAGATGCAGAACCTATGCATATGTGTAGGAAAGTATGTAGGGTAAAATCAAATAGCTCTGTCAAATGTCCCCCTGTAGGGGTGGGTTAGCACATTCCTGCCCCGATGTGAATGGTCTGCTTAATGCCAAAAACTTTCAGCCTTGTAAGCGAGAACTGCATGTCCTGGTCTAGCTAAACCACAGAAACCCCATCTTTTCATTAGTAGTTTAAATTAGCTTATCAGAATGCGAACTGAAAATGCTAGAACTTGTTTTCTTTTCACCACCTCCTTCACAAGGGCAGTGAAATTGGTGCTGGGGAAAGGCAGGAAAGCTGGAGATAAATGTGTCGTATCAGCCTAGCAAGATTCATTAGAGGATGTGCATCAAAACCCAAGGCACTCTGTGTTAAAGACAGGGCCAGCAGTGATAAGGAGGAGCAAAAGAAATAATTTTTTAATCTGCTTAGCAAAGATGGAAAAGAATATACAGTTTTCTGGATGACCAAGATACAGACCAATGTGTTAGTACGTCTGAAAAAAAACAAAACAAAATTCTCTTTGGAGACTGAAAAATTATTACCTGTTATTTCCCAAAAGATATTTCCCAGGGAAAATACTGCATGCACATAGATACTGTCTATTCTGGCACCACTCCTGAAATGCAAAACAGATCCCTGCATATGTCTTCATGCACAATGTTTTCAATAATTTAAGACTGATAACCATTTCCACGACACTCATGAATTTTGGTGTTTGTCATGTAATTTTCCCTAATACTGATGTAATTGTAAGGCTATATAATTAAAACAATTTCCATGTATTCCATAAGCACTTGTTTCTTTTCTGTTACTTTGGTCCTACTACAAGTTAGTTATAATTTCTAGAATGCTTCTTTTCCTCATAAAATGAAAAACATAATTAATTTCTTCTTTCATATTTCCATAGAAATATGTACCCTGCACAATTTTGCCAAAGAAATCTTAGATTAGAAGCTTCAGATGAAATCCTGACTGTATTGAAGTCAAATGCAAAAGCCACATTTAGTCTTAAACTTTTGGCACATATGTTTTTCATTTGAAGTTACTAGATAACCAAATAACTTGTAAATCTCCCTCTTCAAAACCATAAACCTTCACTGAATGTGAATTCTTTGACATGAAATAAGACTACCACAGTTTGTCAAAATTACTGCAACCAGAAGAATACTTTGACTTTAAGTATTGTACGCTTTATATTCACAGTGCTCAAAGCATTGGCTGGCTCAGATGACCATCAGTAATTATTTTGATTTGCAGTGAACAGGTTAGCACAGAATGCTCATTTCTGACTTAAAAATGACAGACATATGGATGCTAACTGACATACCTCCTCATCTGTTGCAAGTCAGACTTTGCCAGAAACAAGAGGATACAACAGCAGAGAGCAAAACCAACATAGTCTCTTAGAAAGTTATATAAGTATTCATCAGTTTAAGTAAAAATCATAGGATTGTTATTTTGCAGTAATAGATTGACTCAAAGTATTTCTCATTTTAAGTACAAATCATAGAAACATAATTTTTCAGTAAGAACTTGACTCAAAACGCTGCAATGAGTAAAAGGAAAATAAAAGCATAAATAAGCAAAAAGCTGTTCCACATAAAATCACTAATCACAGAATCACAGAATGTTAGGGGCTGGAAGGGACCTCTGTGGGTCATCTAGTCCAACCCTCCTGCCGAAGCAGGGTCACCTACAGCAGGCCGCACAGGACCCCGTCCAGGCGGGTCTTGAATATCTCCAGAGAA
>Ga0065711_1028125_pt1 | contig 43468 bp, 32 predicted proteins | sample Hoacrofraction12_FD_59098 | JGI IMG/M metagenome (GOLD analysis project Ga0065711, IMG submission 59098) | Hoatzin crop microbial communities from Cojedes, Venezuela - Epithelial fraction 12 v2 (version 2) | ecosystem: Host-associated > Birds > Digestive system > Esophagus > Crop | place... | reverse complement strand
ATCCACTTCACCGACCACTCATCCAGCCCACACTTCCTCAGCTTCCCTAGGAGGATATCATGGGAGACTGTGTCGAAAGCCTTGCTGAAGTCAAGGTAGACAACATCCACGGTCTCCTTTCGTCTACCCAGCCAGTCATGTCATCGTAGAAAGCTATCAGATTTTCTTACTCCAGGAGGTGATCCCCATGTCTACACATTCTCTGAAGTACTTCAGGCAGTATGCCACACTCATTATTACCAAGAAGTGAGTTATAAAGACCTTCATGAAGAAATTGAGCTTGAGATGGTTCTACTAATTGAGTACTGTTCCTAAATACCTCTGACTGCCTAGTATTGACGAGGAAACTGAAAAAATCGGTTAGGTATCAAGGCAAGATAACGTCTCTTGCTAGTGGAAGTAACTTATGCGGACCTTGAGGATTAGGATGAGAAAAGAGCAAACAGTCCTCGAGCAGAGCAGTGCTGTGCAGAAAAGGGTGCCATACACGTCTTGGTGAGGTTATTAGCTGACTGTAGCCTTGAACCATTAGGAATGGGAGCCTCAGATCTGGCCATCCCCCAGTTCTCCAAGGCTTACTTGTTTGTGACAAGAAGAGCTGTATCTGCTGGTATCTATGCACGGTGTGCTATCTGAGTACTTTTTGCCCGTTCCTGGTAAGAGATGTTGAGTATTCTGGTGCTGAGATGGGAATGATCCACTGAAAACTGAGTGATAGGCTGCCATGCTCCTTCTAACTTCATTTATCCAATGATCCTGTGATCTCTCTTGACCTTGAGCAATTGTGGCCACAAAGGCCATGCTGTTTTCTTAATAACTCTGAAGTAGAGAGTTGTTTAGGTGACACTTTCTGGGTTTAGAAATCTAGAGAGTGAATGGCCACCAGAAGATGGATCACGCTTGCTCAGTGGGGTTATTTGATATTCACAGGAACATGTGGCACCAAGTGCAGAAGTGAAATGCCATCATGGGGTTTTCACAGCATGTAGGTATCAGGAGGAGGATTAGGCCACACACTTTGCTACATACGACAGTGTGGAGAATATCTAAGATCAGAACTGGGTCAAAATGAGAGAAAAAAATGGCAAGATGAGAAAGGAATTGGAAACTGCAGCTGGTTATTGACTGATGCCAGCTAAAGAAAAGGCTTCTACTCATTCCATGGGAGGATGTGGAAGGCATGTCTTGACCCATGTGTGTGCCTCATGTTTGAAGGAGGGCTTTGACCTCCTTCTGCTTTGACCTAGCATCTGTGATATGGCTATGGAAGAGAAATCCTTGGTTCTAGGCCTTTGTGACTCAAAACAGCTCAGAGTATAAGTGGACCCGTGCTTCATTACTTGAAGGAAAACCCATAGGCTGTTTATTTGGTTACCCAAAGAGAGATTTTAATTCCATAGCACTGAATAAAGAAGCAGTTGCTTTATTCAACATATTTCAGATTAATAGCCTGGGTTTCTTCTGTCTGAATACAGAGTACATGGTGTTTTTGCTAAGGGCAGCAGTGAACAATCCCACTCACCTCTGTAGCAGTTGGGGTGGAACTGAGATTCTGAATGGCATGGGCTTTGGCCGTCATCAACTTCTTCCAGCCTCCTGGGCTCAGGAGTCCCTCTGACAGCTGCTTGGATGAGTGCACGGTGAAAAGAAATACAGCTCTGGTTATCTCCTGCTGCATCCCCTCTCATTCCTCTTCAGCCATTTCTAGGTGCGACCTGCTGTTCTTCAGTACATCAGCCATGTCTGTGGTAGTCTGCTTTTTGCTCCTGCTTTGCATCAAAGAAAGGTACAAATAAGAAGAATCAGACAGTGGGCTGGATACACTCAGAGGACTGGATACAAGAAACAGAAGTGAGGAGTATTAGGGTGGAAAGAGAATCGAATGCCATGGGAGCTGTCACTCTGCAAAGCCACTGTAGAAAGCTTAACGTGCAAATGAAAATAATCAGTGACTCCACACCAAGTTATTTGACTAAAAGTGACTTTTAGGAGGCAGGGGTGGAAGGTCTTTTAACTGTTCAGACCTGGCTGGATGCATCTCAATTAAATTTAGAGATCAGCTGTTTGTCTCAAACTTTAGATGCTCAAATTCCATTTTTGGGGTGTTTTTTTTTCTTGTTGTTTTTCTCTTTTACTTTTCAAAAGACATTTAAAATAACAGCTAGAGTGAATCTTAATGGGTTAATTCGACTCTTTGCATAGAGATAAGCTTGAACCAAACCTTGGAGTCAAACATCTGTGAGCTTTGGGGAACTCCAGGTTCATGCTTTGCAGCTGAAATTCATCTTGGTTTTAAATACATTTTTGTGACAAATGCCAAGACTTCCCATAAGCAATTTCTCCCCCCTTCCCCATCCAAGCCAAACCAGAATATCACTGCAGCTTCATTATGGAGCTTTTCTTTTCTTGATTTTCTGTGTGGTAGCTTATGGCCTTTAATTAAAAGATTGTAATCCAAATTCTTTCTGAATGTAACCTGTGATAATTCCCTTCTTATGCATCTCCGCTGCTTGAACTGCAAAAGGTAATTAGTGCTGCTTCTGAATTGTTTGCCTTTCCTTTTTCCTTCCCCCTGCTTCAGTTTACTGCACTGAATTTTGACTTGATGTGAATTACAGCTGGGTATCTGATCTAAATACTTATTCATTTAGTTTCTGGCCTGGTAACCTTATTTTATAGCACATTGTATAATAGAACCTTACAGAACACGCTGATATAGCGCAATGTGTTGGGCCAGGTGTGCATGCCTGTTAATCAGCTTAAATATCCGTTCAGTATCTCTTCATGCTATTAACATATTTGTCCTTCATTTCATATGCAGCAGGGAAGAGGACTGAGATAAAAAAAAAGAATTAATAGAGGAAGGCTGAAACCAGTATATAACCCTGGATGTCCGTCACAAACAAGCAATAAAAAAAAGGAAAATGGCAAAACCAAAGAACCTGTCCCAGGTGACTGGATCTGCAGGTTAAGTTCAAATCCTGTAATTGGATCCTGATGTGTATATATACATAGATATATTTACATTTATATGGCACATGTATCTGCCTTTATAACTCTACGTGATTCCAGGAAAACCTTATAGGAAGTCTGTGCACTGGGGTATAGATAGTTACAGCACGAAATTGCACATTCATTAGCTCCGTCAATGAGACTGATGCAGTGATTTTAATAAAAATTAAACCACTCCCAGTTTACCACTGTGGGGCAGGATCCAGCAGCTTAAACCAGCAGGAAGGTACCAGCACCTGTGGCGCCAGCGGCAAAAGGATTTCTGCTACACACATCATGGTCTGTTGAAGCAGCTCGACACTGGCACGTTTTGTGTTAGCTGTGGAGCCTAGCTAAGGGTGAATGGTAACTGGTAATGCTGCTGTAACTTGCTCTTGTAATCTTAATATCCGTAAGGTACAAGACAGAGCAGACGTCTGTAAGTATTACCTGATGGCAGTACCAGACTCATAATTTGTAGGGAATGCTGTAGCTACAGAGGAGGCCCCGTACCAGCTGCAACCACAGATCTGTTATGGCTTTGGGGTTTTTTCTAGGTTACCACACTTTGACCTTTGTGTGGGTTTTTGTCTCATCTCTACCTGTGTTAGAGGTAGGTGGCCTCCATCACCCTTGTACCCGAGTGTCTTGCAGTCTGCAATATTCTTATCTTCACAGCCACCCTGTGGTGTGAAGAGATGCTTATATTCCCATCTCCCCAAGGATAAGGAGATATGATGCACTGACTAGGATCACAGAGAAGATCTTATTGCTGCCATTCATTGTCACTCTTGGCTCCTCTGTTATTTATTTACATCTGTATTTGATCTGAAATCTTGGTTGTTGCCTTTAATCCTGTATTCCTATTGTTTACTCTCCTCCTCCTTTTCCCATTTCCAAGGATTATTAACTGGTTTAAACTTGGCTTCAGCCAAACTGCTTTTTGGAGCATGCATTGGGTTAACACTCCGAGAGAGAGAGAGACTGGCTGTTCAAGCGCTTCAGCAACACCTGTGCCTGTGTATTGGATGGGAGAAACCAAGATACTCTGCTAAACTCAGGCACAAGAGGCATGACTGTTAAATCCAGGACCTCAGGGGGCTTCTAAAAGCATAGTTGTGTCAATTTAATTAAGCTGTGATTATCTTTCTTCTTTTTCTTCTTCTCCTCCCTTCACCCCTTATACAAGGCTTGATTAAGATGATGCAGAATTTTTGGTGGGCACTGTCTTGGCTTAAATGAGGCGTCTGTTGGTTTAGCTCTGTCTGCAGGGAGCAACAGTTGCTGTCAGCAGATTACCTTACCTACCGTTTATTGAGATAATCTTGATCATAGAAATAATTATTTCATTCTATTTTGAAGTGTTTGTAAGAAATGCATGTATTTCATAATCTCTTTCTTTTGCTATCTCTTTCCATCTTTATTGCTTGCTGCTAATAGCAAATATATTTTATTGTCCTTATGGCAAAGGAAATCACCCACTCTGTTTATTTTGGCTCATCTTCTGTAGGATCAATCATTCTGGCAGGATGACATATGATGGCTGTGAAAATGCAAGACATTTTTTCCAGGCCACTTCTTTGCTGTTTTGGATCTAGTTCCAAGCTTCTTAACGCCACAAAGAAAATATTATTAGTATATTGTGATTCTTGGAACTTTCTGAACATGCTGATGGTGCTGAACGAGTGACTGACTTTCCACATGGCATGTGGAGTTTCAGGGCCAGGTTCCCATACCTCTGTGTACATGTCAGATCAATGTAAATATGATGATGCCAAATAATGACATGGTTTTCCCTCGTTTCTCAGGATTAGGTGCTGTACGACTGCGATGAGAAACCAGCTCGCAATGTCTGCCTCATCTAACAAATGTTTCCAGTAGCACCGGCATAAAAGAGCAAGCAGAGACGTGGCAGCGCTGAGCTCGCTGGCAGATCCCTGGCGCTGCTAAGTTTGTGAAGGCTTTGCTTCCCTATCCAGCTCCTGCTACGTCTTTAATTTGTTTAGCATACAGCAAGTCTCATTATTCTTAATAGGAGTTGTTGAGAAACAAGTATTTTTGAAAATCTGCCTGTACACGCTTAATGAACGTGCTCAAGGGAAATCAAACATTTGGGATTTCTATTGAAATTCCTCATTGAACCCCGAAGACTTTTTCAAGCAGGAAGAACATTTACTTCATGCAGAAAATATGTTTTCCATGTGCCTTGCTCTTTCTCCCCTGAATCCCTTTCTCAGTTGCTCTGTGCGCATATGTTCACTGTGTTTTTAACGTATTTTAACTGTATTTTACTGCCCGTGAGCCAGTGGTAAAATAAGAAAACTATGTGGTTTTTCCATGCCAAATCTGTATGTGGTGTACCACCGGGGCAACTCCTTTGAGTTACTACCGTTCAGGAATTCAAGATAGATGCTGGAAGTACCCGTTTAACACCACAGGAAAGTCCCTAACTTCTGATACATTTTCAGCAGCCGACATAGTTTTACCCAGGGTTTTTTGCCATCGAGCATAGATGGCAGGGTTTTTCTGGTCAGGACAAAAGGCATCTCAAGTTATAGCTCATATAACTCATTCTCTAGTAAAACTTTTGATCATTAGTGGCCACTGATCCTGTGAAGGTATCAAAACAGTAAAAGTGATGCTGGAGGCTATTGTGTAACAGCAAAAATGAGGAACCCTTCCTCTCCTCTCCCCTCCTCAACCAGACCGGAGCCTGCCTGGTTGGCCTCTGCACTGCGATCGCTGCAAAAACCTTGTTGTGACTTGGCTAGAATGATCAAGTGTTCAGCTAGGACAACGTCTGTCTCCTGGCTTCGTGCGTGAATCATTGTCTCTGCGTACCTGCCAGCAGCACCTTTCTTCAGGGCTTACCTGTCCTAAGGGTGATCTCAGTGGAAGGCATGAGTCACTTCCAGTGTCTGTGACTCACCCAGACCAATCTGAAGACCTAGATAACAGCAATGTGTTGTGGAAGAAGTACAGCATGTAATAGAAAACCCCATAATTCCGTTGATTTTGAATCCATCTGTGGGCTGTTGTAACAGGCTGCAATTGTCAGTGTGCTCTAGAAATGGCTTTAAGATTTTATAGAAAAAGTATCATTAGCTATAAAACTCTGTAGACCTTTGATCCCTCTAAAGACATAGCTTCATTTGGGGTTGTTTGCCACCTTCTGGAGCAGTCTCTCACAATGAAGAGTCACACAAGGATGTTTAATTTAGACTCCTTCCAACTTAACTTTCAGCTGAGCTCCTCCTTCCTGCTAACTGGTTTACATGATCTTGGGCAGAAGTCATTGGGAGTCTTTGCTTTTGATATAAGCAGAGCTGGGATTTTAGCTTCAGACTCTTGCATCTGTTTCTGATGAAAACCTTGAACCATTTAGGGCAACGAGGCTGGTGAGGGGTCTAGAGAACAAGTCTTACAAGGAGCGGCTGAGGGAGCTGGGGCTCTTTAGTCTGGAGAAGAGGAGGCTGAGGGGGGACTTTATTGCTCTCTACAACTACCTGACAGGAGGTTGTAGTGAGGCGGGTGTTTGTCTCTTCTCACAGGTAACTGGCGATAGGATGAGAGGAAATGGCCTTGAGTTGTGTCGTGGGAGGTTTAGATTGGATATTCAGAAAAATTTCTTTACTGGAAGAGTGGTCAGGCACTGGAACAGGCTGCCCAGGGAGGTGGTGGAGTCACCATCCCTGGAGGTGTTCAAAAAACGCGTAGATGTGGCACTTCAGGATATGGTTTAGTAGGCATGGTGGTGTTGGGTGGATGGTTGGACTTGATGATCTCAGAGGTCTTTTCCAAGTTATGATTATGTGGCATATAACCTGTGAATCAAGCCTACAGTTTTAGCTGTTCAAAGGCCTTTTTATTTGCAAAGCCCAGCATATGGGCTCCCTGTTTATTTTTTAATTCAAGCTGTCCTTGAAAAATGATAAAAACAGACTGAAGTAACAAAGCTACTTCTGTTGTTTTACCTGTAGAGCTGAGAAACGGCTAAGCACATGTCAGCCAGATTTCATTCAAAAAGAAAAATAGCCTTCCACCTTATATGCCAAACTTCAGTTTGAATAATAATGAACCTCTGAATTTGCTGATAGGTAGACTTCTTAACCATTAAAAAGAAAAAGGGAGCGGAGAGTAGGATTGGGAGCTATTATTGTAATTCAGCGATGCTAGGCGCAATAGGGAGCAGCTCTGCTTTGTTCCTAGTGAGTGACAAAATCAGATCTCCGAGTCTAGAAAATCAGCTGTATCATTTGTCCTCTCCTGGGACAACAGGAGGGCGTGGGACAGGTGTGATGGCTGTCCCGCATCCTGGTTGCCCGGTGGACCCCTTCGTTTCAGACACACAAAGCGCGCCAGCACGTTGTGTTTCTGTTTGAGCAGATGAGTGGAAATGACGCACCAGGGTGATGGTGCCAGAAGTACGGTGAAAAAATCCCCACCTTTCTAAATAATACTAGCTCTCACAGCAGGCATTTAAAAGAGATAAGAGTACAGCTGTGCTTTTCTTCTTTGCTGTTCTTGCCTGAGAAGGTAATCTTTCTCAGGGACAAATGAGGGAAGCATTTAATTACATTTCTGAGAAGGGCAGCAGAGACAAGCAATGAGCTTTCTGCTCTGTGTGTGTGTGAGTTTGTGAACACTTTGGAGGGAAAGAAGTCTTCTCAGTTTCCCTGTTTATTCATTGCGTGTCTGCAGCTTGCCTAACTGAACTCCGAGAGGTTATCAGTTCTAACAGTTATTAGGGGATACTGATTTTTTTTTTTTTCCCCAATCAGCTTTCCCAGTGGCTCAAAATTGTTAATGCTTATTAACAGAAGAAAGTCAAAGCAGGAGAAGAAAATCAATCTGTGAGCTAGCAGGGGGGAAAACCCCCCTGTGACTGCTAGTTCTTGGTATGCTGTTAACTATTCATCAGAAGTATGCCAACAGTCTCTCCACCTCATTCAGAATAGCTTTTGGGATAAAAGCAGTGTCCAGAGAAGGTCCAAAGAGAATGGTAAAAATAAAGACTATTTTCTTCCATAGTCCAGGAAACTGGGCTATAACTATATCTAGGGATATCTGAGTGAGGCAAATGCGTATTTTTTAACTGGCACGACTAGCTTTGCTGCTAGACATGTTAGAGGAAGAGATAAGAGCTGTCTTTTGAGTGTGTTTTAATGGAAAGCATATGGGGTAGGCTGCAGTCATGGCTCAGATTAAATTGCAGTGAAGTGTGTGTGCCTAGATGGCTTTGGTCATCCATGCCAATGCTGCATTCAGTCTAGTGGGAGGATTTTGGCGTAGTGAGGACTTAAGGACTGCCGTGTTTTCAGAGCTTTATGTTCTGCTTGAACTGCTGCATTCCCATGAGTATCAATGGATGTTGAACAATTAAAACTGACACTTCTTCATTTGAAATTCTGATCCTGAGTGTCATGGTAGATTTACAGTTTACTACATGCCATACCAAAAGGTTATATGCAGGGCATCTTGTCCGTCCGTAATCATCCAGAAATACAGACGCTGGGATTTCTTCACAGCTGCAATAACATGACTGTAAGAGGTAATGTGTGGGACCTCTCGTGTCAGCTCCATAGATCATAGATAGTCCCTGGAACAGGATGCCAGATCAGATCCCTAATCCTGTCCCCTTAGGTCTGAGTGTGTTCAGACTTCCAGAAACCTCCCCCTGGGGAAGTCTAGGGGAGAGGGAGGGTGGAAAATAAGCCTCAAGGCACTTGGTCCTCTCCTCTTTAATTCTATCAGCTTCATTACTAAGCCTCTCCTGGGAGAGTTGCTGGATACTTTGTCCATGTCCTCTTCTTTTTTTGTGCCTCAGCTTTGCGCTGTCTTGCAAAAGCTCTGTGCATTTACTTACCGTTCTAGTTTTGGCAATTCCCTACCTTACCATGTGTGATCACAGTAAAAACAAGTTCAAGGGAAGATCACTTAACAGGCTTTAGTTTCTATTTGGTGATTAATTTGTTCTGAACAGAAAAAAACTAGAATCTGATTTGAAATAGCTTTTGCTCCCTATTGGTTTTTAGACAAACAGAAGATTTATATTATGGGGAAAACTCACAAGGAAGAGAAATCGCAATTTTCCATTAGACATGAAAATATTTTGCACAGCGTGTAGAGAAGTGACATAGGCTAAGAGAAGCTGAGTACCAAGGCTGGTGAAAATGTCTGAACTTGTTTAAATTTCCAGTGCCGGAAGGTCAGGTTGTAGAACAAACATGTGCTGCCCTGTCAGGTCACTCCACAGGATTCCATGCTGCTAATTTTGCTTTAAAAGGCCTCTGACTGATGTGACTTCTGTTAAATCTGTTTCCTAAAGGTCAAGCTGACCTCCATCTCCCAAGAGTTGTATAAGAGGATTTCTGAATTCTGGACTGGGCAAAATATTTCTGGATGGTGAGAAATGCCCTCTTACATCTTAAAACGGGGGCTGGATTCTGGACTACATCCACAGATAAAGCTTTTCCAGAGGTCAGTAGGCCGTACATGTATGTTGCTTAGAGAAAATGTAATGTTCATTTGGAATTGTCTAGAACACAAAATGTTAAGCACAGTGCTAGGAAACACAGGATGAAGACCCCCAAAGAGTGAAGAGGGGAATGACATCACACTTATCTCCCATTACAGTCCTAAATCAATGCCATTTTGCACAGATTCTGCCACTTTGGCTGTCTGGATTTGACAATTTTGGGGTTTCCTGCTTAGCTACTCCTCCATGCCAGCCATTTTTTCCTGTCTCTCCCACTTCCCCTCGGTGCAATTTGGTTCCCCCAAGCTGGCCAGCAAAGCCGTTCGGGAGCTCCATCAAATCCTGGCACAAATTACCTGTGCAATCAGCCCTTTGCCTAGCAGAAATGAACTCATCCTGGGGGTCCCAACACCATCAAGTTTCAAGTATAATTTGCAGCGAGAATCCAAACTTGGCTGTGGCCTTGACTTCCCTCTCGGGAGCGTGACATCTGATTAAATTTATGCACATGTTGCAAAGTACCAATCTTTCTTTGTCTAGAGCGTGATCTATTTAACAGCTTGGGGAATGAAGGCAATGCCAGCTACATCTGCTTTTCTTAGCCATGCAGAAGATATGTAACTCTCCAATGTAAGCATAGGCATGTATATGTGGAAAATATGTTCTAAATCTCTGCTGAGGAAGTAGCGGTGCCCAAAAGTTAAAGGAAGGATCCTTTTAGCTTAAAGAGTTCTAATCAAAACCATTCAAAGCACCCAAAAGAACCATTATTCAATTCATGTAACTTCTACCTGAGCATTGGCAAGCATCCACAGACCCGTCCTGAGCCCCACTATGAATGGCTTTTGAATCTGGGAAGCAGTATGTGTTGAAGCGGTGTTTGGATCTGCAATGACAGCACGTGTTCAGCTGTGTAAGAACAGAGCTGAAAGGAGGAGCAACCTAATACTCAGGTTTTCTTCACACCAGACATGTGGGAAGATATTTTTGTCTAAATTTACCAGTGAGAGGGAGGAAATGTTGCTGCGATTCTGGGAAAGCTTCTGCCTGGGACTTGAAAGAGTGACGTTCTCTGGTAGACAAAAAGCAGAAACATCAGCAAACTCTAAAGGAATTAAATCGTCTAGGCTGGGATGAACCAAGGTTTGCAGTGCAAATTCATCTCTGCGCGATGTACCCCAGGGGAGCCCAGCTGAGCACGCTCCTCAGCTAGTGCAGTGTAGCATCTCGCAGCAGAGACCAACAGGCAGATATGGCCAGTCTTGCACCTTTCACCTGTCTGCCCAAGGCTGAAGTGCATGTCCTTCCAGAGCTTACCAATGGGTGTGGGCATAAGACTCCTCTCAGGCAGCATAATCGTTCTGGGATAGATTGCAGCAGTTTCTCACAGAATCACAGAATGGTTTGGGTTGGAAGGGACCTTAAAGATCACCCAGTTCCAACCCCCCTGCCATGAGCAGGGACATCTTCCACCAGACCAGGTTGCTCAGAGCTCCATCCAACCTGGCCTTGGACACTGCCAGGGAGGGGGGCAGCCACAGCTTCTCTGGGCAACCTGTTCCAGTGTTTCACCACCCTCATGGGGAAGAATTTCTTCCTAATATCCAGTCTAAATCTGCCCTCTGTTAGTTTACATCCGTTCCCCCTTGTCCTATCACTACACACTCTCGTGAAAAGTCCCTCTCCACCCTTTCTGTAGGCCCCTTCAGGTCCTGGCAGGCTGCTCTAAGGTCACCCCGGAGCCTTCTCTTCTCCAGGCTGAACAGCCCCAACTCCCTCAGCCTGTCCTCGTAGGAGAGGTGCTGCAGCCCTCTGATCTTCTTTGTGGCCCTCCTCTGGACCTGCTCCAACACATCCATGAGCTGGACGCAGGACTCCAGGTGGGGTCTCACGAGAGTGGGGTAAAGGGGCAGAATCCCCTCCCTCACCCTGCTGGCCACGCTGCTCTTGATGCAGCCCAGGGTACGGTTGGCTTTTTGGACTGCAAGCGCACATTGTCGGCTCATGTTGAGCTTCTCATCCACCAGTACCCCCAGATCCTTCTCCTCAGGGCTGCTTTCGAGCCACTCTCCACCCAGCCTGTACTTGTGTTTGGGATTGTCTGACCCACGTGCAGGACCTTGCACTTGGCCTTGCTGAACTTCATGCGGTTCTCCAACTGTTTATCCTCCTGTTGATCCTAGTTAAATCACTACGTAGGTTGGTTTTTCCTTCCTGTTGCTTCCACCAGTAGCCAAGTTACAACTATTGTGTGACTAAGTTTAAAAAATCCCTCCTGCAGGCAGGAAGGCATTTGTGATTAGCTCTGACTTGGGGATATTGCTTCAGTCACTTTTTAGGATGTCTGGAGTAATCAGGCTGGAGTTTCCAAATGCCTGTTTCATGAAGAGCAATGGCCGGTGAGGTTGCTGAGGACAAAGATTGCTGCACCAGGGAGCAGCTGAGGGCCTACAAGTTAAATCCCCCAGTGGCTGAAGAAGACCAAGAATGAAATCCTGACAGCTATATAGAATGCCATCTTTCATAAGACTATTGTGCAAAACAAACCACTTTCACAGCAGGGCATCCTAGACTGCATTCTTCACTAGCAGTCATTTCTGAGTGAGTTCTGGCTCCCGTTCCCCTGTGGAGGACAGGCTGAGGATGCTTTACACCCTCACCTGAAAGTGAGAGATCCTTCTATTGCCATGGACGCTGAACTCTGCATTACACTTCTGAAGGTGATGTAACACACATCATTTGACCCAGAGACTAAAATATTCACACTGGACTATTTGCCATGACGCTTTTACAGCCCAGCAATAGGCAACTTGCTGGCATGGGTTAAATTGTCATTTTTATTAGAAGTCCCCCTTTTCAATGTTTTACGATTTTTCCTTGAAAGGATACTTTTGATGATAGTGTTCCTCCTGCTTTAACTCTGGCCAAGAATTAATGTATGTGGAAAGTTCCAGCAAAATTATTCTGATTTTTCTCCAAACTAGCTGAGTGTGAAAGGTGTGCCACAGGGAATGAGCAGCATGCGGTGTCTGGTCAGAGCACTGGACTGAACGCCTCAGACAGAGGAAAGACAGCTCTAAAGCAACATTTAATCTTCGCAATCCCCAGACTTCTGGGAAACTCAAATTTAAAATCTCTCTGTTGCAGCCAACTCTCGTGCCTCTCCGGAGTGGGGTTATCCCCGCATATCTACAGGTCTCGTGATTTCACACAGTTTGGGATATTAACCAGCACAAAATACAGTTCGTGGCTTGGTGCCTTTGACAATTTGATGTGCAGATGGTGGCTTTGAATTTCAGTGCTTCTGTGAATATTAAAAAGCCTGATAAAATCGTTTTGTTAATGTGGGATTGGATGCAGTTGATATCCTATGCTGGAGTGTTTTAAAAAGAGCTGGATGCTCATTGGGTTGCCATGAGTAACTATGTTAAGGTCTTACTCCTGAAGAAGATATTAATCAGCTTTATGAGGCTGCAGACACACCACAGCCAGCTATGGCCCGATTACCTCCTCCCCAGATTTAGAGTGAGCCTCAAAACGCCATGGGAGGATGGACCCTGAGGAGCTCAGTTTGGCTCCTGTACGGCGTGCTGGAGCAGACAGCACACCCTGAGTGTGTCATCTGCTCGCTGGCTGCCCAGGAGCCCCACCACCATCTGCCTCCAGCCAAGGAAACACACGGGGAACCAAGGGCTGCGCAGAGCTGGCAGGCTCGGGCAGCCCCAAAACGCTGCGCTCCGAGTCCCCGAAAAGCATTTCCTTTTAAAATCAGTCGGCAAAAGTCATTGTGGGAGAGAGACCGCATGAGCGAGCAAGCGAGCACGCTCATCAGAGATGGCACATAGAGATGGATGACTTGGAAAGAAAACAGCCATGAGTGACATCTGGAGTTAGAAAGATGCAGAGCCTCACCACGCACCAGGCTTAGATTAACCTCCACAGCGACATTAGTAACTGTGTTCCTGTTGTACAGTACAGATTTTACTCTGGTTTATAAACTTTGTATAATGGCTCTCTTTGTTGATTATCAAAGGCTGAACTGATTGCCCTCTAGCATCAAAGTGGCACCGGTATCCCAATACTGAGTTGATCGCTTTTTAGAAATAGCTGGGCTGACCACGCTGACTCATGGTTATTGTCTAACTGTACCTTGGGGTTTTAGACACTGCTGCTCATCTCCGTAGCGTCCGTCTGTCTGGTTTAGCCTCACTAGCACCAACACAGTTCTTAGTAGACCGCAAGCTCCTAGGATATTTCTGTTTTGGGTTGAATTTTCTGTTTAGCAAGGCTGTGTAGATACTGTCAGACTCTGAAGGCAGGATGAGTTTATCAGTACTCTGCATTTACAGATACAAGGGTCCTTCCAGACTAAAACGAGGTACAGCCCAAAGACCTCTAGCTTTGTCTAAATCTGCATTGCTCCAGTTATACATTGGACAATATATTTTACCATCTGCTGGCAGTTCTCCTACAAATTGCTAGAAAAGCTGTCTTCATTCAGAAGCTTGTCATCCAGAGTTTAGTTTAAACCCAATTTATTTGGATACAAATGTTTCCAGATGCTTTCCTGAAAGGAAGCACCAGCTTTGATTAAAAACAAATAAATAGCTGGAACAACTGAATGAATTCTGGCTCATGGCTGGTTCATGCCATGATGTTTCCTTCCTCTTCCAAAGAAGTAAACCAAGTGCATGTCTCGGTGTTTCTATTGGCACTTCAGGCTCTGAAAGGCCTGTGAGCAGGGTAGCTGGAGGTGGCTGGGGTGAGCTGGCAGAGCAGGGCTTGTCCAAGCGTGTATGTTATCAGTGGGGCAAATACCAAAGGGATGCCCAACTTCAGCCCCCACTGACTGCAGTGCGGGTAGCAGGCTGTAAAACATTCTGCTCTGCCTTGAGGCTGTGCTAATGATCACAAGATAGCCACCTACTTTATTAAAAAAGGAAAAAGGCTTTTTTAATGTCCATTCTGAGCCCTTCTGGTTCCCAGTGGACTGCCAAGACCAGGTAACCGCAGTCATCAGACCATGGCCAAGAAAATGCCTTTTTCCAGAAATGTGTGTTCTGCCTTGTAGTGGCTACCTCGGCTTCCCTGAAAGGAACAGACCTGAAGCTTAGTAGCCAGACAGGTTTCTGAAGAAGATGCTAGACCTGCTGACAGTTTGAAGGGTGCTTTCCACAGTGGGCCTTGCTTTATGCGTTCGTTAAATTGTACACAAAATTTGCAACAATGGAATAGAATTCATTAACTCCCTCTTACTTTTTCACATGGCTGGTTACTCTCCCAGATCAGACAGATACCTCAGTGGGACTGCAGAAGGGTAAAGCCTTGCCTCTTTCCCCTTCCTTTCACCCAGCTCTCTCGTCCCTCTCCCCCGATTTTCCCACCCCCTCCAGTAGCAGAGTACTCAGATCTGCTTTCCCCTTTCGTAAAAGAAAAGGGCAAAATTTTAGCCTACGAATTTTGCTGAATGTAAGATTAAAGTCATCCATGTGTGAAGAGCAGCCATACGATATGTAAATCACAAAATCACAGACCATGTAGGGCAGCCGGAATTTTTCGTGGCTTTGGAGCCAGGATGAGATTTCAGTAGCTGGGAGAAGAGCAGATGACCGTAGCTCCCAAAAGGAACCTGCGTTTTGGCCAGGGGATGAAGATGGTAGCCAAACTGCAGCCGAGGATCAGGGGGCAGGGAGGAGTGGACTGAAGATTGTAGAGACAATCTGGCCAAGTTAAAGTCTCACTAGTGTGTTTTACTGAGGTTCATGGAAGTGGAAGCTTAAGACCAAACATGGCAATACCGTGACTAACCCATTTTCCTATTCTTTTTACATAGGTTGTGACTTGGTGTTGTAGCGTTATAAAGCGTTCGTGTGGGTAAGGGCTGGCTTAAGAAGCATTTCATGTGTGAATGACTGTGATTGCATGCTGCAGCAGAGTACAGAGTGCCAATCCAAGGCAGACATGTTTCCATGTCTGGGCATAGATCTCTTGCGTAGGAACATTAATCTCTCTTTAGCTATCAAGGAAATTTGCATAAGCAAGTGTCCATTGCAGAATGGTACATATTTTTAGGTTAACAAATATTTACAAAGTACAGAATATACATTTAAGGCACACTTTAATAAGAGGCTTAGCTGAACGCTTGCCATTTGTAAGTTGGGTCCTGACAGACTGTGTGAGTTGCCAGTGTCTCTAGTCTCACGTGTCATAAGAGAACAAGGAATTTCACTGAATTTGGTTCAGTTAGTACTCTGAAAACAAGCACCAACAAGTATTCATGCTCTTCACTCCTTCTCCTTCTCTCTTTCTCCTTCTTTCTGAAAACAAACCAAGCCAAAAGCCCTTCTAGACATTTTGTAGCAGTGTTATTGTTTATAAGAAGCTGAGCAAGCCTCAGCACCAGAAACGTTGTCTTTGGAAAGGCAGTAAAGGCTGTTATGGCAGTGTGTGGAAAAGTGAGATGACTCTGCACGCAGCCAGGCTCCGTATTTTGATATCCATCTTGGAGGAGAAGATGGGAATGGACGCATTATGCCTTGGGCTGCTCAAGTGTTCACAGCTGGGTGCTGTCCATGTTGCTTCTACAGGGCCTGCAGAAGAGAGAAGGGGAGGGAAAGGCACACACACATCTAAAATCTGTTTCCATAGATCTGGTTATAAGGGTTGATAAGGCAATGCCTTTTTCCAGAAATGCATATTCATCTTTGTAGTGGCTACCTCAGCTTCCCTGAAAAGAAGAGACCTAGGGCTTAGTAGCCAGATATGTTTCTTGTGAAAATGCTAGAGCTAATGTCAGTTTTAAGAGTACTTTCCCAGTGGGCCCTGCTTTATGCATTGAATTGCACACACAGCTGCGATAGCGGAATAGAATTCACGAGCAGTCATTGATCTCCCCACCATCACTGTTCCCAGAGCCAAGGTCTTCTATGCCTAGGTCTGTTGGTTAGATGTGCAGAAATCTTTGTGTATAAAGTGGTGTGGGATCAAATGGAAGGCAGACAGTGAGACCCCTCTGAAAAAAAAAAAGAGTCAGTCAGTGATTGGATTTGAGCTGTCTTAAAGCTCCCTGTAACTGTACTGAACAAAGCAAATGTCTCCAAGACATTTTTCGCCTGGGTCCTGATAAGATAGTGTGCTGCTTGCTATGTTCAAAAGGAGAATATTTTCTCTCGAGTCAGCTTTTACAGAGGGAAATAGTTACTTTCATTTTTTTGATTAGAGCAGCTCAGACGGAAGGAATGAGATTTTGGCACGTCTGTAGAAAAGGGTGGGGTGTCTTATAGCGGAGGACGCTAAAATGGAAAAATTTACTCCCTTGAATTGGAATGATTCTATTATCGTTTGGATATAACTCAGTAAATGCCTTCTGTTTTCATAATCCTGGGAACTGCTACATTTCTCACTGTGAAGGAGAGAATCGTAAGACAGAGTTCCTGAAAAGTCCAGAAAGGTCTTTACAGTAAATGTAAGCAAATCACGGCTTTGGGTTTTAAATTCTGACTTTTTTTGGGGGGGGCAGGGGCAGACAGTCACTCAAGAGGTTTCTTAGCCTTCCGCTCTGGAAAAAGGAGTTCTTCGGTGGGTCTAATTTTTCGAACACATCAGCTAAAGTAAGCACAATTAGTTCTTTCTTTATTATGCTGACCATTAATGAGTCTCTCTCTTCTGATTGTTGCTGCCTTTGTCACCAGAAATGTGTGGATGTGTGAGAAAGAAATTACAATCCCCATCTATGCATTACCCAGCCAGGAGTCACGTCTTCCTTCTTCAGTGACAGCGGATGGGAACCACACTGGTGAACACGGCTGTGAGGCATGCCCGTAGCAAGAACTGAGCAGGAAAAGCCCAGTCTATAGAGAAGCCCCCTTCTGCAGACCTTTTTACCTCCTGTGGGTTTGGGGTCAGCTGGCCAGAGGGTAGTGGGACCCAGCTGGCAGTGCATAGTTTTGATCTTCATCTTCAAGGACTCGTCTGGTAATGCTGGTTTCATCAACAGCATCTCATGCTGACTGCCTCCCTTATTAGTTCTTCCCACTGGGATTTCTGAGACAGCCGCTTACACCAAGCTTGAAACAATATAAAAGACTTTAGACTCAGTAACAGAATGAATAGCATGTACTTCTTTAGGGGCCGTGAGTCTAAGGAACAATCCTTTATTACTTGATACATCATTATTTTTCATTCTTTTAAAATGCAGCAAAATTAAAAGCTTCAGACCAGGAGAATTTTGTAATTAAGAAGCTTTGAAGTGGAGAAGAAATGAGAAGGAGCACAAGCAGTTCAGTGCAAGCCCCTTAATAAAGAACATATGGGCAAATGATAATCTGGTCTAAGACTTCATGTCACACTTGAATGTGGCCAAGCTCTAAGCATTCTCATAAAATGTTTTTAATGGGCCAGCTGGACTATTATAGCTGGGGGCAGGGAGGAAGACAGTGAGAAGTCTTAGTTTTGACCAATAGTTCCTGATCAGTCCAGAAGAAAATCCAGTTTCTCCTTGTTCTTTGATTAATACTTTGGGTTTACCTATGGGAATTTTCTTCCACACAAAGAAGAAGCAGCAGCAACAGTGGTTCTCACTCTCAGTAAGTAGAAGTAGTGCCAACAATTTCTGTTGCCACTTCTGTCTTCTTTTGTATTGGTATCTGTCTCCTCAAATCAGACACATGTTGAGAACCCCAAGCAGCAGATGCTAACGCAGCCTATTACGCAAAATGCAGAAACAGAGCTGTAAACAATACAATGGAACGAATTACTGCAAGCAGCCTGCAGTATGAGCCAACCTGCAGTCCCATGTGCGTGCAAAGGAGACACCGTCAAGGGGTTCAAGCAACGCTCCCACACACAGTGCTTGTCTTTGCATCGTATTTATACACAACCTATAAATGACACAAAAAATTGAGAAAAATTTTCACTTGTGTTAGTGTGTCATGGAGGAGACAGCTGGTGCAGTAGAGAAAAATACCGAAATGGCTGTCCGACTCTGGAAGCGTGCAAAGGAGATGTGATTTTCTGCTAATAAAGTGAGGCCTCTGGAATGGTAGACGCCGAGGAAGAGCTGGCAGAGACAGTAGCTCCCCTGGGCACTCGAGGACTACAGCCGCCATTGTGACTTGGGCTTGCAACCTCAGAGCTTTGCCCCTTAGTGGTAAACTTCATTACCAGTAAGTTAAAGTTATCCCACGGTGCCTCATTGCTTTCTGAAACAGCCCATTCAGCAAGCTTCTCGACTCTGGAGGGGCGGAAGAGTTAAAAATTTCAGAATCAAACCTCTGAAAGCCCAGAGATAACAGAACTGTAGCATGCGTCCAGTATTGTGAATTCTACTGCTGCCCTTGCCCTGGAGCCAGCAGTAGCTAGTGACAAGTTTCTGCCTACGTTCACTGGACTAGCTTGTAGCCATGGTATTAGTCAGAAGAGAGCTGTGCTTATAAGGAAGTGCAGTTTAGATATGATGAAAAGATGTGGCTGGGCCATGTTTCTGTGCCAGAAGGGAGAGCGCTGCTGTCTCACCTGGCAGTGTATGAACAAATAGCCCTGGGTGCCTGTGAAGGAGCTCCGGCATGCCTCCTTGCTGTGCTGCAGAGCAGAGGTGGTGGTGGCAGCTCTCAGCAGACTTCTTCCCATGACGAAATGGTTGTACATGGCTAAGACACTTACTATAGTTCAAAATTGTGTTGCTTCCTTTACCTGCTTCTCCTTCTATACCCCCTACCCTTTGACATCAAAAGGAGATTATGCTTTGAAGCATTCACTATGCGCCACTAGTAACTCATCAACCAAGACGAATCACAGTCCTGCTCTGTATCCCAAAGCCTTGGTCATTTTATTCCAGAGTGGTCACAGAAGCCAAAAACGTGGGAGAGGTGTGTCTCTCCTCCAACAGCTACTATCTCCAGCTCCCCTTGACCCAGCCCATTCAACTAACCTATTCACAAGTGAGATGCTGTTGATGCCTTCTTGATGTCTTCTACTGCAAGCCCGGGTGATGGCACATCTTTTTTTTAGGTAGCCCAAAATGAGCAGTTTTCTAGGCTTAGGCCTTTAACCCTTGCTATGCTCTGACCTACTGAGCCATGGCCCCTGTCCATCTGGGGGCCTCAGTGGCCTTATTACTCAGGATGTGAATATTCAGGAAATACCTTATCTGTCATACTCCATACCCCTGACTTGACCATCTCACCCATTCTGTCCTTTTCTTGACACATCTGCTCTCCCAAATCCTTTCTTGACTCCCATGTACTTTGATCTCCTGCCCTTTCCAGCAAGCATCCATGTATCTACTTTATTTGTGTTTTAATGGGTTGAGCAACTTCTGGATTTTTTGTCAGCCTGAGATCATATTTTTCCAAATAAAATTAAGCACGTGGCAGCACTGTGCTTTTTTATTTGTTTGTTTGTTCCACTTCCCGCCAAGGGTGAGATCTGCCGTGACACGGGTCGGGTGTAGGGCAGGTTCAAGAAGCTCTGCATGTCCCCGTGAGGTACCAGCTCATATGCAAAACCAGGAGGATAAACGCTAGCAGTGCAGTTTGTGCATGTCAGGTAATCCATCTGTTTTGTGAGTGTTGAGCAAATGCCTGTTGAGGGAGCTATGCTCTGTGTTCTTTGTTATAAACTCATCAGTTAATTACTCTTATCTACTTTCTTTCACCAAAAGGAGAGCACGTGACAAGTTTGGGAAGAGATGTCAAGCCATTAAGGCTGTCTGAACAAGTTCAGAGCTGCGGTTTGATCTTAGAAAGGCCTGTTCAAACTTAGCAACCTTAAAGTCAGCTCTTCTCTGTTTTGGGGAGAGGGAAGCTTTATGTGTGTGAGGCTCGAAGACCACAAAAACAAATCACTCGGTGTACACCTCTCATCCCTATCACCCTAGAAGTTAAAGAAGGTTTCAGGACAGTCTGGATAACTGTAGTTTTCAGAGCTCTTAGAGAAGCACCCCCAATATCACAGAACTGGGACTTTATTCTAATTGCAAGAAAATCGCATCACATAAGCCAAAAAAATCATGTCTTTTATTTTCCAGTAAGTCTGAGTAAAACCCTTCAATTCCCTACGCCTGCTGTCCTGAATGTTACGTAGCAGTTGGGTAGGCTTCATACTGGTCTGTGTGGAAGGGTAGAAACTGAAAGAACGGCACTGGAAAGATGATTATCTGAACACGTGTTCAGAAAACTCATTTTTTGAGAGAAGTGTGAGAAATGCTGATTTTAGAAGTGCCAAGAGTTGTGGGTGGGCAGCAGAAAACGTGAAGAAAAAATAAACCAACAGAAAAGCATTAGATAAACAACTGACATAAAGCATTGACAAATAGCTTGCAAAATATGTTTAGTTTAAGCTTAGTTCTTGTTAAGAAAGTGATTGTTTTGGTGATTTGGCATCTGATGAATTGGGAGAGCCCACGTGACAAAGATCCCGAGCCAAGTGGCTGGCAGGTGAGAGAGATGAGACGGCCCTGCTCGCAACTACAGAGTGAGTCCGCATAGAAATAGTATCTGAAATGTATGAAGTTTGATTTGGCTGCTGTGCACAGCTGTGCCTCATTGACTGTACAAACTTGGTGGAGATGTGTGTCTGCAGATGGGCAGAATTTCAGGGGTTGTGCTCCCTGTTAGAAAAAGGCCATTATCTTAATTTCTGGTACAATGCTAAAAGCAGATGGCCCAGTAGACATCTAATGTTAGGCACTTTACATCAGGAAATGAGGCTCAGCAACAGCTGGAACAGGTTACTTAAAGATGAGAGACTTCCAGGTTGTCTCTCCACTACATTTGTCAAAATGCCCTTACACAAAGCCTAAAGAACGGGTCCTCCTCCAATTTTAAAATAGTATCTTCTAATCTGACAGAGCTGCTTTCTGTCCTGTCTGATGGTTCTGCTAATGAGAAATGCATTTTTCCTGCTGTTGGCAGTCGTCAGCTCTGTTGAAAACCACTGACTACCAAACTCTAACCAGCTCCATGTGGCAAATCCGCAAAAGCAGTGATGGTGCCCAAGTTCTTCTGAGGCCACCACTCAGTCTGCAGCACCTCGTGACAGGTGGCCAGACAGAAGGACCTGGCTCTTGGACCGCAGTTCAGAGACCTGGCAGCAAGAAGAAAGAGTGCTCCTTGCAAACTTTGTTGTCTTATGATTACCCTATCCCAGAACACCATTTTAACAGTCGCTTTTCAACACTGGCTTTGTTGCTTCTGGCCTCCATTACCAAACCCGGTATTTTGGTTTTATTTCTTTTTAAGGCGTATAGAGAGAAGACACCTGCACTGCCATGCACTAGGAAGGTGCAAAATATGGTTGGGGAGAGCCCAGCTGATGTGCATCCATGCATAACCCCCAAATGTGAAAATGATGTACTGGACAGTGTGCGCGAAATACCAGACCTCCCTCCAGGGCTGTCAGTGTGGTTCCAGGCCTGTCAATGTCTTCAGAAACCAGAGCCATCACAAATGCCCCATTAGTCAAGGGTTAGCTGGTCCCACAGCTGTCACTGGGAGTGCCCTGTCCTGGGCTCCATCTACAAAGGATTCACTTGCCAACACGAGTGTTTCACGGAGAAAGGGACTGTGGGGTGGCAGGACCATCTGCTTAGTTTCAAAGGACCAAATCAGCGCCAGAAACTAATTACAAGTGTGTTACAGGGAAGACGTAGCACAGGCAAACCCCTGAAGAGGGAGTGGACCGAGCTGTGCGTGTAGCTACACTGAAATTAACTGTGAAGAGCTTTATCTTCAGTGATGGTACTCTGAGGTTACACTGCCTCAAAAAGGTAAATGCAGCTTCAATTTCTACAATATTCTGTGGGCACATGGAAGATATGCTTTTCTATATGCATACATAAAGCTATACAAAACCTTCACAACAAAAATCAAACGTACAAACTTACATTACATAGCCATGGAAATTAAAGCCTGGATATTGAAAACTGGATGTCGAAAATCAGGATCATAAAACAGAAGCCAGACTTTCAAAAATGCTGAGCCACTCACCGAATTCAGTGGGCAGGCTTAGTACTTTGCTTCCTCATGTGCACACCTCTGATTTATACACTGAAAGACATTTTCCTCAATTTCAGCCTAAATCTCAGTGGTTTTGGGGGGAATGTGCTCGCTCAGTGACACTTCTAATTCTAATCCTATAGCTCATACTCTGCTTGAAGCTATGGGAAACCAGGAATAATAACGCAAACCACCAACCACTGAAGTCTGACTTTTCTCATGGGTCTCATTCTCACAAAAGAAAAGAAAAAAAAGAAGAAAACAAAATTTTAGTGAGTAATTGTTCTGCTAAAGATTTACAGCTCTGTTTCTGCATTTTGCCTAATAGGCCTTTTAAAAACCTAAACATTTTACTTTTTGATGAAAAACATATATAGAAGTTTTAAAGACATTTAATTTTAAAAGCTCTAAAAGAAGATGATTCTAGTTTTGCTGTATTCCTCATAGCAAATAAACTTTATGCTCTCATCCACAGGTGCCCATTTGCCCAATCTCTGTCAAGGACAGCAAAAGTACACTTTTACACTGTACAGTAGCGTTCTGGTGCATCAGTATTTCTGCTATCCCATATAGAATACACGGTCAGGTTCCTTTACATAGCCTCCTTGGGTTTTATTGCTTGTGAACCTGACCTGAGGACAGTAGACACTGTTTTGTTTTGAGTTGCTATAAATCTGGACGTTTGTCTAAGGGGATAATTCATGTAGTGCTGCAGGACTGTTGTTTGAATTCCATCAGGAAAAATGTCTTGTTTTGAAAGAAAGGCTTGTTTAAAATCACAACTCTCATATGAGAAGCCAGATAATAAAGCCAAAAAAGGGAACAAAAACAATTCTTACAAGGCGGACGTCTAAGCTTTGAATTGCCTGATGTATGAGCTGTCAGAAATCCAGAGTTCACCATGTGCAGAGAAATGTTTTCAAAATCCCGAAGTTAGGGCTTTCTTGGCAGGATGCGTTTCCTGAGCAGCATTTTGAAAAATTTCATTGCTTACAATTGTGAAAAGCTTTCAAAATGGTGCCTTGCTGCAATCGAAGGAGGAATGCTATATGAGGGCCTACTTTCAACATGTTGCTTGTGCTGGTCTAATCACTGTTTCGTTGCTGTTCCTAGAGCTAATAAAGGTGTGTATCCTTTTGGTTCAGCTGTGAGACATGAACTTCCTAAATGATTTTGTGTGTCCAAATTGTGAAGTATTTAGGAGGTAGAATACAACATCTGAGACCTTTGGTGGTAGATCCATTGCCAGAGTGGTGGGTCACTAGTGCTAGTTGCTCAGTATAGTAGGCTGACGTGAGTGGTGACTTACAGTAACGTGAGAAACGGTTACAGGTTTTAAGGCTCTATGTCCAAACACACTGAAGACACCTTCAGGTTTTGCTAATACCATTTACTTGTGTGGCAGGTTCAGCCCAAGCCAGGAAGAGAATTATCAAGCTCTAAGAATACTTTAAACCCAATCCTGTGTCTTAAAACAACTTCTGATTAGAGAATTGCTTTAATGGGATTGAGAACGTGAATGACAAACACCTTTGGTCTGATTGTGCTTTTTCTGAACTCCTTGTGGCGGTTGCTCAAGCAGGGGAGGGCTGTGGGAGTGAGGGACTGGACTTCAGAGGTTGCAGCCCACCCAGACCTGGTCTCTGCAGACAGTTAACCCCCACCTCCCTCCACCTGCCATGAGCCTCACAGGATCACAACCAGCTGAATGCAATAAAGAGATGTGGGGAGCAGGGGCTACAAAGAGAAAAGGCTCAGCTGATGCCTTTTTAAGAGGAGAGGGAGAGGTAAGATAAGACAGGAACAGGAGGAGTTGGACTTGGGGAGGGAGAAGTACTGCTTACCTGTTGTTTCTCTATCACTGCTTCCTCCAAGTATGTTCTGTGAGCTACTGGGAGTGTCCTGCAGCTTTGTGGTAGCTTAGTTTATGCAAAGACAAAAGTCTGCAGCAAAAGCTATCTGATGTCTCTCTGGTAAACAGAAGATGGACTTGAGCAACATATGTCATGGAACCCTACGCCCTCAGAGATGCACATCATCTTTCCACTGGATTAAAAAGGCTTACGTACTCCAGCTCTCCAGTAAGTGCAAAGCTGGCTGTTAAGGAGCAGGGATAGAGCTGCAGTGAGTGCAAGTTAGCTCGGTGCACAACATGTTAACCTAATGGCTTACTTTTGTCCCTAGCTTTGTGCAAATTTTTTAGTACACCATGGGGCTAGGAGTGATGTCATGAGCAGCAACCTCATGGTTGTGTGGGCCGCCGTTTCCTCTAATCCTAGGGAATGCTCTGTCCTCCCAGTGGCATGACCATTTCAGATCCTGCCTGCTCAGCTGGTCAAAAACCTTATTTCCCAGCTGAGATGTAGTTATGGCTCATTTCTACTCACTCTGAATTGAACATCTAGGGGAAATCCAGGCCCCATGGTATACTCAGTGCCTGTGATGGGCTGTAATTGCACCGACGGAGCTCTCGAGGAGCTCTGCTCAATAGATGGAGGCGTTTGGAGAAGGGTGGTCCCCTTGCAGTTGTGAAATAAATATTTCTCCATATTATCAAAGCGTGAGCCTGTAGCTCAGCTGGTCCCAGTAGATAGTGAGGGTAGGAAAGATTCTCATCTTCTAAGCCAAACTTACAAAACTTCCAAACATCTTTTGCCTCTGGAGCTCAAGTAACAATAGGCTTCATTTTCTCAGCTTCAGCTCTGTTCACTGAAATGAGAAGAATTGCTTCCCAGGGGGGTGAAGTGAAGCTAAGTAAAACAAGCTGTGTGCAATTACTGCCTTCTGAAAAGCGGGAGGAGTGGGGCCGGTACAAATGGTAAGGTTTGGTTCTTGATAAGATGTTTTCAGGGCAGCACTGAAGGGCAAAGCCCGTAGCCTTAATTCAGCTAAACATCTCCAAGTCACATTCTGACCAAAAAAGACAACAAATTGTCTGGGAACTAGTTTCTTCTTCAATCGCTTTTCAAAAAAAAAAATTCTCTAAACCATAGCATTTTCTACTGTGTCTCGTTTTGCCACAGCATTACTGATTGACACAGAGGGCTTCGCTGAGGATAAATAGTATATAGCTGGGCAGTGGTGTTTGAGGATCAAGTGACACCCTGCACACGCCTCTGTGCCTCCCTGCACTTGCATGTTCTTCCAGGTTTGTGAGTTTTGTGTCTCCTCCACCATTCCTTCTCCAGCCCTGTGCCTAAAGACTGAGAACATCCACTTGAGTCTGTTTAGGAGATTGTTGTGATGGATGATTCAAGAAGTCTTGGCTTATTGTCTCCTTATGGAGCCACGTGCATGTCAGAAAAGGACGTGTTCTCTGATGGCTTCCTGTGTGCTTGCAGTGACAGTGTTGGAGGCAGTGGTTTCCCATCCTCTTTTGAACTTCTGTCAATATGACCACTGGCTTCGTTGTCCTACAAGGGCTTGTGCAGCACTAAAATAGGGCAGCAGACAAGCTTCCAGATGGAGTGGCCCTGCATGTGCCCAGGTGTAGTCATCACCAGCTGGGCAAATAGTGCTGTAGGGACACAGGAGCCAGAAGACAGTGCAGATCCCACTCTGAAAGGTATGGCATTGCGAGACTGAGAGATAGGTTTATTGGGGGGGAGTGCAGCAAAGCGGTTGTCACCCAAATTAGCTTATGCTTCTGCACACCATGGGGACATGCTATTGTGATGTCAGATATGCTCTTTACCATTTTCCAGGTTGGTTCCTAAGCTCCATGTCCTGCTGTTTCTCTCTTACCCCTGGGCAGCCAAGGAGAGCAGTAGCAGCTCCCTGTATCTCTTTGTAAATGGGTCAGGAAACAGGCTGTATCTTTCACAGAGGCAAACATATTGGTTTATCTCAGGCTAGAGAGTTGGATGGAGAGGAACCTAAAGAAGTTCAACATGGGCAAGTGCAGGGTCCTGCAGCTGGGGAGGAACAACCCCATGCACCAGTATAGGCTGGGGCGAACCTGCTGCAGAGCAGCTCTGTGGAGAGGGACCTGGGTGTCCTGGTGGACGATGGGTTGACCATGAGCCAGCAGTGTGCCATGGCTGCCAAAAAGCCCAATGGGATCCTGGGGTGCATTCAGAGGAGTGTGACCAGCAGGTTGAGGGAGGTTCTTCTCCCCCTCTACTCTGCCCTGGTGAGGCCCCATCTGGAGTACTGAGTCCAGTTCTGGGCTCCCCAGTTCAAGAAAGATGAGGAGCTTCTGGAGAGAGTCCAGCGGAGGGCTAGGAGGATGGTGAGGGGACTGGAGCATCTCTCCTATGAGGAAAGGCTGAGGGAGCTCGGCTTGTTCAGCCTGAAGAAGAGAAGGCTGAGAGGGGACCTTACAAAGGCCTATAAATATCTGCAGGGTGGGTGTCAGGAGAATGGGGCCAAACTCTTTTCAGTGGTGCCCAGCGACAGGACAAGGGGCAACGGGCACAAACTGAAGCAGAGGAAGTTCCAGCTGAACACAAGGAAGAACTTCTTTAGCTTGAGGGCACAGGAACAGGCTGCCCAGAGAGGTTATGGAGATATTCAAGACCCACCTGGACAAGGTCCTGTGCAGCCTGCTCTAGGTGCTTTGACAGGGGGTTAGACTGGGTGATCCCCAAAGGTCCCTTCCAACCCCTACCAGTCTGTGATTCTCACACTGCCTGTCTCTGCAGGCATGGTTTCAGGACTTTCAGGCTGTCTGTGAGCTGGGATCCATCGAAGAGACTCTCTGTACTCAGCCTGCTGCTGTGATGGAGCTGTCCAGTTTGGACATTCGCAAGGTGTCCTCTAGTCTGCTGCCAGCCTCACTTTATTCTCAGAGAGGCTGTTAGCACTGGTGGGGCTTTCAGACTTTGAGTGTAAGGTGTACATCCAGTTGTTCTCGCTCTCCCCTGCTTCTGACTTATTCTTCATCTATCTCTACTGTCTATGAGAATGGATTTTGTTCTGCATTGTCTGGAATGGCTGGATTTTAAGAAGAACAGGGCTGTTCTATTGTGTTTTGAGGCTCTGTGATTTTAGTAATTGCTGCCCAAAATTCTTGTACTTTCGGGGGTGGAGGGGAGCTCCTTGAAGTAACGTTAGTGTTTGAAGTTAAGTCATCTAACTCTACAATTGTCAAAACACACATCTGTGTTTACTGAGTATCTTACGTCTTTAGTGCAGCTTTTAAAAGGCCTCTTCTTCTTCCAGTCAAGCTGCCAGGGATAATTGCAACACACATTCAGAGTCCTAGATGAAAACACTGCAGCTGAATAATGCCCCTCACGGAGCCTGTGATGGATAGCAAGTTGAACTGAGTAGTTAGACTAAACTTTGTGTGGCTCGGAGGCTCCTTTTCATGACACTACTTACTTTTTTTTTGCTTGCTCATGGCATCTGTTTTAAAAAAAAAAACAAAAACAAACTTGTTAGCGTAGTTATTAGGCTTTTGAAAATAAATGCAGCAAACTCTGAAAATGCGTCAAGAGCTGTCTCACATGAGGCAAACATGGACATTGTAACCTAACTGCTTATTCTGTATTCAAAGCGCAGCACACATTCACAAAAACCTTTCTCCTTACTGGAGCAGCAGCTTACAAGAGGATGGAATATTTTACAAGAGCGATCTAGAGAAAATGAGAAAAAAAAGAGTGCATGGCCATGCAGTGGTTAGCGATAACTGCTCCCCTCAGCACCATGCTGAGCTTCAAAGCAAGTAGCTAAGCCCTTCCAGCAAAACGAAGCATGATTGCTGAACGAGTGGGTGCCTTGGAGCCCACTGTTCCAGCTACAGTACGTATCCTTATGTTGTATTAGTTCGTTGTGAGGCTTGGAGTTGTGTGTTTGTTGCTAAGCACTGCTGTAATTGTAGTTTCAGAAATATTTGGTCATTTTTATTAATAATAGCAACACTTATTTGATCTGTCCTAGTCACCTCTAGCAAAGACGAGTGAGGGACATCCCCCCCCAACCTTCTGGTCTGGCTTAAAACAACTCCCTGTGTCAGAGGAGGTGCAGCCTCACAACTCTTCTGATGGCGAAGGAACTGAACCTGGCTCTCTCACAGGACAGCCAAATCCTCAGACTGTTGAATTACTGCTTAAAAAGGGACTGGGAACATCACCACCACTCCCACCAGGTCCTCTTTTGCCTGTAGGTGTGCTTAGTCAGGGTGAACCACACGAGGGTGGTAGGTATGAGGTCCTGGTGGGACGTGAGCGTGAGCAAGGTGTTAGTTGGTCGGTGACATCAGGCACTGGGGTGAGGCAGCTGAGGTGAGTTTTCATGGCTAAATGAGTTACCTTGTGTCAGCTGGGCTGGTAGCTGATTACCAAGGAAACGCGGAGTAAATGTATGACCTTATCTCTTTGCTTTGCCAAGGGGGAAGTGCCAAGACAGAACAACTGAGAATAAAATTCACCAGGCATCTTTCCCCTCACACTTGCAATGGGTTATCCTAAACTAACAGACAAATACTGAAATGAGTCTTATTTGCGCATAGCCTCAGGAAAGTTGCTCTTCTTCCATGTTAAGGAATTCCTTTTTTGGATTGGGGATTTCTTAAAATTTTTGCCAGTATAAAATATACTGTCTATGACTCTGAACCTACAGAATATATGTATGCTAAACTCAGGACAGTGATCTTTTATTCCCCGTAGTTCAAAAAGAAATGTCATGTACCACAGCAGATCCCAGCTTCCTCTGCTTTGCTTTCACTGCTGAGGCTGCAGCTTCCCCCGTGCTGCTCCCTGAGTTGCAGCAGTAAGGCTCTTTGTGAGGTCGGGCCATGAACCATATTGTAAACTGATTTTTAAAAAAGGCAGGGGAGTGGGGCGGGAGAGAGCAGAAAACCACCCAGCAAAACCCACTATTTTTTTGCCTCCTGGAACTACAGGGAGAGTTGCGTACTCCCATACAAAGTGAGTGTCCCATGGGCAGTGGAGAAGTTTCAATTCAGTGACTTTTTATAACCACCCCAGACTTACTTTGCATAGGGCGCAAGAAGAAACCGGGCATTCAAGGAGTGAGGCAACAAAGAATTAGGGAGGAGGTCACGAAATCTGAAATGAAATGTCATTGTGGGGAAATGATCAAAGCGTGCACCCGGGGAAGATAGATGTAGACCTCTTAAAACAGCCGTGCGATTCTTGAGGGACTCGGTGGAGTTTTTGCTGGATCTATGTCGCAATTGTTCTCGTGGTTCATGCTTTGTAAGTCCATAGCTTGCTCTGACTTGTAGTGGTGTGAACTTGATGAACTGCTGCTTGGGTCATTTGGTTTTTATTTTAGTGATTCAAACTTAGGCATTTTTCCCCCCAATAAAATGCAACTGAAAAGCAATGCTCCAGACTCTTCTACAATACAAATTTAATCCCATGGATCTAAAGATCAGAGCTCAATAACGAACACAGAAAAAATACTCAAAGAGATTAAAAGGATTAAATAAATGATTCTCTATAGAAATAATTTTTTAAAACTTTGTGGAATGTGATGGAAAACTGAGGTGCAGTGACCTCTGTGTTTGTGACCGTCAAAGGAATGCAGTTCGAAGGGCAGAAGTGCATTCTGGAGGATTTATTGAATGGGAAATTTGCAGGTTGCCTTCCTCTCAGTGCTGTGGTCTCCTCTGTTTTTTCCTTGTCAGCTGTTGAAGGAGTGTTTCTCGTTCCCAGATCTTTGAATGAGTTGGATTTGGGTCCCTGCTCCAATTTCCCAGCTGTTACTTGAAGGCCTTTTTGAGGTTTGGAGTATCTTCTCTGCCTCACTTGTTGAGCCCACAAAGGCCTCCAACTAGGAGATTTGCCAAAGCATACAGGGTCAGAGGGAGTCCCCAGAACCACGTCCGCCCTTGCAGAAGCAGCAAGCTTGGCAACCGCAGCCTGGTAGTCCTTGGGAAGCAGAGTTTGTTTGTTTATCCAGAGAATCAAGAGCAGCACCGTGAATCTTCTTTGCATGGGTGGGGCTTGCAGTTTGTCTCACTCGTGTCAGTGGCCCCATCTCTGCAGTGTCCAAAGAGCTCAGCCTGAAAAATCCCAGGCACGGCGTCACACTCGTTGTTGAACCCTTCACTCATTGCTCTCGGATCCCACAATTGCTCCTGCCTCTGCCAGAAGGCTGAACATTTATTGGGCCAAACAAAATGGAGAAAAACGGGAAGAAGAATGCAGTGATGTTGTTCTGCAGTAGGACTTCTAATGCGTTAGACATCCCAAAACCTCAGTGGATAGGCACGACAGTCTGACAGCGTATTAGGGCTTGGGAGCTTTTGAAGTTAAAGGGTAAAAATGGATGGATTCAAAACAACACGAAAATAGTCACTGTTCTCTTTGCACTCATTCTTAGGATTAGTTGAGAAGACACTGAGTGATGTCCAGCAGACAAACAATTTTTGGGCCTGTGCTAAGATCACGCCCTATGTTAATTATCAGTAGTTAGTCTGTGTTAAATTGTGCTTATAGCACAATTATAATTATATTAGAATATATGTGTGTCATCTGAAGATGGCTGCGCTGTGTCCCCCATTGGAATGCATTTGATGGATTTTTTCTGTTTCTGCTTTTGAAATTATTAGAAAAGTGAAAACATTATTATACCTTTCTGTCTGCTATATCATCTGGCTGGGTTCTTGCCCAAGCAGTGCTAGTCTGTTCAATCTACCCATGGTGGTTACTAGGCGTCTGCATCTTGCATGTCACGTTTTTGCATCTCTTCAGGTACAAGAGACTCACGGTAACCCTGATAACTATCAGTAAACATGGACCTTTTGGTGATTGCCACTGTACTAGTATGGAAGACCAGGCACTTTCATCTTCCAGAGACTCTTATGGTCTGAGAGGTGTTCCTTCTTTCTTCCGAGCAACATTTTATCAGCTGCTGTTAGCCTTATCCTACTTTTTTATCTTTACTGACTCCTCCTATAGACCAATTACCCTCTTACTCATCGTTTAGCGGAGTTATATATGTACACACACCTTTCTACTCCCCTAAGCGATACTGCGCACCTATTTGATAATTTTGGGTGGGCCTTTTGTGTTTTATAGCATGAGAAGACAGGCCATCTAAATATAGTAATTAGCGTTACAGTATTTCTGACGTAAAAACCTGAGTTTGAGGGTCATGGGATGGCGTGCATCTTGGAGCATTTGTAACTTTAGTGCATGAAGATATTTCCTAAGTTAAAACTAAAATAAAATCCTTATGCTGACTCCCCTTACTTCTAACTTCACCATATCTAGCCAGACCGCACTGAAATAATGTGTAAACCTTGTTGTGGAGCCCATGGAAAGGGAGTGAGATCACTGGAAACTCAGCTCAGGTTCGGTCAGGACCTGGTCCCAGTTTACTTGTTTTGTTCACATACTCTGGAGACCTGGTTCAAATTGTGGCTGACGAACTCTGTGTACTACTACCCACATATAAACGGGCACATGAGGGGACAATTTTTCTCTTCCTTCCATGAAGCTGTTCTTTCTTGAGCTTTGTGGCACCCTTTTTAGACTTCCTCTGGATGTCACGGTTGAAAATGAGAATTGTGTACCGGAAAGCTAAAGGAGAAATTTTCATGTTTGAGGGTGGTCTTAAGAACTGAGTAGGAAGCGCAGGTGGTAAACTGGGAGAAACAAGATGTGACCAGTTTCACCTGAGCCTATAGGATTAAATGTCAGGATGTTACATGTTCTCCCCCTGTCTCTGCCAGCTCAGACCTTTTGTTTGGAAGTAATGTCAGCCTTAACTGTTCCTTTATGTCATCGTTCATCCCAGCTCCTTCTTCCCCCATTGTGCTTCCTCCCCTTACATGCACACATTTGTTTTCTCAGTTGTAAACCAGCTGCAATTCAGAGAGGGGCTAGAATAAATCCCTTTTTTCTTTTACAGTATGGTTCATGGACGCAGTTCCTGATCCCAACCCATGCATGCTTGAGTTGGGAAGAAGGACAGTATGGAGCAAGCCTGGGAACTCCCTTAGCTGGCAACAACTTCACAGGACAAGGCCTGTGGACCAGTGATCGGAATGACCACCGACTCATGGCCGTGTTGTTTTTCATTCTGTCGCTACTTTCCTAAAGCCAGGAGACCTTCATGTGACCATCCATCTCTCAGAGATTGTTGGAGGATTAAATAGTTAATACCACTTCAGGAAAACATTTCTCAAACTGATACATCCTTTTAAAATTGACTTAGGCCTAAAGAGTCCTAAAATAAGGCTCTGAATTTTAGAAGTGTACCATATTTGACAGTGATTGTATTGAAATAGACTTACATTCACTTCCAGAAGCCTGGACATGATTGAAAAAAACCCTACATTTCCTGATGGTTTGAGTTTTCGTGGATGGTATTTACTGTCACTGTTTGCCTCCTGTTTCTCAAGTTGTTTAAATGGAGAAATAAAAGCAGAAAAAATATCCTGCGTGAGCTTTTGAATGGAGAAATATAAGCCTCCTTAAAATGGATTAGCATAATGTATTTAAAATTTCAGAGAGATACAAATATTTTGGTGTGCCATGCAAAAGAGTGGAATTACTGTTAACACCTTTCATCCACCTCTGAAAAGCATGCTTTGTTATATGCTGTCTACTGGTGCCCAAAATATCCTCCTTCAAAAGCGAGCTTTTCCATCTCTAATGAGAATAGCGATCGGAATCGCCCCAGCACTCCCCTTGTTCCCATGCTCCTGCTTCGTATGGCATCCAAGCCAAATAACGATATTAATGAGGATAAATTCCAAGTCAAGTTAAAACCTCGGTTGTTTCTTCTTAACAATGCATGGTTGGATTAATTTGCAAGACTATTGTCTCTCTTTCATCCTTATTGCACTGTTTATCAGCTGAGTGAGCTGTGCCTCTACTTGTGGGAAGAGGCAAACAATGGCGAACATGATCCTCAAGGTGCCTGAGGAATTTCAGATTGGAAGATCACTCCTGTTTTCCATGCAAACCCTTCTACAAGACTCACGATCAAGTGTCTGGAAGTATTTGCTTTTGACAATGAGATAAAGATATTTTTTCTTTCAAATAATGAAAGAGATAATTAATATTTTGTGTAGCAGAAAAAAGATCTACCTGACTTACCAGGCAGCAGAACAAGCTGTTTACACTCACAGAGGAAGCGAACATGTAGCTCGCGCCTTGCACTTCAATCTACTGCTTTCAGTTTAGTGAAAGGCACATTTCTGATGAAAAAGTAGTCCAATATTTGGTCTTCTGATTCCTGGAGTGGGGAAAGAGTTCAGTAATGCCTCGTCGAGAGGAGTGAGCATGAATAAAAAGAATGGATAGGCCTTAAAGGTCTGACTCGTGTTTGTGTTACCATGTTTGAGAGCATTTCTGTCATAAATGGAAACACATCCAAAAGCAGAGCAATTTTATGAAGTGTAAATATGAGAATCAAGTAACTGCTTCTAAGCAGTGCTGGAGCCTAAAAAAAAGGAGAGACAGATTTTGTAAAATGTTACCTTTTCAAAATTACTGTCCTTCATCTTCACTCTACATCTGTGGAAGAGCAGAGGAGCAGGAGATTAGACAGATCCATCGGCAGAGGAGGAGCAGCTATGTAGGGTGGGCCGGGGCTGAGGTCCTGTGACGTATCATGACAGTGCCTTGGGTCTTAATACGCTCCAGCTGCGAGCAAGATGTTCCTGCAAGAAGAGGAGTAGCCAGCTGTCCTAGCTGCTCCTCAGCGTAAAATCAGAGGGGGTTGTTCACTTCTTTATTGCTGTGCTTCGGAAAAGGAGCAGCTGGTATTGCATGTTATCTGTTTATCTTCCTCTTCTCCTCTTCTGTTGTTTCGTAAAGCATCCTTTGTACAGCTGCCCGATATGTCCTTTGCGAGTGAGAAAGATTAGCTCATCTGAGCACTGAACAGTTTCGTTTTCCCCGGTTTCTAGGAAGATGCTGGAGCCAATGGTGGTTGGTGCCTCCTAACATTTGGATTCATCTCCTGTTAGTGCCAGTCAGAGATCAACAGAAAGATTGCACAATGAAGTAACTCATTTTGAGGGGATTTAAGCTCCTAAATACCTTTTCCAGGCTTTAGCTGCATCTCAGCTTCCCATTTGCAACGGCCATTCCCATCTCAAACTGCAAATCTGTGCAAGGTTATAAAACGCCTGATTACCCTAGAGGGAGGAGGTGTCTGAATACAATGCACAGCAGGGGTATTGGTGACACAAGGTTATCTCCTGGTGTGTGTATCTACTTCTTCCTAACTAGAGTTCTTGTTGGTTAAAAAAATAGTAATAGAGAAAGTACCAAGCCTGGACAGTTCATTACGCTGTTAAAGTTACTATAATTTTTTTGTTGCTAACTTTTTACAGATTTAATGGGAGAAACAAAGTCTTTGTCATCTCCATGGTTCTAAGAATAGTTTGATGATTTAACTCCTGGGAAATATCTTTTCTTTTTCATCTGCTCATTTCCTCAGTCTTACTTTATAAGAGAGAGAGAAAGAGCACTTTGAAAAATATTCCAAGAAATGAAGCAATACAGGACAAATGACAGAGTTTTTGGATTGTAGCGATGTATTTCTTTGGGAATCCTTGAAGCAGATGAAGTGATAGACAGAAATGTTTCACTGTAGCTTCAGCCTAGAGAACTTGGCATTTCAGAGCAGCTGGAGCGTTGGCACAAGCACCCATGTTATGTTTTTCCTTTAATCCATTCATTATCCTCCCCCCCCCAATTATTCCATTCTTTGGCTTAAAATTAAAATAAGTGAATCCACTATGCATCTAGAAAAATATAAAGCTCCGGTCCTTGCCTCATGCAAGCCCCTATTCACATTCGTAAAACTAATTTACTCCAACTAAGAATGTAGCCTTTAATCCGTTGTCCAGCTACTAAAATGGAGTAATCAAGAATTATTTATTGCCTAGGGTTCAGATGGACTTAAGTGCAAATGTACCATAAATCCTTTCTCTTTTTTCTTTTTTCTTCTTTTTTTTTTTTTTTAAATCCAGCCAGCCCTGCTTTAAACTGTGACAACTATCTATCCTTCCAAACTTGAAACTCATTTTGTCTTCGCAGATGAAGGATGACAAGGAAGTTGGCTTTCTAGCTGGGAGGCATGTTCCATGTCCTCCTCCTAAATTTTTGCCATGTTTGTTGGTGTGTCCTTTGTACTCATTTTGTCCAAGGAAAAATAGCATGAAATAGTGTAGTCGTCTAATCTGTCTGAGGTTTGATTAGATAGTTTCAGAGTTTTCCTGCTTCAGTTACGCACTGCAGGTGAGACTCTTTTATCCCAAATGAAGGACCTGCCTTCATTTCAGTGTTTTGCTCTTCATACCTGCACGTTCCCAGCTGCTGGTTGAGAATCCAGTAGAAAGCTTCTCTCTGGAGACTAGAAGCTTGCCTGAAACAATCAGGACTGGGCTGCTGTTCCTTTAAAGTCTGGATCATCTTGTGGGATAGAGCTTAAACAACGTACGTTGTTACAGCTGATGCACTGGAATTAAGGAGGAAAAGCATGAAACCGTGCTCACAATTGCTCATTATTAATGGTCGTGTCTGTGTTGGTGGTTTTTTGCACGTCTGCCAGTTAGCTTTTGAAGTTGAACACACCTAATGGGATTTGAGGGAGGAAAGATGACAAGAAGGTATCGGAGAGAGCAGATCCATGGAAAAATAATGGTGATGGAAAACATGGTGAGTGGAAGGAAAACAATTTGTAAGAGAAAGGGATTAGAGACCTTTCCTTTCTTTTTGCTTTTTCCCTCCAGAGGGTGGGGGAGTGTGCCCTTCAAATTTTCTGTGTGCCATGATTTCTGTGCACCCAGGCCAAAAAGGAATATGGCAGGAAGGCAGTCTGATTTCCTTGATAGCATTAGACACAAAACTTGTCCAAACTCAGCCTTCATCAAAACCATGCATGGGGGAGAAAAAAAAAGGAGCCATGTGGTGAAAAATTAGTTGTTCCTTCTAGGTGAAACGTGCATGCCTTGTGTAGTAGGCACATCCCAGTGCTTGAATCTGGCGCAGCTGCGGAGCCTCAGCAGAGGTGCTGCCGCTTATCGGGATGGTGGCCATGTCCTGAGGCAGTGAGACGGGAGGTTGCGAGGGGAGGGATGGCTGGTTGGGGAGCAGCCACCTGGGGCAACGTTGTCCCTTCTTCTGTAGGTGTGTGCGTAGGTCTGTTTACTTTCTGTTAACAAAAGGAAGACACAAAATTACACTATTGTATAGATGAAGCTATGCTGTGCATAGATCTTGGCGGCTCTGTGTGATTCGGGGCCAAACCAACTCAAAGAAGGTAGCCGAACTGGAATAAATATGGGCGAGTGTAACAAGGGTAATCCCACGTATGACATGTCTTCGGTACAATGAAGCGTAAATAGACTAGCACGTTTCGGTTTTGATAAGAGATGATGTGGGGAAGCAGGTCTGTGAACTCATGTATGGTACAGAGAAAGCAAACCGTGGATCGCTCAACCATTTACATAGTTTAATATTTCTGTATTAAATTAAAAAGCTTGTAGGGAAATTATGGTGCAGCAGCTTTAGACAATATGAAATTCAACAAGGGCAAGTGCAGGGTCCTGCACCTGGGGAGGAACAACCCCATGCACCAGTACAGGCTGGGGCGGACCTGCTGGAGAGAGCTCTGTGGAGAGGGACCTGAGAGTGCTGGTGGACGACAGGGTGACCATGAGCCAGCAGTACGCCCTTGTTGCTAAGAAGGCCAATGGGATCCTGGGGTGCATTCAGAGGAGTGTGGCCAGCAGGTCGAGGGAGGTTCTCCTTCCCCTCTACTCAGCCCCAGTGAGGCTCCATCTGGAGTACTGTGCCCAGTTCTGGGCTCCCCAGTTCAAGAGAGATGAGGAGCTACTGGAGAGAGTCCAGCGGAGGGCTACAAGGATGGTGAGAGGACTGGAGCATCTCTCCTACAAGGAGAGGCTGAGGGAGCTGGGCTTGTTCAGCCTGGGGAGGAGAAGGCTGAGAGGGCACCTTATAAATGCCCATAAATATCTGCAGGGTGGGTGTCACGAGGATGGGGCCAGACTCTTTTCATTGGTGCCCAGCGACAGGACAAGGGGCCATGGGCACAAACTGAAGCAAAGGAAGTTCCAGCTGAACACGAGGAAGAACTTCTTCCCTCTGAGGGTGACGGAGCACTGGAACAGGCTGCCCAGGGAGGTTGTGGAGTGTCCTTCTCTGGAGATATTCAAGACCTGCCTGGATGTGGTCCTCTGCAGCCTGCTCTGGGTGACCCTGCTTCGGCAGGGGGTTGGACTAGATGACCCACAGAGGTCCCTTCCAACCCCTAACATTCTGTGATTCTGTGAATAGTGAAGAATGTATTTTTTTTTCCAGAGAACTTACGATAATATTTCCATAACTTATTTCTGCGGGATGTATCAGAGTCCAGAGCTTTAAATAATTTTTTTAAAAAATTTAGCAAGTTCATGAAGGGTAGGCTTATTAGTGATTACCAAATTCTGTTTATCGGGATGCCATCTACAAAGCACTAATTTGCTAGTAGCTAGGAGGGCATTATGATCATAATTACTTTGTGTAATATCTACAAATACTTTATGTAGATATCTGTTATATTTCATGGGTCTTTCACTTTGAGTTTCCACTGTCTGTAATTTTAAAACAGGACACTGGGCTAGATGGATCTTTCAGCTGAGGCAAAATGCCAGTTCTTATGTTCCGTGAGCTAGGGGAAGAACCCCATACACAGTTCAGAGCCTTCCCACAGCTTTTCCCCCAGGAAAGAGGTGAATTTTACCAGTTTTATGAAAGTAAGGCTGACAGTCTTCTGGTTTTTCTTCCACATTTTCTTTTCCTTTCAGTGAATTAATCTGTTCAATGTCCTTTATTAAGAAAACATTACCGAGGCTCAGAGACTGGATTCTAAGCGATTGCATGAAACCTGCCAGTCCCTAAGGCTTCTTAAATACTTGTTCAAAGCAGATGTTGCAAAGTTAGGGGCATGCTGGCAGCATTTCAAAGGTGGGACTTCTCAGCTTTCATAGGAAAGCTGCATGAAGCTTTCTTTGTGCTTCCTTTGGAGGCCTGGAGGTTTCAAGCTAAGAGAGGCCAGGTTTCAGTCTTGGGAAGGCACTGAGAAATGTTGAATTTGCAGGGTATTTTGAGATAGCGATGTACAAATAAAGTTTAAGTGAGAAGAAAATATGGACTACCTGAGTAGATGGAGTACATCTTTTTGGTTGCAGGCATAAACTGTGTCTTGGCTTAGACCCCAGCAACTCTTTTGAACCTTCTTATTATACCTACCTGAATAAATCCAAAGCACTGTCATAAAAATTCAGCAGTGAGTCATTCTGATAAAAGAAGCCGCTCTGAATTTAAGGAGAATTTGGCCCACCAGGTGAAGGTCTCCTTTCGACACTCAGCAGCCTGGCCCGTTCTGCTTCTCCCATTTGAGATTAAACAGCATTTCCCCTACCCTCGTTGAGTTCTTCTTCTAAAGTTCGTGAGGTGCGTGCGGTACACAAAAATAGAAGGCGTGGAGTCAAGTATCACTTGGTAGGAACAAAATCCCCACCGAGGTTGCAGCTTCTCTAGCGATACGGACGGAGCGTGCAGGGTGAGACAGTGCAATGCGGAGGTGTGCGCGCCGCCAGCAGCTCGCACAAATGAAATATTCAGTGCCTTTCATTTCACTTGTGTCAGTGATTTTCCTCAGCCAGGCTTCAGTGGTTTTAAAAGTGCAAACCTGCTGCTTTCTTCATCGCTCGCCGGGCCGCTGGGACCTGCGCTCAGTGTGCTCCCTGGGAGTCGGCAGCTGCTTGAGTCGGAGAAGGCATGTGGCTGATTGAATCACCTGTCATGTTGATTTATGGAGCTCGAAGGTCATTTCTTGGTGGCTTGCAAGTGATTTTTTTCTGGGTTAAAAATATAAAAGAAGAAATTGCATATGACTCCTTTATTAAGAAAAATGTAAAAATCATGAAGAAAGACAGATTTTATTTTTTTATTATAATTCTAGTGGACGAGAAAACCTTTCTCCCATAATGGCATCCATAATTCAAAAAAAAAAAGGAAAAATAAAGTCTCATTCACCACTGACAGTATCTTTATGATATACTGATCTATCTAGTGGTTTCTGCCTTGGTACATCGCTGCTTCTCTTCAGACTGAATTTAAGTACTTGCTCTTCAAGCTCTTGCTACAGGTTGAAAAAAAAACACATTTACAATGCACATGTGGTTGTGTGAGCTTCTTGTTCTGGCTCTGGTGTTGCCGTTCACCCAGCTAGCATCCAGCTTCTCGTTTCAAGCTCGTTTTCAGTGCATAGCGGGTGGAGTAAAATGCTGTACAAGAGAATGAGAGAGGATTCTGTTCTGTAAGCATGCAGCAGGCATACCTGAGGTACTACCGTGAGAGGTCTGTCGCATCTTAATGAGAAATCATTTCTTTGTCTGGAAGAATTTATCTTTTTAAGCTTTTAATTGAAAAAAAGCAAGGATGAAAGTCTAAACAAGACATATTTTCATTTATCTTCATTACTCTAGTCTGAGTATGTCTGGAGAAGCCTTTATTTTTTTCTTTTCTGGAATGCTAAGAGTCACGTGCAAGAGCAGAACTTGGCCCTTTTTGTTTTATTCTTTATAAATGCTTTTCCTCATGCCTTTCATTCCTTTCACCCCTCACTCCTGAGTAGGAATGTTGTTGATCGCGTGGATAAGACTGAGAGCAAAACTCCGCAAAGACCCCCAAGTGCGGGGTTTCGCCCTTGGTCTCCAGGTATCTCATGCATCAGATGCCACTTCTATTCTTGAGGAAGCAAAAAGCTTTTCAACAGCGAGGCTCCTGGTCACTGAGTAACGTAGAAACCAGGTCAATGCCAAGGCTGTTACCCATCAGGAATCCTCAAAATAGCCAGAAACGCCCCGTGGGAGACTCGGAGCCAAAAGAAGTTAAAGCTCAAACTATGCAGAACAGATTTCACCAATCCAAGTTGCAGTTTGCAGAGCTGCAGTTCTGGTGCATGGGCTGTTTTTGCTGCTTTTTCACCTTGCTAATGAATCAAACGTTGTTTTCTTGTCACACACCAGGAAATTTTGTTCCGCAGACAAATGCGATCGCTGCCTTGGCAGCTGCACTTGGTTTCAGTGCTGGCAAAGGAACTGGGCGGATCCGCAGGGAAGAACCGCAGAAATACAGAATTTATGGAACGGCTTACAGCTCTGACAGCTGAAATTAAAAGTAGAGGACGGATTAACTGTATCAGTGTATACTGTTGATACAGATTTATTTCTTTACCACTTTGCAGTGGTAAGTCAAAGCTGATGAAAAGAACGCGTCCTTTCGATAGAGCTGGTGGTGAAGCACTAGTGGTGGCTCTGGAGGACAGCCTCTGGGACCCCAAAGTCAGGCAAGGTGGACGAGCTAATTTTAAACACACCGTCGTTTTGACTTTTAGTGGCAACTCATTTCAATGTTTTCCTTTTGTACTTTCCAGAAGTGTTCATCATCACTTTTCCATTATTTTATGCCCTTCTGAAATTCTAGGTTCCAGGCAGGACGAGAAACAGAAGTGCGGTAATTCTATGAAAGGAACGGTTGTTCCAGCATTTCTGGCTTCTTGGGAAGGAAATAAGTATTATTCTATTTTCCATATGAAAGAACAAACATACGCTTCCAGTTGCAGTGACCTTTTGGATGAAGCGAGCAAGACAAGAGCAAAAAGCAATGTCTTCGTGAGAGCGCGGATGATGTTGGCCTGATCGCTGCTGTCTGGAACCCTGCTAAATAATTGATGCTTGTGCAAAGTGGAAGTACGGCGCTACCAGACTGTGCAAGAGTTACTCCAAAGAGTTATTCTCTCTGCGCAAGAGTTCAAGTGTCAACACTGGGGGGTTGGACTAGATGACCCACAGAGGTCCCTTCCAACCCTGACCATTCTGTGATTCTGTGATAAGGCACCAAACTGAGGGGAGAAAAAAAAAAGTGAAAGGGGGGGGAGGAGAGGCAGGCTTTTTTTTTTGTGATGGCAGTCAGTGCACCAAATAGTAGCTGTCTCCTGAACTTCTACGCGTGTAGCGATTCAGGAAAAACACCTCTGAGTTGCTTCTTACACTCCCTGTAATAGTGAAAACCTCATAGCAGCCAATTGCCGTGGAATGTTCACAGCCCGTTTGCTACCAGCCCGAGAGATCTGGATAGTCTGGCTAGACCTAGACATCCAGGTGCTCATCTGAAGCAAGGCTGCACTTCAGACTGGAGTGATGTTTTTAAGGCTTGTTTCCATTTTTCCTCTTCCATGCCAGATGTTGCAGGTGGCTTCTAGGAGGGAGGGAGGGAAGGCACTGCGCTCCCTGTCCACCCGTGGGAGGAGCTCACAAGGCCCTGCCGTGGTGGAAGGGCCACCAGCTGGACCTGCTGTTAGGACCACATGCCTCCTAGCAGTGTTTTGCCCCAGGAGGAGCCATGCTCGAAGGTATGTGCTGCTCCATTACAGGCAGTTCCATACCTGCGATGGAGGTCACCACGTGCCAGAGTTGTCTGGTCAATGGGAGCTGCTCAGCCAGACCTGACACGTGGGATCTCGGAACTGGAGACCGTGATATTTTATCACTAGGGGAAGTACCACTATAGCAGAAGATGAAATGTCAAAGGGATGAGACACTTGCTCAGCGTTCAGTAGATTCTCGGTTTTATCTGTTCTTTTCCAAAACAAGCATGTCTTCAGGGGGAGGAAGACAACGAAATGACGTTTTCCTCATTTCTTGAGCAAAATGTAAACATCAAATAATTACAATTTGCTGTTGTTTAAATAATAAAAAAGTCATCTATACATATTATATTTATATTGGTATACATACTTTTAGTAGTTACAATTATTTTTGGCTTTTCTCCTGGAGTGGTTTTGCTTTATCGCCGGTAGCCAGCAATGGCTGTCCAGCAGCCTGTGGTAACGTCTGTAGCGCTGCAGGTGTCCTGGCTGACCTTCAGACATACATCGCTGAGAAGTTACTGTTTGCTTCTTCTTGCAGATGAAATACAAACAGTGGCACAAGAAGGGTCTTCTTTTTTGTTATTGCTCTTTTCCTGCGGAGTTGCTTGGGGAGTTGGTGCAGGGCTGGGAGCTATGGTCAGGCAAACCGTGCCCGGGAGCTCGATCCTTCCCAAACGTGGCTGCTGCGTTTCAGCGGTGGGTGAAAGCAGAATAGATTTGCTGCCTCTCTGAGGAAAGTCCTGCAGAGACATCCTTCTGCAGCAGTCTGTGTTAGGGAGAGAAAGGCGTTTGTTTAAGATATTGAAGGTACCAGCATGGGAAACTTGCTTACTGGTTCCTACTTTGTAGTTCATATGAGCCTGTAACAGATATAACTGGGCTATAATATTTGCTGTTTTGAAGTTTGGCTTTGTAATTTGTGACCTTAGTGGAGAGCAATACTCATTTTCTCTGTGTAGCAGGGTTTGAGGAGAGAGGGTTGCTCTGGTTTTTGACCTGGGAGAGCAGGCATATCTGCAGCAGACCCAGAAGCATTTTGGAATAAGATCCTACAGCCCTTATGGATGACAAGTGATACGTAAATAAAATGTAGTGAAGGTAAGAGAAGATGGGAAGTCAGAAATTCTGGAAGTAAGCTGGTCCACTTGTATACAAAGTGTGGGTTTGGTTTATTGTAGGATTTATGTTGCAGTGTAAAAGGCATAAAATCACTTGACGAGTGGTTCTCTGGAGAAGTGGTTTCAGTCTGCATTTGGCAGAGCCCTCACAGCCCGGGAGCTACTTCTGAGGGAATCGGTGACAGGTAAATCAGAAAGCAAGGTACTGTCAGTAAAGCGACATTTCGCTGATCAGAAGGCTAAAGCACCACTAAAAAAACCACGTTAGAAGTCTGCAAATCAATTTAGTTGAAAATTGTTAAGCTGGTGTATTCTGTGCTAATGTAGGCTTGTAGGATGGTAGCATGTGGTCGGGAGGGTTGAGTTCTTGTCAGAGCTGGACTATGGAATTTTTTTCTCATCTAAAGTAAATGTAAGTGTCCTGGGTTTGGCCAGGACAGGGTTAATTTTCACCAGACTCCAGGAAGGGGCACAGCCGGGGGGTGGGGGCTGACCCCACCTGGCCAAAC
>Ga0065711_1002490_pt1 | contig 43470 bp, 14 predicted proteins | sample Hoacrofraction12_FD_59098 | JGI IMG/M metagenome (GOLD analysis project Ga0065711, IMG submission 59098) | Hoatzin crop microbial communities from Cojedes, Venezuela - Epithelial fraction 12 v2 (version 2) | ecosystem: Host-associated > Birds > Digestive system > Esophagus > Crop | place... | reverse complement strand
TCCACCCCAAGCCTGTACTGGTGCATGAGGTTGTTCCTCCCCAGGTGCAGGACCCTGCACTTGCCCTTGTTGAACCTCATCAGGTTCCTCTCTGCCCAGCTTTCCAGCCTATCCAGGTCACGCTGAATGGTAGCACAGCCTTCTGGTGTATCTACCACACCTCCCAGTTTGGTGTCGTCAGCAAAATTGCCGAGGGTACATTCTAACTCTTCATCCAGGTCGTTTTCTTGAACTGCACATCCTAGTAGAGCTGCACGTATCTTCTGTGCCTTTCTATACCCGGGCAAAGGTACGAAGAGCAAAAAGAATGCAACTTTTCCTTGGCTTCTCACTGAGGAAATGAGATAGCCAAGAAAACCAGTATGCAGGAAGTTTCTGTAATCTGTACAGACAACAAATCAAGGGGAAACAATAATTCTTTTTCGAGTATACAGTTCTAAACATGTAAATTGGGTGTTTAAAGGAAGAATCTCAATGTGACGTGGCGATGTGCGCTCGCAGCCCAGAAGGCCGCTCTGCCCTGGGCTGCACACCCAGCGTGTGGCCAGCAGGGCGAGGGAGGGGATTCTGCCCCTCTGCTCTGCTCTGGTGAGACCCCACCGGGATTCCTGCATCCCATTCTGGAGCCCTCCGCACAGGACAGACCTGGACCTGTTGGAGCAGGATCCGAGGAGGTCACAAAGTGATCCAAGCTCTGGAACACCTCTGCTGTGTTGAAAGGCTGAGAGAGTTGGGGCTGTTCAGCCTGGAGAAGAGAAGGCTCCAGTGAGACCTTAGAGCAGTTGCCAGTACCTGAAGGGGCCTGCAAGAGAGCTGGAGAGGGGCTTTTTACAAGGACATGTAGGGATAGGACAAGGGTGATGGCTTTAAATGGAAAGAGGGTAGATTTAAACTGGATGTAAGAAACTCTTTACTCTGAGGGTGGGAGGCCCTGGCCCAGGTTGCCCAGAGAAGCTGTGGCTGCCCCCTCCGTGGCAGTGTTCAAGGCCAGGTTGGACAGGGCTTTGAGCAACCTGATCTAGTGCAAGGTGTCCCTGCCCGTGGCAAGGGGGTTGGAATGAGACAATCTTTAAGGTCTCTATCCAACCCAAACCATTTTATGCTTCTATGAAATTCAATTGTAATTTTCCATTAGCTTAGGAGGTGACTTAGCACAGTCGGTTTATCTATTGCCAATGTGTAATACAGCAATACGGCTACTGCCAATAGGCCGTTTTACCTGTTGCCATTCCAAACCTGGCAGCACTCACTGTGGGGCAGTCAGCTCAGGGAGGTAGCTCAGAGCAGCCAGCGTGGAAGAAACAAGTATTTCAGAGCAGAATTCTACATATATAAAAGATAGAATTCCAGTATTTCTCATCACATAGATGAGATTTGTAGTCAAGATTACATATGTATACAAACATATTCGTACATATACCTAATATTACTGCTTTTAATGAATATGTGTACCTCATGTTCCAATTACAACTTTTTTTCCTTAAGATACATGAATAAAATAGGGAAAATATTGTAAAAGACAATGGATAAATTTAATTCACATCAGTAGTGGTTAAAGGACTGTATTACTGTTCTTCCTGCTCCTGTGTTTAAAATCAGAGCAACTTCCTCAGTTCTAGAACTATAGAAGTTGTGTATTTTACTAAGAAGAGTTAGTGGTGAACAAGGATGGTGTAAAATTAAATGCAACACCATTTTATACTGCTTGAGTTTTCTTTAGGCATCTAATGAAAGTTCAGTGGCAAGACCAAAAGCCTCATGTGTGGCAAAGAAACAAAGTATTTGATGTGAATGAAATATAGATAAATATGAAAGTTATTACATGTAAAACAGGTTCTGTAACACTGCGTCTCGGTTATCCTCACAGAACCAGTTGTGAGGAAACATGAGCTGACACCTCCATGTCAATTTATATGAATTAAGAAATGCCACACATGGAACTCGTATGATAGGGATGCAGGTTATGATAATCACTGTAGTAGTATCAAAGAACGACTTTGACATTTGGCATGCACCGAAGTACTTCTATGAAACAGGGGCCATACTCATTCCTTAGTGCCATGTGCAATCTTACTACAATTTTTAGAGTAGATTTCCTCTCGGCCCCCATTTTCTCCTCTATGGTGATAGTGCCTGATCTTTACGTTGTTCTTCCAAACTATTAAAAGAGGTTTTGACGACACAACTCTTTCCTTTTCTTTTTACATGAGGTTTCTACTTTTTCTTTTGAAAAACGGAAGAGAGTTCTACTGCAAAGTAGCATGCATTTAACACACACTGAAGGTCAGAGCTGTTTTGTGTTCTTCATCACTGGTAATAGTCCTAGCGTCAGTAGCGTGGCTACGTTTGATGCGTTGGGAAAATCAGTCACTGAAGATAAATATTTTTCCTAGTATGTTCATTTTGGTATTTTTCCAGATCCAGCTGAAATCTTACTTTTCTAGTTTCAGGAGCAAGAGCCATGACCTCTGGTGGTTATACAGGCTTCTCTTGAATATCTAGTCTTAGTTTCTAGCTAGATGAAAGCAAGTTCAAATGCACAGTTGCAGACAAAGTATTACCTATCTGAATTAATGCAGGTACCTATGATGAACTTGTCCAGTGTAGCATGCATGCTCTTCTGTTTTTAAGACTGTGGATAAGTGTTTGAGAATCAATGATTGGATTAATAACTATATTATGCTCTGTAGAGAATAATTATGGAAACAAAAGCAGTAAAAGACAAGGGAAGGAGAGAGATCAAACACAATAGACAGTAAGGGAACCAAATGAAATGAAGGAAAAATACCCAGTCATCAATCTATTGTGTTGGCCCTAAATTGCTAGAGAAAAACATGGGTAATCACAGAAACGATGGCAACAGGTCCTTTCTGACTGATAACTCAAGTGGAAATAGTCTGCCTCCAGCTTTTAGTGCACTGTTAATGTGGCTTCATCCTTAACCTTCTGATTTTGCTTCTTAGTGACCTTCTGTGTCAGACACTCCACTAGAAAGCAATATGCCTTCCAAATTTCAGCTTCTTCAAACCTGCAGGCCTGAACTCATTGGTACAGCAGAATAAAAATGAAATAACAAGGAACTGTACCTGTGCGCTTGGACAGCAGTTTTACCAGTCTTACGTCTTCCTGGGAAGTAAATTATCACTCTTATTCCTTGGAACTGTCACTGACCCTAACTGAGGCAACAAGCTTCTGTTTTGGTTTTTTTTTTGTCTGAGCCACGTATGCATAATTGCATATGGGGTATATTTTTTCTGCCACCGCTATGAAAGGCTGTTTCTCCATAATGTTAATGAGGCACTTGCACTTATCGAGAGAAAAGACCTCGAATTTCATGATCTTTCCTTAACATACCAAACAGTACCTCCTCTTAGAAATAGGTGAGGACATTTTGATTTTTGCAAGCTATCTAGTAGTTTCTGAATTAATCAATGATTAAATTCTCACTAATAAACAAGTCATTCATTCAAATTTACTGACTTTCTTTTGGGTACTTCTATTAAAATGTGTCTGTGCATAAAAGAGGATAAAGCTTCTCTCAATGGCAAGAGAATTTGCAGCGAGAATATCTCTTCCTTGCTCTCATGTATGTGTCTTCCAAACTTCAGGTTCCTCCGCCTTTTTCCCCAACATTTTAAGAACTACTGCCAGAATTTCCACTACTCCTGGGATTCATCTTCAATACAGATTATTATAGTTCAGGCAGGAATGAGGACAAACTACGTCCCTTTCTGAAATGTTCATAAAGTATGCTGTTTCATTAAGCATTACATGCACATTTGTTGCTTTCCTATTTTGCGTGTTTGAAATCCATTATAAGGTTGTGCCTTTCCCATGTGTGAGTTTTTCTGTGAGTGGATACAGAAAGAGCCTTTTAGGAGACCTTGTACTGTTCTCATCTCATTGTTCAGCAGGAGCTGGCTTCTTATGAAACTGCAAATAGGATTAAAGCAGAATGCTCCAAGAAAAATGTCAGCCTCTTCACTGAATTTAAATTATTTTGTCCTAATTCTAAGATGAATGTATACAGCCACAGGAACAAGTAGTCTACCATGTCTAGAAATACATTGGGTGAAAAATTATGGTTCCTAAAACACGATACAAACGTAGACATACGGAACAAAAAGCAAAATGTGAAAAAGCTGTTCTGACAGAAAATCATTCCCTCCTAATATCTATCTTAATACAATGAAGATAATTAGTAGAAATGAGTGAAAGAGATTTATGAAGAATAAATTCTAGGTTCAGAATGTTTGACTGTAAACTGGCCGTTTACAAATGTAGTTTGACTGACTGACAGCATGGTCTTTTAGTAGAAACAGAGTGGAAAAAATACCTACCTTAAGTTATAGTTAAACTTCATGAACGAGATTCTACAGCATCTTCAGAAAAGAAGCAGACTGAACTTTTATATCAGGAGCAGATGTGTAGAGAAAAACAGGTAGTGAGAATCTCCTTATCTATATTTCAGAGGCCTCTGCTCTGTTTATAGTCCAGTCTGAATACTTCAGGTAGTAGTAGAAGTGCATCTTCCAGTTTTGTTTCTTTTGAGAAGAGGCTCAGACAATGGGAAGCATGCAAACGCATCCATTTTTTTTACCTGGGATGTTCTTTTAAGAATTAACTTGGTAAATAAATAGGTAGTTTTCTTACCTCTAGAATTTTATAAAGACACTTCCAGCATTATGGGTGTAGGAAGAATATAGTTAACATGGAAAGGGTAAAAATATTTTAATATTTTAGCCAAATTGTATAATCTATTAGATGACTTATTACAGAGAAGATAAAGAAGAAATGAAAAATTATGAAGGTTACAAATTCAATCGCATAATGGCCCTCTTATATTGATGTTTCTGCCTGTGATTAATTGTTGATCAAGATGCTGTCTTGTTTTAATTAGCAGAGAAGTTGGTAAGATGTCAGTGTAAGGATTGATTAAACACCAGAACTACTATCTCAAACTCAGTCTTCCAAAATATTTCTCTTTCATTCTTCTAATTTGAAGATTACTATTGTAGTGTGATGGGTTCAAAATAGCTTGAAAAAATGAGTTATTCAAGCTAATATTGTACAATTTTTCTCTCTCTTCCATTTGTATATGACTAAACAAAGATTGCAGAAATGTTAGAAGGTTATATGCTGTATTGTCAGGTTTTGGGTTTTTATTTTTTAAATGTTAAGGGATTTCTCTGGTGCCTTCATTAAGCAGCTGGTTGATCTTCAGCGTCTTCCATTGATTTTGGTTTTAAATATATCTTTTGATATAAATATATATTAGAAATAGATAAGATTCAGAGAATGGTCATGAAAATGGAAAGAAAATTCTTCTACGGGGGGAAATCAAGGAAGTACTGTAAAGAGACAAGTAAAAGAAAGTGAAAAAGTTTTGGTTTCTGCTGTACTTCGTAAATAGGAGGAAAAAGACCAATGAAGTAACCTAAAAATCAAAATTTCAGACTGTATGTGAGTGCAATAAAAATATTGGGAAGGTGTCTTTAGAATTCTTGAAAGGGGCTAAATAAGGATATGTGAAGTGTATAATCCGTATGCTGGTAATCACTTACTGCCACAGAGAATCTCCCTGGAGTGATATACCAGTTCTCTGTACGTATCTTCTAATATGTTCAAAGATTTTTTTTTTTTTTCCTAAAGACATGTTGGTTTATAAGCAATAATTACACTATCCTAATTTAGAAAGCAGCTTCCTTCTCCAAAAATGTGACTCAGTGTAGTATCTCATCTAAGAGTTGGGAGCAGAATCAGTGTCTCTGCTGTGGGGATCCAAGTCCTCTTTTTAAAGCTGCAATCATCGCCACTTGGAAAGGAATGTGAAAACTAAATAAATACAATTGCAGAGTCTGTCTGCTCTGTACCGTCATTCTGGCACTGAAATTTCAAAGAAGCTTTTTTGCTAGCCAGAAAACTGTAAACAAAAGTGCCTACACTCATGTTCATAGCATTATTACTCTTCCTCTTTCAAACTGTAGTAGTAGTGCACAGAGGAGCACTGATGTCTCGGAATACCTGGTACCTACGTATTCTAGCAGGTTTTCATTAATTTTCTTTCTTTTATCCCGTTCTTTCTGAGAGAACTCTTGCTCGCAACGTAGCCTGGGACTAAGGACTGTGCTTTTCCTTCAAGTTTCATATTGTGCTTTTGAAATCTAGCCTATGAAAGACTGCTGTAATTGCACACTGTAAAACCATAAGATGCTGGTGCTTCACTAGGTATATCTTTCCAGGCTAATTGGAAATTTTTGCTGCGATAGGAAACATAGAAAATTTTTGTGTGATTGGTCAGTCTGAAGATGGGTATCAGCCTGAAATTAGTATTCCTGAAGCTGTTTTCAAGGTTAGTCCTGAACAGATATTGCTAATGCCTGTGAAACAGTTCAGCAGAGTGAAGGTACTCCTCTTAGCAGTCGTTGCTTCCCCTGGAAGCATTTCAACACATAGGCTGAGGTTGGTGGGAGCTAGCTTGTTTTATTGGAAATCTATTGTTAACTCTGTGTAATTGTTGCCCATCTAGTAGGGCAGTTCCAGTCTCTAACGGGCCATGTTATTGCTGGAAAGAGGAGGAATGCGCAAAAAACACTCCAGAATTTTCTTTTTTCGTTTTCTTAAGAGTTTGGACCCAGGTTAAATCAGAGACTTAAGTTCTGATGGAAAGTGTGGATTTGAGCAATATAATCCACACAGGCATGAGAAAGATGCATCCAGTATCTGTTTATCTAAGACTCAACAAAAGGAAGTGTACCATCAAGAAGGGCTGATTTATTAACAATTTTTAACTTTATGATTTCGATATCATTTGTATTAATTCATGCCTCTTTCAGGTCGTATTTTCACATCCCTTTACACATATGATGTCACATCATATTTTTTAAAGTAACATTGTTAACAGAACTGCAGTCTGTTCAGTTAGTGAAATTATTGGGTGAGGGCAGACGTGTGTGTGATGAACTTCCATTTCCTAGTTCATTTGTTGTGTTACAGTGTAATTCTCCCCATTCAAACAGAGTTAATAGAAAAAGAAGAGAGAATTACTGCTTAGTATGTACCAATTTACACATAATCTCTTCTTGATGTTTATTCTGTCTACAGAGTAAACATCTGTCGTGTTATGGGCTAAGTAAATAAATATTGTGATTTTTCTTTGATTTTATTTCGGTAATTTCACACATTATGCACTATAATACGTGAAGATATTTATGGAAGAACGTGACCATCTGTGGTCAACTGTAACATAATAATGTCAAGGAGGGGATATACTGTAGCATATATATACATACAAGTATACCTGTATATGTATACTTGTAATTAATACATACACTGAATAGTCATTCTTAGTACCTATTTCTGATAGGCTTATTCTTTACAAAAGCCTTGTTTTTCAAGAAATTAGCATCTGATAATTGTATACTGATCTCTCTCACAGAAAAAAAAAAGTCTGTTTAGTCATTCTTGGGTTTACTTTTTTTTTTTCCTGAGCAATACCGAAGCTTTAAGAATTTAGTCAAAGGCTCTGCACAGTGTTTGGAATTCAGAAGAGATGGCACAGATACTTAATAGCAGCAGGGCACCTGCAGTGTTACATTCCTTCAATATCTAATGAGTTTATCTCTACATGGCTTTGGAGTAGAAAACTTTACGTGAAGTCACTTCATTACTTTTAAGTAGTCTTCTGTGCCTGAAAATATTGCAGCATTGATCGTAGGACTGTTGAGAGTTAAAATCAACAGCTGTAGAAAGTTACAATCTGTTAAGTACAATAGTGTATGCTGACTCACAAGGTTTTCAATATATGTATTTGTTCTAAGGTGATTTGGCTTTCTCCCATGCATCTAGCTATTGTAATTTTCACAGAGGAGAATGTTTTGATGTTCCAACTTTATGTCTAGTCGTGTTTCTTGGACTGCTAGAAGGCGCTGTGAAGAAAATAAATCAGTATACAGAGTAAAGCTGGGTGGTCAGAAGGAATAGTCTTGCAACTCCTCATGTGAGTTTTATAACATGGATATCTTTACTTAGGTATTAAAAAAAAAGTGATAGTAAGCTATTATGGATGATACTGTCACGTATAACATTACCTGAAGGCCAAATTCTGAACATGATTGTTACATGTAGTTCTAACTGTTAAGGAAGAACACTACACAGGACTGTAGTGTTTAGTGTAATTGTGAAGAGAGAACACTATAGAGTTCTCTCTATAGCATCAGCCCACACTGTAGGACTGATGAGATAATACAGGTACTACAGCAAGTGACAATATAGCAATTACTTGTACTTGGCAGAAAAATTTAAGATCTGACCCTTGCGAAGATGTCATGTGAACCAGCAAACATTTACTGTGATTTGGACAGGCAGCAAGCAGAAACACATTGCAAATTTTAATACGTTAAGGATCATTAAGTTGATTGTGTCAATTTGTTAAAGTGCCAAGTAATGATTTTACAGGTAATTAGACTTTAACAGGCAGAAACAAATTTATGTCCTTCTTGTTTTTATGATGCATGTAATGATAGATGTACTATCATACAAGCTGTTGTTTTTAGGTACACAACATTCCTTAATATCCTAAAGCAAATGAAATATTACATGTCAGGAACTGATCAGTGACTGTATAAAACACATTAGTAGCTTTTCTTCTTTTAGCTACTTTTAATCGAAGCTCATTCGTCATGTCATAGAAAGATGGAATGTCTCGGGTTATTCTTGCTGCATGGAGAAATGGCAGCGAACTTTTAAGGTCAAGAGGAGAAGACAATAGTTACAGGTTATTACAATTGTTTTTCTATGGCTGATCTTCACACTGCCATAGCAGATTTTATTTGGTTTGCTTCTCAGTGTGCGAATACATAGTGAATAGGGAAAAACACACTTCAGAACTCGGTTTGAAAAGGAGTTTGTGGTTTAATTTAACTATGTTTCCACAGTGGTTTGTCTATTTGCTGCTTTCTAGCTGTTATGTATCAAAATCACAACAAAACACAGGTATTTTTTTAAAGACTAGTATTTATGGTGCTAGTAACAATTAGTGCCTGTTTCTGTTCTCACAGTTGCACATCCTAAGCGATGACTGCAGCTACCTTAACTCTACAAATCAAACTTATAGTAATTATTAGCCAGTACTAACCGAGTAAGAAATTCTGTGTGTGGAGATTCCTTCGCGGTTTCTCCCGGACCCAGGAATATTAGCTCACAAAGAAATGTAGTATAGAAATTGGCCAGTGGTTACTCTCTTGTATGTGATAGTTCAGACTTCGAGGTTAACTAAAGATGCTTCGGCTTTCGGCTGTGTTACTATTTGTTCCTGCAGGAAGACAACATGAGAGGAGAGTGTAGATGGTCCATACACTTTTCATTGCTCAGATAAAATCTGGTTTTTGTTATGTTTGGCTTTTAATAGCATAGAGCTTCCTGTCAATCAGCTCTATTGTTAGTTGAATTGATTACTACTAAAATGTGGAGCTGTAGTCTGCATGATGCTGCCTGTTGTCTGACACTTCAGAAATTAGATGTTTACTTCAGTGAATTCTTACATGTAATTACAGTGTTACTATTCATGACGATAGAGTTAAAAATGTGTCACACTATTGGAAGAGCTATTTTAAGTGATGAATAACTGAATGATGATTTCTCTTTAGCCAAAAGTAAGTAAAAGTGTCATCTTGGCGGCCTCCCTGTGAGCTACAAGAAGACAACCACTCCTTTTCTTTTGTGAAATTCAGAAGACACAGTGTCTGTTTACCTGACCCTGGTAAAAATACAGTCCAACAGTCTATCTACAAAAGGAAATAAAATAAACCATAGTTTTTGTGTTTAAGCCTTGAATGGATCTTCTTCTTTGCTAGCATACTTTAGCTGTCACGTCTTTATAGTGGTGCGATTTATCTGTGCTCTGCCATTGCACTGGAATAAAGTGGTAAGCTGTCCTTGCACTTTTTTAGTATAGTCACTTACAGAAAAACCTCGACTAATGTCCAGTATAAACATAGCACTGGTCATTTTAGAGTAAAATTGTTTTTAACACATTTTAATTAAACCAGTAACAAATAAAACATGATTTGGGTGAATTTCAGGTTGATCTTGTGTGTATCCGGTTGGAAATCAGTGTGAGCTGTGGGTGTGGTTGAGGGGGCTGTTTGGTTGGTTATAACGAAAAAACTAGGGGTAGAACCTATTCTAGATGAGATATCAAGTAAACATGTACAAAATGTGGGTTTCATTACCTGTTTTGCAAAACTGGGGATTTCAGCAACTTCTATTTTTAGATAAGCAAATTTCTCATTGTGGCTATCCTATCTTATGGCTTTTTCATCAGATAAAAACTGAATTCAGATCTTGAATTCACTTTAACAAGGAGATGTGTTGAACATTATAGAAAGAATGGAGGTTTTGGTTAAATTATTACAACAGATGATGGCAGCATTGTTGTTACTCATAATTCTGAAACAGAATCAAATATATGATAAGTTGTTTGAGAACAGTAGTTGAGGAACTGCTTCTCTCTGTTACCCTAAACCTGGACACTACTTTGGGTCTGCAAGAAAGGACTTGCATTCCGCATTAGGAAAAAAAGAATGCAACTTTTGCCATATGTGCTTAAATGTACTAATTCATTTACAGTGCATTTTAAATTTAAAAATATACAAAGACAACAGAACTACACAAGATTTTTATTAGGGTTCCAGTATGACTAATTCTTTCTGAGACCTTGGCCTACAGCTAAATTCTGCAACCAAATATTAGTCCAGTCTTTTAAAATGTGATTTTTTCTGTTCTGAGGCTACTCCACTATGTCTGCTTCTGAGTTAAACTAATGTTACTTTGCTTTTATCATGCCATATCTGTTTGTCATCTGATTATATTATGAAACCAAAATGAATTACATTGTTAGCTGTGATCACAGCAGAAGATTAAAAGTCTTTATGCAGTTTAGTGAAGACTTTGTAAATATGGTACTCTGATCCCTGCAAGGGTTCACAAATAACCAGTGGGATTGCCTATGGCCGTGCTCTTCTTTCAGCTGTGAAGCAACCTCACTTGAAGTTTACAAATATCAGTTGTTTGACACTAGATAAAACATTTTCAGTACATGAATTACATTCTGTTGTTGCTAGTACTGTGTCATTCATAAAGTAAAATATAGTATCTGGAGTAAATTGCAGAAATATCCATAATTGAAGGTATGGTTAGAGTCTACACCCTTAGAGATATTCAGAAGTCAGCTGGAAATAACCCTGAGAAACATGGTCTAACTTTGGCTCTAACTGCTTTGCGTAGAGGACCCCTTCCCACCTGAAGTATTCTCCATTTGTAAGTAAATAAAAGAATTCCCATTAAGTTGGTGGACACAAAAAATGTTGTTTACTGAAACGTAAAGTTATTTTCAACTACTGTCTGCCACACTGCCCAGCCACTAAGTGTCGCTTATGACCTAGATTACTTCTGGAGATATTTGGAAGGTCTTTCAGAGCTCTAGATTTTAAAAATTTTTGAGACACTGTTGCCTTATAAATGTACTTTATTTAGTGTAAAATTAAAAAAAAAAATTCTTCCGTATGAATCTAGCTCAATAAACTTGGTTTGACTCCAACATCATTTACAACCCTAACAGGATCCCTAATAAGACCTGCTGTCACCAACTGAATCTGAAACACGGGGTTATTTTTACACTACATTGATCTGTACTTCCAGTCTGTAGCAAATTGATAATTTCAAATGGCAGTTCTGAAAGGCTGCTGCTTTTAATTACTCATGATTTGAGTGAAAATGCTACACCAAGATGATTTAGTTTAAAACAAAACAAAATGATAAAAGCCAAACCATCTGCATCCATTTCCTGATTATGGCTGTACCTATAATTATTCGTGTCTGGTTTATCATGCACAAATTACATTTACTGTGATGATTAATTTAATTTTTATAATAAGTAGATTCAATATACTAGCCTATTTATTAATGCCCTTAACAATATTAAAATGCTTAATGTTTGGACTACTATGTAGCAAAGATCTTAACTATCTCATGTAAGTTATGATATATTTTGCTTGCAAACATTGAGAAGCAAGCTTTGTTAGGTTGTCATCTGGTTTCTTTTCTTTTTCTGTCTTTTTTCCAGTCACAATAAAATAATTTGCAGTTATATAACCATATTAATCAACAATGTGACGTACATCTACTTAAGATTACCAAAGAGAAATTGCTGTGAGTAGTTACACTGAGTTAATTTACCTTTTTCTAGTCATAAATTGTTGTTACATTTAAATGAGTAGATGCTTGATCAATTACTTTTGTAACTTAGAATCTCCTATGTTCAGAGCCTGCAGATACCGCTGCAGTTTGTTGTGTGTCAATTCATTTATAAACATTACAGTATCTGTAAGGTAAGATACATATATTTATTTGGCATAGGGCCAAATGCTGTCTTCTACTTACAGGAGGCACAAGATCCTCACCAGCCAGCTGGAAATTCAGTGCGACCCTTCCACTCACTAACAGGGACATTGGGTCTACATGAGAAAGACAAAATATAACGTTCAAATAAAGTTGCCGACTCAAATGCCACGATCTTGTTACCTTTTTGTAAATGACGTGAGTACAAAAGCCTCGGTATAAACTAGTATTGAATATTAGGTTCTTATCAAGGTGATTGTTTATGCAAATTGCAGTTTGAGGATAAACCCCTTAACTCATTATAATTCAGAAATAATTTCAAAATCCTGAGAGAAAATCTTAAAGTAATTTTATATTCTTGGTGGTGTAGGGCAGGAAGACTCTTCAGATGACAATCATCTCATGCAAGAGTCAAGATGTGTTGAGAATTGGTATTTGGATACTAGGTGCCTTGAGAGATACAGGCAGATTTTCATAGTCAATTTAGCCAAAAAGAATTAAAAATGAAAAAAGAAAGAAAAAGCATGCTGCCTTTTGGTCACAGTGCAGTCAGGCAACAAAATGTAAGGAGGCTGTGATATCTTGCTTTGATTCATCGCTTTTAAGTTTAATGGTTTTGTGAATGTGTATTTAGCATTTTGCTGGAATATAAAGTGTTCCAATATCTTTTCTTGCATATTTGACCTTTGGGCTAACAATGAACCGTTGCTGAATCATGAGCTCTCTGACTTTATCTGACAGGTCTGACTTATTTTCTCCGTCAATATTCTTTTCTTCTAGTTGTTACAAATTGTCGCATGTCCTGGGAACGTCTGGGTTCCTGGCTTTTAAATCGTAATCGGTCCCTTCTCACTTTTTCTAACAGCACCATTAAGGGAAGACATACTTCTACCTCTGTGTTAATGCTGCCCTTTATAAGTGTTCTTTGTTTACTGAAAGGGGGAAAAAAAATAAAACTGTGTTTTTAGCTGAGCTGACATTTCAGTATGTGTTACTGCATACCCACTCACATGGTCAGGTCTGCATTGCCACCGATGGGCCGGTGCTCTTTGGCAGGAAGCTTAATTCGTTAATTGGTACACATAAGCAATTTGCTTGTGTTTTGGGAAGATCATAGAATATTCAGATACATTTTTATGATTTATAATAGATATTTTTATGCTGTATTTCGGAAGTATTTTAAGAGATTTTGCTCACTGGCAATCTTTTTCTTTGTCATATGTGTGGAACTAGGCCTTTCTTTAAGCACAATGTAATCAAAACACCCTGTGCTGAAGTTTGTGATGGGAGTCATACAAAATTTTTTCACTTGCTAAGGATATCAGCTATTTATTTCAACTTTTAAATTTAAGAAATCTACAATTCATAGAAATCCATATTTGTAAAAAATTATTTTTCAAAAAGTCCTCTGATTTACCCATATTTTTATATTATTCTACTCAAGTTCAGCTTGTTATTTTTGGTAGTAAAAATATTTGGTGAAATAGTATGCAAGTATATTTCCTCCAATTCTGATTCTACCATAATTAAGAACGTTGAGGAAGGAGGAGGAAATGGACTTCATTACAGAAGCCTTTTTTCACAGTATGTTTCTTCGTAGGGAATATTTTAATGTGCTGAGGGATATACAATTGTAACGACTACTATTATTTGAGTTGCTTTTGTACATGCATAATGTACTCATGTTCTATTTTACGTGGTATAAAACCCAAATGTTAACTGGAGACTGTGGAGTATGGGGAAGGCTCGTGTCAATTATCCCATAATCAGCAAGCATTGTAGTACACTCCAGCATGCACAGAGCACAGCGTAATGTGTTCTGCTCCGTGAATAGACTCCAAGTAGCTGTGGTTATTTGCGGAGTGCTAGAGCTGCATCAACTTTCACTCCACAATTAGCGTTTTATTTTTCTAATTCCATCACATAATTGACAGTAAAAGGTACTAGGAATTAGTAATGTATTATAGAAAATGAAGAGAAAGAAGCACAAGCCAGTACCTCTATAGTAATTTTCGAAGGTCAGAAGAACCTTTAACAGTGTATTCTACTCATAGGCAGAAGCCCTGTGCATATAAATGCAAATGTTTTAAATGTGGATGAAAAACATGTTTTAGTCAGGAAGTAAATTACTTGGTAATGGGAAGATTCACTGACTAAATATCAGGGGAAATACATTCTGGGGAAAAAAAATTGTGCCTATTGGTAGTCTTTTTTCAAAGACATCACACAAAAGATAGTTAGAGGTACAAGAAACTTCTATATCCAGTAGAAATGGCTATTACTACCTCTAGCAAAGCTGTGGTTCAGAAAGGGCTTTCATGTCTACTTTAGAAAGATTTTTTTTTTTTTTTAATTTTTTTTTCACCTTGAGCTTCTGGTTTCTGAGAGGCGTGGAGTCTTTATGGTTACACAGGCAACATTGAAAACATGATCAGAGAATAATCTGTGACCTGGTGCTTTGCTGTTTGAGATTCCTGACTTTCCCCATTCACTTCATTTAGGGCCTCCACAGTCTTGGACGTCACCTTAAACTTACAGTCAAGGCTCAGTTTTGTGTTTCCTGCAACCCCAATGTAACAATCTGCAGCTGTGTCTCTGCTAAATCTCCCAGCAAGGGTTGTTAAAAGAATTAGGGTGCATAGTCCCTGTGCTATGCTTCAAGGATTTATCACTGGTTCCCAATGAAAAGGAGAGGCAAGGGAATCATCTGAAAAGGGATGGATGTTGTGTTTTTTAGAGCTGAAAGAGTGGGAAGAAAAGATATTGCTAGAAGAAAAGAATAATGTCCAGAATTCCCAGAGATTATTTTCTATGTTTTAATTTTAATTTGTAAATTATCTTTGATTTTGTAGTTGTTCTGCAATTACCAGAGGCACTTTACAAGTTCAACAATTTTAAATTGTCTGCAGTTTTCGCTGTCTGTGTAGAGAATCAGTGTGTATTCAGAGAGAAACCATAATAGCACAGAAAGCAGTATAATGATTTCTTCATAGTACTTCCTAAAGATAACTAGTTTCAGACTTAAGCAAATTAGAAATTATCTTCTGGGTTGCCTACTGAATGTGAAATAGGCTGATCTTAAGCATTTCATGTCACTAAAATCACCATGATTACAGTTCTTATTAACTGAGTGCATGTTTGGTTAAATTAGCTATTTGTTAAATCTCACTGAAATTAACATCAAATTCTGACGCATTCAGTGTAAGAGGAAAGCTGACTCCCAGGAAGGTGCTCACATGCCAGCTGTGTCTCATATGCAAGTCCTGTATAGAAAGTTTAAGGTTTGATCCATTGCTCAACGCAGCTCCAGCAATTTACAATCACCGTGGAGCTGATCTGAATTTATTAGAAGTAAACGCGAATGACCAGGTTATCTACTCACTGAGTATGTGATCATCTCAATTCACTGAACTGTCATTCTAGTTCATGGCCTTGTAGGTAGATCCCAAAGAGCTTCACCGCTTCTCATGGTGCCAACAGCACTGATCCTACAGCAATTCTTCTACAATTGTGCGAAACAGGTCCTAAAGTATTTTAAAGAATCTTTACCCGGGCTTTGGGCCTCAGAATGCCAAAGGAGAAAGCAGGGAAACCCTGTCCTCTATATAGTATTGCAAGATAATTAGAGAAGATAAAGGAAAATAGAGGAACATTCATGAACAAGTAAATGTTCAGAGGAAGCACCTACTTAGGTGCAGAGGCATGAGGAATGGAGCAGAAGCAGTAATGTGGGCAGGTGTTTATGACTATTCAAGATTATTGAAAATTATAATATCAATTTCTTGCTGTTAAAGGTAGCTAGGATTGTTGCTACCCAGCATTCTAGCAGAAATTGTCTGAAATGAGACATCCTCTGCTTTTCACTTGCTAATAAAATGCACATTTAAATAATTTTAATTATTAGAGAACACTGTCTCAAGGAAAAATCTAAATAGGCATCAAATATCAGTTAAATTTGTTGAGGCAAAGGAGAGAAATGGTACATTCAGAGTCTACTGTATTTCATTTTGTAGCTAATACTATCACTAGAATTTCAGAAAACTTAAAGCTTTGTTACCAGAAAAAGATGTAATCAACTGAAGAGTTTGTATGCACGGTAAATGTGTACATCAGAGAACGTACTACATGGAAATAAAACTTGATTCCAGTGTGTAAATTTGCACATGGGAGCAAGATATGTACCGACCAGGAAATAAAAATTATCCTCTTTTAAATGTGGTTGTTATGTCCAAGTGAGAGTGAGTTATGCTGTAACTCAGGGGTTTGAACTAAAGGCATGAAGTCACTGTATAAGCTAAAGCACATTAAAGTTCTTCACAGCGTAAGGACAAGCAGTAATCCCCATAAGAGCATTTCCAAAGAGCTCCAACATCCATTACTTTATAGCAGTCTCACTTCCATAAAAACTGATTTAGAAAATTAAATGTCATTTCCTTCTGTAATTCTTTTTTAATGTATTTTAAAATAGTCATCTCCTAACAAGTCACACTTTCAGCATAATTAACAAGTAACCTTAGTTAGCATCTAACTATTGCAGACCTTCTGTATTAAATCCAGTTGATGACACATGCTTTGCTGAAAACGAAAGTGGAACTGTACAGGTTGTATAACCACCGAAGCACAGGGCTGAGAGAAATCTCCGGAATCATTTCTGCCTAAACTCTTAGAGGTTCATACAGACATTGATATTTGCCCAGCCTCTTTTCAAAAGCTCTTGCAGGTTATGCTGCAGCTGACCTGTACCTAGATCCTTTAGAAAAGAGAGTCCTGTATCTGAAAGCCATCGCCAAATGACTGGGTGGATACATTCCTGGAGGGAGTCTTTGTTATAGTATTTAAAAACAATTGCACTTTCTCAGCTGAGTCGTATATTAACCAAAGCATGTTAAAACTATTAAATTAGGCATTTACTAAAAAGCCCTCAGAATTAGTTTAAAAATTGAGTAATTAGACCCATGCTGCGAAGACATTACTTTTCTCATATTACTTCCAACTGAAGCCCAGCCTCACTGCAGTACTTTCATTAGTTGCTCTATGCAAATTAACTGGGAAAGAATCCCATATGTTTCAAATTATATTTTAATGGAAAAGAACAAGTTATTTTCTTTTAGACTGTAAGAGTTAGTGGTAGAATATATAGTATGCATAAAATTGGCTTTGCAATCATTTTCATTTGCAGAAGATTTGTTTGCAATAATTTATCTTTGTGAAGGGCTGATAATCAACTAGAACTTAGATTTACATAAGATCAGAGTTATTTTTAAAAATACCTGTAATACAAAGTACAGCCTAGTACCAGCTAATAATGCTCATCAGCACCATTAGCTGGATTCTGTGACTTGAATGGGAGTTGGAAAAAGCTTCTAATGAGAAAGGTGCTATAAAAATAAATTAACTGATGCCAATGACTGACAGCAGCTAAAAGAGCTTCCGTCTTAAGTATGTCTACTTTGGCATCATGTGAAGTACTAAATTATGTAACTGTTAAATTTTGTTAATGTTCAAATTAGAGAAATCTCAACTCCTGAAGTATACTGATGAAAAACAACAAAATACCAGAAATACTTATGACTGTTTAGCTGTGGAAGGAGGTTTAAATAAGAAACAGAAATTATAATGCAGATCAGAAATAGTGAAGTTTTTCTGAATTTTGTTTTATTTACTTATAAGCATTAAACACCTGTTTTTGTGGATTTTCTTGATTGGATTGTGGAGTTTTCCATTTTTAGTATGATTTACTCTGCATGAATATCTAAAACTTCAAATCATGCATTCTGGAGCTTTTCATGCAATATATAGAAATTTTTAGATATTTTGTGTGAAAACTCCAACTTTGGGGTCAACTCATGTAGACCTCCATGATACATCCTGTGTTTCTCAGATGCAAGAAATTATCACTAAACTGTGTTACTATGAAATAAAATGCTTTCATTTAGTTCAGATTTCAGCTACCTTCCTGTTCAGACTTAACGGTAGATCAATATACGTTACCACATAAATTAATTCTCTCTTCATCTAGTAACTGGGTCACATGAAAGAAACTGAAGTAACAACATGGCTGAATTTAGAATACTATACTTCAATTCAGAAAATGTGAAAATATTAGAAATCCCAAACAATTCCGTCCTCTGGCGCCTCGTACTCTTTTACTGGACTCAAGTATGGTGGCTGATGGTTCGACGTAGTGTAATCATTGCTCCATTCCTTTTCTGTATCCCTAGTATGTCTACAATGCAGGAGCCAGATGAGATGTGGAGTTAGACAACCACTGGAAAACAATTCATACCCAGTCTAGATCTACATCAGCTTTCATAGGTCTCTAACCTTTCATAATGGTCTCACAAATTTGACTGCTAGCACTGTAATGTACAAGACTCCTACAAGCAGGAGGCTGGCTGGTGAGTCTGTAAAATTAGACAGCACTGCATGCAGATGCTTGTTTCCATCCTGCAGGTGCAGGTTGCCGTAGCACAGATGTGTTCTTACCCGCCGACACAACAAAGACGAGGACCAGTGAGGCAGACTGAGCTGTACCACACAGGGATGACTTGCTGGCTGCTTGCCCTAGTTCCCCACTGTTCAAGAAAAGGATACTCTTCTCTCCTCTGGTTTTCCTACAACTGTTTTATCATGGAGTCCCATGGGACCATGTGCATCATGACAGTGACTCTGGACCTGCATTTTTATTCTGGTTACTAGTCCTGATTAGCATCCTACAGCTGCATAAACTGTGCCCTGGACAATGGCCCCAAAGTTCAAAAACTTACGTTCATAAACTCATGATCGTGTTAAGCTTGTTAAAAGCATGGTACTATTGGATAAAATGGGCCCCAGAAACGAAGTACCTCCTTTCAAAAAACAAACAAAAACTATTCAGTAAGCAGGTTTAAATTATTTTGTATCTTTTATACCATCCTGAATTGCATTTGCATTCTGATCAAGACTATTGTAATACGAGCAGAAACAGATGGAGTTTGGGTGATGGTCCAGACTGCAGTTGTAGTCAAAGGCCAAGGCCACCACTGACCTGCTTCGTGGAGGTACTTAGCCTAACCAGATTGTGTGGTGAATGATTTTACCCAATATGTAGTGTCTTGATTCTCAGAAGGTGATGATCCCCCTGCTGTCCTAAGAATTGTCTGTCTAGTCCCAAGGATTAGTCGTCTCTGCACCCTCATGGTCTGTTCTGATGAGTCAGAAATCTACAAAGGTTTGTGCCGCCTCCTCCTTCTCCTTTCTGATAGCATACACCAATTACCTCCTGGCTCGTAACTGAAGATAGTTCTTACTTCCTTTGCAGTCTTTGGTGTCAAGGATTCAGTAAAATGTATAATTATGCCATAAATAAACTTGTAATTAACATAAAGAATATTCAAGTTTGAAAAGAAAACTCAAGTAAAAGCTCAGATAGCATTTTAATAATCAATTTTATTCATATTAAGAAAAGGGATGATGGACTATCTATTCCGTTTAGAATAACCTGTTCTTCTAGTTGCCTTTTATCTCATTTACAGTTCTTATTTGCTTTACCGATTTCCAATTTACATGTTGCTTTTAACGCAACATGCTATATATTCACTATATTATCTTATATGTTTTATATATAGTATAGAATTCAGTTGTGTATTAAAAACAGTTCAGTCATCCAGTGACTGAGGGACACTAGCTTCATGCTACCTCATTTCCAGTAGTCATCACCTCTTGTTTCTCTATTCTTCTACGTGAGCAATTTTTGTAATCCTTTTCGGTAGGTAGCTTCAAAAGATTAGAAAGGGGTTTTCACTTTTAAGGTATCAAATGGAAATATTACTGTTTAAAATGAATTGTGCATTCTCTGCCCAGAAATTGTGTCGTACCACTTGAATTAATGGTGAAAAGCAGTTGCTGATTATCCTTTGACTAAAAGAAAAAAAGAGAGAAAGAAAATTGCAGTAGTTACTCATTCAGGTGGAGAGAATTACTGGAGTATACAGGGAGGTGTAGCTACCTTTTACTTTACTGTAGCCTTTGTGTCAGAACATGAAGGTATAATAAGCTATCAGCATTAGAGTATAGTTGACAGACTATGCACTGCTGTTGGCACTCATACAGATGCTGCAGAACATGCAGACTGGCCTGGGAAAAGAGCTTCCCCTCCAAAATTAAATGGGAATGGCGGAGTTTAATAGCTACAGCATCAGAAAAGATGATATTTTGTCAACTTGGAGAAATATTAGATGTCAAAATAGAAATATGAGACTGGTCATTTACTGAAGATAGGAATCTAGCTGGTTTCAGAGTAAACTAGCAAGTCTTACTTGCTCAAAATATGACTAGGCAACAGCTTCTGATTTCAGGACAAGAAGAAATAAATCTACGTACTACAGAGCATTAAAACTGAAGAAGACACAAATAACACTTTATTTTTTAAATCTTTTTGATAACTTCACTGGTTTTGGACTTACTTGGGAAGGTCTTCTAGCTAACAAATATGCCCTCTATTTCATTTCAGGACACAAGTTTCTGTGATGCAGACCTATCCTAGACAAAGAGAAAAAAAAAAAGCTGGTTTTTCCAGTGACAAAGTAGCAAAAAGAAATGTAGACATTTGTTTGTGTGTGTGCGCACGCATTAACACACAGACACATACATCCCAATTAAAAATTATTTTTTAGCATTTTTGTTATGCAGCGGATGTTGCTACTGGAGAAATTATTCCATTACTCTGTTTGTTACAAGGACTGGTATTTTGAAAAAGTACATGTGGTTAGTAGTAATGTGCTGTTTGTAAATTACCCTCTCTAGCCTAGTTTTGTCAGAGAAACAAAGGCAGATTTGGGCTTCTCCTCGCCACCCCACTAGCTTCACTCCGTGGTTTTGGGCTTCTGTGTGTCCACCGCCCGCCAGTGTGGGCTGTAGTTCATGCAGCAGCTGGATGTGCTGTCAAAGACTGCTCCCCTCCGCACCCCCTTCCCTCTGCGCCTTTCCTCCTGCTGACATTCCCACCCACACAGCTGTCCCTGCTGCAGGTCCTACCATGGGTTGCTGCCTGTTCGCTCCTCACATGGAAGATGGGTGAAGCCAGTCCAGCACAGATAAAGATGGGTTTCTCGTTCATTCTTAGCAAGGTACCTTCAGTCCTGTGGCAGTTGCAGTGTTTCTTTGTACTAGGCAACCAAATGTTGCTGTAGTCAAAAACGTATAGAAACATGGAAGTCCTGAAGTGCATTAACAGTCTAAATATCCAAACAAGACCTGAGGAAGGGAGTTGAAGGTAAATCATTCTTTGCAAACCTATTACAGGAACATAACTTGCAGTGCTGAACTCTTGTAAGAATGGCCTAAATTAACCTATTCCATCTCTATTTCACACATTGTTTGAAAACAAACAGATTTTAAATCATTTAATTATGCCATTACTCAGTAACTTGCTTTCAGGAAATCTCATTCCCTAAAGTTATACAGAGCGAATATCTGTGATATTTCGTCGAGTCGAAAAAGTATGTAGTCAAACTTCAGGGATGGAAAAGTTGATTACTGATAATAACTTTGTCTAGTTCCCTGTCAACACTCAAGTATTTCATCAGGAACTTGCTAGAGTCTTGTTAGGTCTAACTTTACATAACTCATTGGGCCTTTCTTCCCCATGGACTTTTGAGGAAGGATTCCACGCTGTAGAAAGCTAACATACTCTTTCTGTCTAATGTCACTGAATACCTGCAGTGTAGGCTAGAAATATTTCCCAGCTTGAAAAGACTTTAAAACAATTCCATTGTTGTTATTTCACTCTTTCTTTATTGTTAGCTGAGCGTTTTAAGTGAGTTCAATATTTTCTTTCATGATGATCTTTCCTGCTCCCTCACTGTTCTTTTTGCAATTCTTCCTAGTGCATGGTTTTGTTTCGGCTCTTTTGTTGTGGGGTTTTTTTTTTTAGTTCATATGATACTTAGTTGTTTCAATACATCATACAATTTTCCCTTAAAACTACTGAAAAAAATTCCACTACCATCCTTTTCTATAAGCATTGACTTTATAAGTATTTCTCTCAAGACAGTTAATCAGAATAGAAATGCAGACTTGCATTAATTTACATGTATATACTGGAAAATGGGGGTGTTTGGAAGAAATTTTTAAAACTAATTAAATATCACTAATTTAGTCCCTTCTAAAAGGACAAATCTTTCCTTTCATGTTTTTGTTATGTATTTATGTAGTAGCAGTGCTTAGAGCTCAGCCCTGAAGATAGAGGCAATTTGGAGACAGTGTTTCCATTGTTAGTTTTCTAAAGAAAAATGAATAGTCATACTCTTACTTAGTTGTCAGTTGTCTGTCAGATTACCCCAGTGATAACTGTGGTTTGGTGCTGGTAGGAATGGTGTTCTGAACAGTGCCCTTGAGACCTCTTTGATTTCATTTCAGTGGATTTTGATTCTTCACCTAGCTTGTTTCTTGGTAATTTGCCTATATATTCCTTACTTTTCTTATTCCTTAGAGAAGAACAGCTTCTGTTTAAATGTGGTTTTTTAGGTGAATTGTTGCCCATGTGATATCTTAGTTTCCTCATTTCCGTGAACCCTTCTTCTTGACTTAAGCGCATTGTAGATACTTGTTGGCTGCCTGTTGGATCAAGATGACCGAGACTGTGAAACTTAATTTCTTAGTGAAGACCACAACATTCAAAGTCAGATTCTGTAGCTGTGCAGGTGTCTGTTTGGAGACAATGACAATGGGACTGCATCAGAAGGGCAAACTTCAAACATATGTGTGTGCATCAGCTTCATAGCATGAACCACCTGAGAACAATCCCAGTGATGGTTCATGTCCAGATTTTGTATCCTGAAAATCATTATAAGCACTCCTGTGAGATTACTTTGTGGAACCGTAAAGCAGTCTTGCCTTTAGGGATACTTATTTATGTTTGTGAGCGTCTGTGTCATAGATCTTCGTGTATATAGACAAAACTGAGTAAAGACTTTCAAATCAGAATTTGAATAATTCTGCAGTCATCACCTTTCTCAAGGAAGTGAAATCTGTGCTATAACTCTGACTCTGTGAAACTTCTTTCTTTCATGGTTGTAACATTTTTGTAGGTATTTCTGTGAAAAAAGGAACTGGGGCTGCTTGAAACTCTAGAGGTACTGGGTATTGAGAAATCTTGAACTAAATACTGTTAGAATAGGCACTTGTGTAGTTGCACAGTGCCTTGCCTTGCTGAGAGAGTCAAGTTTTTAGTGCTTGCTCGTATCACCTTTTTGCTGCAATGCTCAATGTAGTTAAGCTTCAGTACAGTCTTCACTCTTAGTGAGAGAGAGAATGGATGGGTTTTGTTACTGTTCCCATTTGGCCACCATGTAATAGGAGAAAACGCACAGGGGCCCTCCAGTTATTAGATAATTTTGTTGCTTTCTGATAGTTACTCTGAGTAACGGTGGCAAGTTCTGAAAATTTGTTTTATCTCTACTTTCAGCTTGCCTTGATCCACCTAGGCAGCAGTTTTTTAATTCAAGAGCCAATTTTGTCTTGATATTGGGAAAAAGTTAAAGGATTATATGTGCTCTTTACCTAACAGAGGGCTGCAAGGCTGGGTGTTGACTGAGCATTGCTGTTGCTCCGGTCTCACCAAATCTATCAGCTAACAGTCTGAAATGAAGAACACTAAATTGCTTTAGTTTCTCTTGCCATTTCTTGGTATTGGAACAGGAATGATTTATGAAGTGCGGTGTATAACACTATGGAACAGATACCTGCAGAAAAGTCCTTTTGTTGTTGTTTCTTTAGCCTGTGCTAAGGCAAGGGCGATGCTGCCATAGTCTGAGGATCTATCATGCCCTGACCTGCTAATGCATAACTGTGGGTGAATCAAGCTAACAGTAGTATTGCTCTTTTTTTATTATTATTGTTTCTGCTTTAAATACTTTAAATGTAACAAGCCGAATGATCAAGAGTGGTAAAAGTGAAGGCCTTTTGTTTCAGTAGAATAGCAACAGAAAATATGATAGCAAAGAATACAAAAATTGAGTTTTGAATGAAGACAATAAAATACACCTTTCTCTCCAACTTTAAAAATAAACACAGACAGCAATTGGAATAAGGAGAACAAAATAGAAAGAATCCTGGCACAGATAAAAGATCTGAAGTCTTATTAAAACCAAAAGTTGTCATTTTATCACTGTTGCCATCATTTTACCAAGTATTTTAGTATTTTAGCTTATGCCACCATCTACTGGACACCAGCCGAAAGTGTTCAGCTCCCCTGCAGATTCACTGAAACTTAAAAATCTTCTAAGAAATGCTACTATGTCCTTAAGGTTTTCACATAGATGTCTGCTTCTGACCTGTGCTTTAGGAATAAATTTTTTTAAATGTCATTTTGCATTGGCATAAAAGCAAAAGTTGGATGTTGTGGTAAAAATTGTTCCTTGACCAGGGAGATGCTTTTGAAAAGTTCAGCCACTAGTATGTCCATACGAACTTTGGAAGCTGGCGATTGTCACCTGTTGCTGGAAACTTTGATAGAAATGTTGAAAGTTTTAATTAATGTCTTGAGAGTGTATTGCAGGATCACTGTGGCACTTGCTCGGTTGATAATTCATAGAATTATTATTCTTTGGCATGAATTCACATGCTACATGCCACATCTAAAGAACGGTGTTCTTGTGTTAACAATCCCTTACCTACTGGTTTTTCAATAACTTGATATAGAGAAGTGCCAAAACATATATCTTAAAGTGCCAAGCCTTTAGACAAATTTCTGCAGGATTTACAACCACTTACTATGAATTTGTGGGTTTGGCAAGCATTTTCTTTCACTGCCTGTGAGAAATTGGATGATACAGTACTGAGTTCTGCATGACTGGGGAGTGAATTGGGTAATTCTGCTGATGTATGGATGTGTTTCTTGTGAGCTTGGAAGCTGACATACACACACACTCTCCCCCCACAAAGCAAACAGAAGTGCCTGTGATGTGATCTCACTTCACCCTTTTGACCAGTAACCTAGAAAGGCTTCCCCATTTCTGGTTGTTGCTGCTTTTCCTTTTCCTCCCCCTTCCAGGGACAGACCTTCCTTTCCAGAAGGAGAAGCAGAATGAAACCAGTAATCAGCCTGCTGGAAAATCTCCCCCAGCAAAGCAATTAGTCACTGTAGAATGCTGGCCAGAATAATGTAGGAATTGTGGCAGGAATTTCTCTGTAAAAATTGCCATCCTCCCCTACCGTTTTGTGGGTTCAGCGTGAGCAGAGGATGTTCTTTCCCCAAGCACCAGTCCTGGGTACTATTTCTCTCTGTGCACAGCCTGGGACATCTGTCCTGTAGGCGCTGATATTCCCGAAGGCTTGGAATTTCAGCACTGGGCTTGAGTTTGAAACAAATCTTTCCTTTCCCATGGGAGGATGAAAGCCACTTCACAGCACTCATTTGAGTTCAAGAGTGGGTTAAATTGTCACCATAGACAGAACCACTCTGACTTCAGAAGACCCCCTTGAACTGAAGTCAGTAATTCATTAAAGGAAATGGAAGCCTTTATTACCGACTTTAATTTCCATATTGCAAAAACGGCAAATGAGTATGTGAGAGTCCATTCACCACTATGCGTGAGCATTTCATTCGCCTCTCTGAGCTCCATCCCTTGGCCTGTGCCCTGGCAATTTACAAAGTGGCGGCAGTGCACAAGCCTGCTATCACTGTGGCTGACTCCCCATAATAGTTTCTATAGTGATAACTTCAGGGCTCCATGGTAATGGACACAGCCAATTAATTTCCTGTCTATCCTTTCTCCTCGCGTAGCTTTACTAATGCCAAAACTAAATGTCAAGTAGGAAAATCTTCTGTTTTGTCCCTCTAGCCTAGAAACAGTAGATAAGCATAAAATCTAAGCCAAACATTACATCTCCGGAGATTTCACATATGACTAATTACAATTTGGAAGCACATATGCTTTTAATTAAGCACTATTTTTTAACAGACAGAAGATACTAAGGACTGCAGCGGTGAGCACCCTTAGGATGTCAAGCTGTGAATTCGACTCTAGAAGTTGTTCTGATCAGAAGGGAGGGAGTATTTCTTGCATGCTGTCTTTTGCCGGCTTTACTGAGGGAGAAAGTAATCTGGTGTCAGACGTTTAAAGGACTGGACGATATTCCTGCAGTCACACACCTCGCTCGCAATTTGTCCTATGGTGAATCATGAAGATTTGGCGTGATGATGTCCTATCCAGTAGCAATTTTGAGATTTTGCAGTGGGAAATCAAAGCAGTCTGATGCTGAGCCAGATTTGTAGCTAAATTGTTATTCCTTGTGATAACTGCTATTGCTTCCGATTTGTCATTGCAGTGGGCTTGCACATGCATCACTCTGACAGGTGCTCTTTACGGCAGCGTTTCTGGAACTAGGTCAAGGAGGTTGATGGGTAATTTGTGCTTGGAAGACCAGAAAGCATGATAATGGGAAAGGAGGTGATTTTGAGTGGTTCTGTCCAACAGTTTATCGATCTACTGGTGCGGATTATGATACGGCATTTTCACAGGCACAGAGCTGCCAGCCCCATGTACAGCATTTTTCGTACTAAAAAAAAGAAAGACTATTCACTGATTCATTACTTGAACATAATGTCTTTTTTTTAACTTTCTTCCTAAGAAAAAGAAACAGAGAATATCAAGTGTTGTGGATTTTTTTAATCACTAGGTGAAGTCCTAAGATATTTTCTGAAAAAGTTATCAAGATATACTGAAAAATATCTTGCTTTATTAGTATGAATTTAAGTATTCATCATGGCTACCATAAAAATAGACATATCACAGAGTACATGGAAATAGAATTAATGACCCTTGACAGGAAAATGCGCTGTAAAGTTGACCAGGATGGACAAGTGATTTGCATATGAGTGACAGTCAATAGCGAGATAATTTTTCACTAGTAATTTTGAAATGAAATGAGTAGTATTCACACCATTACAGTTTTAAGTATGCAGTTGATTAAGTAGGATCAGTCTGCAAAGCCCTTCTGTTTAAAAGGGTTGAATTTGAAGAATCAAGTCGTTCATCAAATGATTAGTTGGATCATTTGGAATGGCAGCACAGTTGACTGAAATTTGCACAATTATAAGAAGCAATGCAAGGCATGAGACTTTTCAAAGCTGGTGGATACTCTTCTAACATTGCCTTGCCTGTAGGACTGCCCAGTGACCAGTTATGCCAGCTCTGTTTACGTAATACCTTCGTTTGTTGTCAGCTTGGCCTTAATCCCAATGAAGCCTTTGGTAAACACATATGGCTCTCCTAAAACCTCAGTAACTGATCCTTCAGCCCTCGGGGATGACAGTTAGGGCATCCTGCAGTTAGATGATACGGACCTAAAAGAAGCCGTTATTTACATCCTGTGCAGAAGCATCATCTGATCATGCTTATTCATGGGAAAGTCAATTCACTGGCCTGCCATTTCTCGCAGGGCTGAGCATCAGCATGGGCAGCCACTTTAACTGCTTGCAAATAAATCCTCTCCTTTTCTATTTTCTTTCTCAGATCACAGTATAGGCTGTAAATTAATAGTGTTAGAGGTTGGAAGATGGTCTTGCATGTGGACCGATATCTTGCACTGAGTGATTAAAATTCGGAATGATTCTTGAAGATAAAAGTAGCAAATACTAATGTTTTGGTGTCCACAGCTGGTTTTGGCTTTTTTATTTTGTTTTCTATCATTGGCTGTAACTGACATAAAATGATTTACCAAGCAAGTTAGGCAAACGACCTTGAAATGCTAATGAATTTCTAAATACATACAGAAATGTGATCAAAACTGCACTATAAATATAAAGGAACATTCCATGAAGATTTTCTTTTGTCTTTTACGCTGTGTTTTTCCTCCTGGGGAAACTCTAGACAGAAGAAAAGCACAAAATCCTCAGAATCCTCAGAGATGCTCCCAGCAGGTAGCAATAGATTGCTTAGCGGAGCAGAACCACTATTTGTTCAGTTGTTGTCATGTGTCATCCCTCTGTGGGAGCCTCAGAGTTCAGACGTGCTCCCCAGCTCCACTGCAACATGCCAAAAGGTGACAGGGTGTTTGCAGAAGACGCTTATTCCTCTTTGGAGCCCTTTGATACATGTTGCCCAAGTGGCCTTTCTGAATCTTCTGGAAGCAGGTCTTGTTTTCTCCAGTATGCGATTTTTTAAAATGTAAGCCTAGAAACCTGTTAGGCAGTCCTATAGCCTGGTTTTAAGGATGCCCCCCTGTCCTAGGTTCAGCTGGGACAGTTAATTTTCACAGGAAGCTGGCTGGGCTGGCCCATACCAACCAATCAAATGAGATATTCTATACCATGGGATGTCATGCTCAGTATTTAAGTGGGGAACTGGCTGAAGGAGGGGTATTTGCTACTCAGGAGCAAGCTAAGCATCGGGTGGTGAGAACATTGCACATTGCATATGCTTTTTTATCAGTAGTATTGTTATTTTCTTCTCCTTTTGCCATTCAGCTAAACCGTTCTCGTTCCAACCCACGAGTTTTGTCTTTTACTTCTGATTCTCCTCCCCATTCCACCTGGAAGGGGGAAGGAGTGGGAGAGAAACTGTGTGGGTTTTTGTTGCCAATTGAGGCCAAACCAGAACACCCCCTCTGTAAGAACTGAGTGCCTTGTTGCTTGTTAGAATAATTCATTCTCATCTCTATCACCTGACAAGTTTTAAGATTGAAGGTATAGATTTATTTAAAATGGGCGTTTGCAACAATGAAACAACATTAGAGAAGTTAAAATGCATTAACAGGCTAGACTTGAAGGCTCTCTGCGGCTGCTTTCACATCTTTGTTTATTTGCACTCACCTTACTGCAAGTTAAATCTCCTCTCAGATTTCTAGAGTTCAGAGTAGCTGCTGCTTCCTTCTTCAACAGAAAAGCAGAGAGAGGTGTGTGGAGAAAAAGTAACGACCCTTCTTTTAAGCTGCCCTGACCTGGAATGCACTTGTCTCTCTTACTTCGCGGCCACAAAAGCTTCCTCCCTCTTTCCTCCTGATCTCCGTCTCAGGAGGGAGTCCTGCCCTTCCCCTGTCTTCTAGAAGGCCTTTGATTACCATGTCCAGTGCATGGTTTCCGTAACATATCCAGGTTCTAGGAAGGCGGGTTTGGTTTAGGGGGTTTTTTTCCTTCTATTTTACAAGTTTTCAGAAATATATTGGTAGAACTTCATAGTAGCACCATTGTACTGAATTCTTCTCAATATCATACAACAGTCAAAAATGAGAACATAAACACTGAAATTTTTGTTTTGAGAAATGTACTTTCTCTCATCTACATGCTTTTAAATATATTGGATACCTTGAAGGTCCTTACATACCATGGGTAGTGAGGCTGTGATAAACATGGAAGTGCAGACGGGTGTGGTGTCATGGAAATGATCACAAAAAAGAAATCTCATCTGATTTTGCTTAAAAAACTTCTTTTCTTGTAAGATATATGAAGGGTAGATTGCTAATTATCTCATACTGTGTTTTCGGAACAGAGAAACTAGTTCATAAGTTGTTTCTTTTTTCTGTTTTTTTAGCGAAGCCTTAAACATTTTTATGAGAGAGAGATGGAAAACTTCCAAAAGCTAAGAATATCCTTGTCCACCAGTTTAAATTGCTTAAAAACACAGAATTAAGCTTTTAACAACAATAATAATAAAAAAATACTGAGATAAACTATCTGTGACAGAAGTAGCTAATCATTTTAAACGCAAAGGAGAACAAAAACAAGTTACTTAGCATATGTATGTATTTTACCTGATGAGACCTTGATTTTGTTAAGTGTATCTGAAAGTATAGGGAGTCTTGAGCACATGTAAATGAATCACAGGTACTGAGTACACATTATACTTTTAACTTCCTTGAAAAGATAACTCAGAATAGTTCTAATTCTTGTACGTGGGTAATGTGCTACTTTGATCATGTATTAGTTTCCAGAGAACTTGCAATTACAGCAAAACATGTGTGAAAGAAGCTCTATGTGATCTTAATGACTTATATTTTGCTGTCAAAAGAACCAGGCAGCCACTTCCTTCCTCAGCTACCCAAAGGGAAGTTTTGAAGTGGTTTATAAAATGAGCTAGTTCTATTACTTTAAGAACATTTTATTAAAGTTAGAATGGAAAATATTTTTTAAATTTGACATATTTAAATTTACATCATTCTAGTGGTTACATGGCCTTGGATGTGTTTTATACTTTAATTGGCATATAAACTGCCTCAGTAAATAGATTGGTAAATAAAGCTTTATAAAATAAGTATAGTCTAACAGAAGGTAATACAGAACAGGTGCAAAACTGATTGATGTTATTACCTAATCTGCTGTTCACTGTCAAAATAGAAAGAGACACCACAGCAGCATCTGGCTTGTGCCCACTTCTGTTCATTATTTTTCATTAGCAGTGTGCACAATGGAATAAAACAACATGAAACATAGTATCTCATACACATGTCCTGTTTTCTCCCCTAAATCTGTTTTGCCAACATTGGAGAGGGCACACCAGCCTAGATACTCTGACATGGACTTAGGTTGAACAGTTCAGCCCTTCCTATATGCTAAATACGTTAATTACCTCACACTTCAGCAGAATGAAGCAGTGAAAGACAGAAAGCTGGGGAACAATTGGCCAAGTAGTCTTCTTCCCACCCCACTCCATGGTAAAAATGATGTAGAAAAGATGATGTAGAGGTTATCTTGTTTCACGAAATGACCATAAGCCTGTAAATTCTCTGTGCTGAGGAAAGTCATATTTTATAGCTGGACTTGTAACAGACCTGCAAGATTTAACATTTCTGAGCCAGATTATAAGGCCTATCTTTCATTTTCAAGAAAGGTGTCTCACATTTGGAGAGAATCCAGGGGAGAGTAGGAGTGATAAAATGCCTAGAAAATATGATCTCCACTATAAAACTGAAGTAATTTGGCAATTAAAGGGAGAAGTCTGAAAGGGAGATGCAACAGGTTTCAGACACCTGAATAGCAGCTAATGTAAAAACAAGGTGATGATTTGGTCATTGCACCCCGAGAAGCTAAATTTTACCTTGAGTTTTAACATTAAGCATTCAGACAGTAAGGAAAACTTCCTGATAGTGTAACTCTGGGAATAGGTTTTCCTGGGGAGACTGATTTCAATCTTAGACACTTCTGGAAACATGTTGGTAATGAGCCCAGCTAACCTGCTTTAGAATAATGAAGTAATTAGGCAATCTCTGCAGGTCTTTTTTTTAAGTTTTTTTTTTTCCCCCCTAATTTCATGTTTGGCACAGGCAGTATTGTGGCACAGTTCAAACTGTGGCACTGCTGTTTCACCAGAATTATTTACATAAACATTTTTTTTTAACTTCCTTTCAGAGCAACTAATTGCTCTATGGCCATGATCTACTTCGGCAATTTCCTGTGAATCAGTATCCTCACCTGTTATGGCCACTGCCTACCAGCTGACCTGCATCCCTGAGAGTGGTTGTTGGTTTTGTCCATAGTGGATGTCTTTTCTCTGGAACAGACATATTTGTCCTTCCCAAATTCTGAAAAAAATGGATACGCTGAATTACTACATCTTCTTCAGGTGCTATTTTGTTAGAAATAAGAAGTATTTGTGTTTAGAACAACTCTTGAACAATTAAAGAGGCAAATTTTTTTACACAAAATTTTTTCTTTTACAACTATCTTCTAAGTACATTTATACACTTATGTGTCTTTATGTGTCTATGAAATGACAATGCAGCAAAACCATGACTGATTTGTACATATTTTCACTTGGATATTACAACCTAACAAAACTTTAAGGACTGCTGTAATTGGAAGTAATCAAATGTTTAATTTTCAATATTAAGATAAACTTTTTCATTTAATCACCAGGAGTTCAAGATTGGTGGTTGTCCTACTAGAAGAATCACTGTTCCCCGAAGAAAAGCTTCAGAAATTTTTAGGAAGGAAATGAAGGGCATATTCTGAATAAGGTAAGTGGAATGAATGAATCTCTCTCAAACTTTCGTGATCAGAAACCATTTTATTATATCTAAGACATATAGTATAACTCATGTCAGAACAGAACATAAATTCCTTTGACATAAAATTATGCTGTTTAATGAAAACAAGCCACAGATGGATGGTAACTTCTGTTGAATGCTCTGTCGATCCCTTGCCATTCTGAGGATAGTTTGCAACAATATATATGGAGAAAGAGTGAAGATCTTTCTACTCAATTTTACACTTCATTTACTGTACCTGTACTGATTTCCGTTTAAAAATGGACATTTTCCAATGTCACATGCAGTATTTTGGAGGAAAAGTTAGTCTGCAAGTTGTTGAGCTGTTCAAAGTGGGCAACTTGGTCATTAGTGGGCCCGCTAAATCACTAGGCTTTCTTCTCCAATAGAGTTATATACTTTTTTTCAGGAGAATTTATATAATTTCATTTCAGCCGTGTTGTTTACTACAGGAGAGAGATGGCAACTTTCTGTTTCATAAAGCAACTCAATAAATAGACTTAATGTATTTGTTACATAGAGAAAGATTTACCAGTGAGAGTGCTTGTGTCCAACATGGCTTACATTGTGCTGTAACAGTGAACCAGCAAGGGAAAACACGCTATACTGAAATGCCAGGTGTTTTTTTAGAACATAAAGCAAGTTTCGTGTGTGTCTTTTAAATCTTGCTTTAAACGGCAAAATCTTAACTCACTCTCACTCCCTGTTAAGCTACTAATATGGTAGCCATCTACTAATTCTGCAAGTGCCTGAGGTGTATTTCTAAATAGAATTCCCTATTTATAGTATAGCTGATTGAATAATATTATGTGAGAAGGAAAGACAAAAGTCTGACTTTCACATGTCTGCATTATTCAGAGCCACAAAATTGCATATATAACGAGTGTATTCTATTATTCACATAGACTGGATAGGCTAAGGAATCAAAGACAACATTTTACAAAGCAGCTAAATACATTTCAGTACTTCTAAAACCAGACATTTTGANTATTTTAATAATGGAATTGTTGACATTTTCAAATANTCTTATTTCATTAGGCAAAANNGCCAGAAAAAAATGGAAGTGTTNTGGTGATGTCTGTTTTAATGTGAATACATACTGATCGCATTTATTATGTGCTTGAGTATATTGGTTTTCGTGGAACTGCTTGAAGCTTTTACGAAATGTTGGTGTTTGTACTTCAACTCGCTTAATATAATTTTATTCTTTTGAAAGTTCCAGTCATGTCAATTTTATACCCATGTCAGTACATACTTTATGAAATTGTTGAGCAGTCTTGTGATTCTGAACTTGAGAAATCCTCTGCCATGTCTGTCTTTGTATAGGGACATGTGGGTCAATAATTAATGAAAACAAAATAAAACTACTATTGACTGGTGGGCTTTGAAAAACAATCTTTGCGATAAATACAAACTTCAGTACATATCTCACCATTGATTCATAGAGTATTTGTTAGCATCAAAAAACATTTACTTGAAGCCCTAGAGAATTTCTTACACCTTGGTTTGTCAGGTTGGAAAATACATTTACATGTAACATTTATTTGAAGCTTTAGAAAGCTGAGAAAGTTAAAACCTTCTGTTGGATTTGATTTGCCTTCTGTTTGTTGATTAGATTTTCATTTCTGTAGTACATGTTTGGGGAGCAGGGGGAGTAAAGTTAAGGTTTTTTAGTAGTTTTTCATTCCTTCACAATGCTCTCCTTTTTAAAATGATAGTGCGGCTACAATTTAGGCTTCTCAAAAATATTTTAGAAAAACTAAATGATTACTGACTTACCTTACCATTTAATGACCAGAGTATGCTGATATATCACAATCTAGAATTTAAATCACTACAAAACACTTTAAACATTTTGAGAGCAGAATTGACTTTAGGTCCTCTCTCTGTTAAAATCGTCCCTCTAGTAACCACCACACCTGGTACAGACACTGATCTGCTGTGAAGGTTTCTTACATCTTCTCCACTGTAATATTCAGATATTTCACCACTCAGCATTTTCTTAGATTTTCTCCATCCCCTGTTCTTTTTCTTCTTCTTTCTTCTCTATGATTTGTGCAAGTGAATTACTTTGGAAGCCAAGAAACTTATTACTTTACTTGCTTCAATAAATTTAATTTATAGTGTTGAGCTATTTTTTAAAAATTAAAAAAATGATATGAAATTTTGTTCATGTGAAAGTTTGCAAAATACTGAATGAATTAATGACAGATTTTAATTCACAGATTACATATGCAAATGATTTTTACAGCGTAAGGCTCTTGGGTAGAAAACATTCCATGCACCCATCTGATTTTGTTCATCAATCTGTGTTCATAATGCCTGTCAATATCCAGAGTTTTGCTTGGTTTATATTCCTAAAAAAGGAACAGTGTAACTGAGTCATAGTTTTGCCTTCCATAGCAATTTCTACACTGAAATTTAAAGCAGCTTATTCAGTTTCGTTAAAGAAAAATTCTTGATAAGCAGCTCAACAGAGGACTAAAATGGAGATTTCAAAGCATGATCGTTTCCGTGACTTTACAAAAATCTACCATGAACTAGGAAAGCATTAGCCGAGCACTCAAATTTTGGCTGTATGGTAATTTATGCCAATAGAAGGTCTGCATTAGCGTCAGTGAGCTACTGCGAAGTGCGAAGGTCAGTTGTGCATTTCATACTTCAGCTGCAGAGGAAGAATTTTATTGCTTTTCATAGTCATGGTGCAGTGAAAAAGGTGCTTTATGATGCCACAGACAATTAATTGAGGTACATTACCTAGACACTAAAAAGGTCGCACATGGAACATAATTGACACCTCATAACCCCTATTAATGATTACAGAAATGCAAATGAGTACTTTTCAGCTTCCAACGAGTAGCATAACTTTTCTCCAGTTTTGAATAATGTTTCCATTTGCTTACAATCTTTGTTCTTTAAAATGTTTAGTTTACCTTTTTTAAAGTAACCTCAGTCTACATTAAAAATTATACATCATATAAATTATACTATTCATAAAAAGTCCATTAAGCTGCAATTATATTTCTATGTAATAGGCAAAGAGTAAGAGAAAGAATGGGTACAAATAAATGAATAACACACTTAATGCTTCATTTACCTCACTTTAAAGCTACGTGTGATAATACCTTTCCTTTTTCATGGGATTTCAGAAAAATATTTGCCCTTCCTTGTGAAAAAGGAAAACTTTTTCCTTGAAAACATAACAGAACTTTATGTATTGAAGAATAAATTATAGATTTATTTAAAAGCTGTTTTGATTTTGTTAATTTTGTTGTGTACAAAAGGAGCAATCCTAATACAGACAGATGGAAGGCATTAATTAAGAGTTAGCCAATAAATTTACTCCAATATTTCTGTCCAGTTGTGTATGCCTACTTACAAGGTTAGTACATGAGAGGTCAGGTTCTACTGATTTTACTCTAACTGATGTTACAGCTTATGGGTACCTTCTGGTGCTTGTATTAAAATCTGTAGCATCGCAGCATGACCTCATGGTATGACATCACTGAACTGTGCAAGTTGTTTCCCTTATAGGCTGTAATGTTTTTAGTGCTGATCGAGACCAAAGAAACATTCAGTGGAGTGTGAAAATTCTTGAAAATAGGAATTTTTTTTTTTAATGTCTTGATGTAGTTCTGTCTAAAACTTTGATCCTCTGCTGCTTTTCTGAAGTAAAGACTGAAAGAATAAGATAGAGCACTTTGCTTTTACATTTGAGCCAGGAGCTATAGCTCCTTGCCAGCCCTACAAAATTTCCAGGTAAGTATGTTAGTCTTTGAGGTCCAGAACTTCTCCTATGCTTTCCCAGTATGCACAGAGACAGCAAGTTTTGTACCAAAAAACCTCAAAGCTTTCATGTCCAGTGCAAGAATTGTTCTGGAGAAACAATAATGCAATAAATGAACACTTCGTGTCGTAGACTATGAAAGTAGACCTAACTTTGATATTCGATGGGGTTGCTTAAGGACATGGCCATACAGCACAGAAGTTTTTCCATACGTATTTAAGACAGAATGGTAAAGCACTGGAACAGGTTGCGTAGAGAGGCCGTGTCACCTCCATTCTTGCAGATATTCAAAACCTGACTGGGCACAGCACCCTGCTCTAGTTGACTGTGCTTGGAGCAGAGCAGCAAAGTCCAACTCTTCCAGCCTCAGCCGTTCTGTGATTCCCTTGTTCTCTCTGTTCCTGGACAGCCTGCATAAGACACAAATATCACCTTTCTTCATGTTTGTTTCACTGATTACACAAATCTGAAGGTGTCAGTAGTCAGTGCTAGCCAACAAATTCAGGTTTTGTTATGCCTTAGACCAGCTTTGCGTGTGGTGTCTTTGTGTCTTTCATAGAAAGCGCAGGTTTGGCTCCTTTTCTTCTGCATTCCCACTGATGTCATTAGGTTGCAGCAGACCTAAATCTAGTCCCCAAGCACCTTCATTATGGCCCTGTCGGTGCTGCAGACATAGTAAAACAAATGTGAAGACCAATGTGGCCTTCCTTGAACTTTCTTAATTCTTCCCAAGAGCCTCTAAGGGCTGATCATCCACAGCCAGCTCTCCGTCCTGATTTGCGCTATCAGTAATTAAAGGCTACGGATTACATACTCCACAAGTTACTCACAGAATTTAAAAAGACAGGCAGTTTTTAAGTACTGCTTATGTCTGTATATTGAAGCACATTTAACTCTTTCCAAGCTGGTCTCACACAGCGTACAGTCTTTGTTCTGCAAAGAGACTCATTGCACCAAGCCTTCAGCTGTTGTGAACTGATATGGCTCCACTCAGCCTGAATAACTGACAGTGCTGAGAGGCTCTCTAATTGTGACTGTAAAGATAATCTTTAGCAGTTTCTGACCTTTTCAAATTTTTGCCTTGCAGAAGCATTTTAGAATGAGAGCATTGATTTATTCGCTTTTCCCAGATGACTGGTGTGTTGATTTATAAAGTCATTTGGTGGAAGAATTTTTTCTAAGGATGTTTAAAACACAGGGTTGTGCTAGAAATTATTTGTTGTTTTGAGCTTCAAAAATAGCGTGTATATTTAACAGTTTAAAGCAGGTAGCCATCTTATAATAGAGTTTTTAGCTTTCCTTGGTAGCTGTCTATCTTATGGTGCACTCTGAACATTGAAGATGAATGGTGAAGAACACACACTTCAGTTGTTGGTAAATAGTGCAGAACACCACCATGGCTCGTTTCCTGTTTGACTCGTGTTATTTTTCCCCCGTTATTTAAAAGTTCTAAAAATCTCTCTTTTTGTCCCTTCTTTCTATTTAAGACCACAAAGTCTGTATGCTTGTACTGTACGGTGTAAGAGCATGGTGGTGATGAAGACAACTAAAGGATTTCCCGAAAAACATTTGAGTTTTTTGAAGTCCTGACGTTCCTACTGTCTCGTGGCAATAATCTTTCTTTTTCTCCCTTTTCAAAACAAAAGGCTACTGAAGTCCAGTGGCCATTCCAGCTCTTATCAGGTAGTAAACATGACAAAGATTTCACGACAGATTGAATTTAGTCAGTTATATCATTATTATCCAGTTACTGGAAGTCAGTCCAAATAAACAAACATGTAGTAGAAAGAACCACTTTTTCTTAAAAATGTTATGCATTTTAGTCTTCTGATTAGCATATCAAGTTTTAATATGAGTTCTCTTCCTGTCCTTTTGCTTATTAGAATTTTGAGTAAACGGTCAACCCTTCCCTTCTCCGAAGACACAGGAGTCCACTGTAAAATTGCCATAGGCAGACAGTCCTTCCCTTTTTGTAAGAGCTGTATGCAATTTTTTTTCCAGTAATATAATTTCCTGCTGTTCAATCTGTTACTATTGAGACACATTACACACTTTTAAACCTTTAAAAACCACAAAATTAATGGATATGCAGTCAGGGATATGGTGTATCTTTGTTTCTTTCATTTTAAAATGCTGCTTCAGACCTATATCAACTTTTCTATATAATCCAAACTTCAGTTTCTCTCGTGTTCAAATACAGTTTTTTCCTCTCTCTTCCTTTGTGCTATCAGCCAGCCTGCTGTTTGTGGTATTTTGTTCAAGTCAAAATTGAATTACTGATATTATAATTCAATACCATGTTTAAAAATTGATTTGCTGTGTAAAAATAACTTGGAGTGCCATTATAGATATATTGGCTAGACTGTGTGACTTTCTGAGACATCACCTGCAGGAAACTAAAAATAAAACTTGTCTGGACTGAATTACAAGACTATTGTGGATGCCACTAGACAGAGGTGAAAAGCCAGGAGTTTCAAGTTGTAGGGAGTTCTAATGGTCCAATATGGCTTTTCTAACCTATGATTCTATGATTAAAGATATAACGCTTGATGCAATACCAGCTTTTCCTAAGGCTGAAATGCAAATAAATCCCAAGGTCATTCATTTAGAAGGGTTACGGCATTTCTTGAGTCTTTTCTTGCTTATTTTGAATGGTTTCATTTATAGAATTGATTGTCTCAGCTTGAATAATCAATTATTCTAGTATTGGTTAGTAAAGGATTAGAAATCAAAAGGCATATCATATTTTTGTGTCTGTTGATCCTTCTCAAATAGTTTGGTTGCTTGTTTGTTCCTGTTTGATCCTTGCTAGTTCTCCACAGTGAGAGACTGAGTTTCGTTACAGTGTTCCTTTGTCAGTCACAATTTCAGAGGCCTATAATCTGAATTTAGGAGTTTACACCTACATTAAGTTTTGGATACTCACCAGACTGATTGCCTTTATTTTTTCCTATTTTTTCTATTTTTTATTTTAAACAGTTTTTATTCTCACCACTGTTTTTTGGCTCTCAATATTAGTAAAAAAGCTGATGACTGATTCTGATAAGAAATACACTTCTTTTAATCTCTAGTATAATGTCCACTCACTTCCTATGAAAACTGCAGAAGGGGAGAAATTCCTGATATTAAAGAATATATCTTAATCAGAATACAAAGAAACTAACTTTAAAAAAATCAAGAAACTGAACTGTAGCATCTAACTATCAGTTTTTCAAGATTCAAAAATGTACTTACTTTTCTCTTCCATATCTATATGGAAAATATGACACTATAAGTTTATCTCAAATAGTGTTTCAAATTCAATAGAGGAGGAGGAAATGGTAGAGAAATGTGGAGGGTGTAAAATGCTGTAGCAGTAAATAGAACAAAGAACAAATATTCCTGATAGAGTGTAAAAAGTGCTGTGTAGGTACTGACATGTACTGTAATATGTACGGGTATGTCTGTATGCCTTATACAGGTAATTTATCACCTGGAGTACATTTCTTTCAATTCATTAATTTTGTTTTACGGATTCCTCCCTTTTTCTTTCATTCAGCCTCATCTCAAATACAGATCTTTATTTTCAGCAACGTCATTACTGGTACGGGCGTTAATAAATATAGCAGGTCTTTTAACACTGCTGTTGGAAGAGTGGTTTTGTTGACTAGGTTTCTCATGTTTGGGAAGAAAGGCTGGCTAGGGGCAGAAACACTCATTGTGTTAACGGACGCTCGTTTTCCATGAGGCGGACTCTCGGAAAAGCCATCCAACATGCACAGTTTGGCTATGTACTTGGTACAGGACCCTTCTAGAGATAGATGCTTTTCTTTAGTCTTTGGTTTCCGTTCAGTTAGCAACTTCCATGCTGGCTGAGCTCTGCTTGTTTCAGTTTATGGTTCAAAAGCACTGGTATGAAACTAGTGAGTATCTCAAGTTATTGTGAAACTTCAGTAAGACCCTAAATTTGCAAGTTTTCATTGTGTAATAACAGAACTTACAGATCTTAGGCTAAAGAATTAGCCTGCACTGCACAGAAGGACAACACAAAACCTTAATCATCACGACCTGGGTTCACAACCACAGAAACCAAACAACTCTCTCCTATTCTTATCTACTTATTTCTGAATAGAGTAGATGATAACTTTTTTACAGAAATAAAGATGACACATTTTAGTATTGGTTACAATTAACACCTACCATCTACATCATAGTAATAACAAGATTATCTTCTTAGTGGGTTAAGTTTTGAAAAATTGAGAAATAAACTAAATAAGTAACCAAATTCCGTATTTTACCACTGCCATGTCTAGAGATGGGGCTGGCAGCAGGCTGCAAAAAAAATGAAAATGTCACCACTTTAGAATACATGTCTGCCAGGTAATTTACTTTAAAATTAAGTTACTGTTTTATGAAGTGCATCTATACTTTTCATAGGTGATGAAACTTAGAAAATAAAACCTGTTTACCAAAAGAGTAAGGCATGGTATGAAGTATACAATAGAGATTTATTTCTCTGTGAACCGCAGAGCTTGAACTTATTTTACTTAACAGCACATTTTAATAGAAGAGCAAATGATCTTTTAATAGTGGAAAAGATAAGCTTTTAATACACTGCACAGAAGGTGTATTTTAATTAGCAAATCACTTTTAGATTCTTTGCACTGACTCTTTAAGTCCTGCTTCTAGCAATACGTCAGGTATAAAAAAGTGCTTTGAACTGTTGCTGTGAAGAAGGTGTTCTCTCTTTCCCTTTGGAGGCATTACACCTAGCACATAGCGCTGTTGCTCGTCCGTTGTGCTCAAGTGCAGTATTTGATGTAGCTGATGTTGCATGTCCAGAATGTGCAACTGGGAAATAACAGGGAAAGATTTTGAATGCAGTATTTTATTACGGATTGGTTGAGAGGGGCGTTGGGTCCTTGGTTTGGTGTTTTTTTTTGTTTTCTTTTTTTTTATTATTTGGATTCTGCTGTACTGGACAGTTTCCTCTGGAAACCTGTAACTCTAACATCTGAAAAACGAGAAGTTAGATACACACTCCAATCAACAGCTTGTTACTTGTAATTATCAGTCAATATCCAAACACAATTCTACAAAATCCTGTGTTTATACTCTTACAAGTGTCTGTTCTCAAATAAAAATCTGAGAATAAAACGTGTAACTCTGCAGTACATTTAGAAACAGACAGTACTTTGATTCCTAGTTATCTTTTTAGCTCTCTTAAAGACATGTTCCATTGGTCAAGGCTGGGTGTGAGATATTGTGGGGCTCATAGCAAGTGCTTCTCTTGTGTGTCTGTTTACTTTAACGCCGTTTTGCCAAAAATTTTGAGACAATACCAACATGTACTACATGGGAAAATGTAGGTTGCCTCAGTAGTTGCTATGAGGGGAAAAAAGTGATCAAAGTACATAAAGATACTTCAAGAAGTTTCACTGGGAAGATTTTTATTTAACTAATAATAGAAAGTTATATAAATAAATTATGGGACTATAAACCTTTCAAGATAGTGACAATTATTGAACCACTTTCCAAATAATATTCCTGAAGTAACTGTAGCAAAAGTTTACTTTCATGTCTAGCTACGGTATGTTTATGACAAGATGCAAACATACATAGTGGAACCTGCATTATAGCTGTCTCTTCAGGCTGAGCAAACTTGACACTCCCGAGAGAACTGGAAGCGCTTTGTAATGACAACCTAGTGAAGGAAAAAAATAAAATGCCTTGATGGTGAACAAAGGAGAGCAAATACAAGGAGCTAACACACAAATAAAGTCTATGTAAAGTGAAATTCACAGGGGCCGAGGCTGATGTTTAAAATTTAAGAAAATTCTATTGCATTTTGGATTTTGATGTTTTTTAACCAAGAATCAGTTAAGGCCCTTAAATCATCTGTTACTAAATGAAATAAAAACCTCTTGACATTGAATCACTGAATTTTAGCTCCTTTGCTATGTCTGCATGGCAGGTAAATGAAATATGAATATATGTACCATTCTTGTCTCCAAGATATTAAGTATAGAGTGAAACTTATTCCAGACATCACATTGCTTTCTGATGTGACAATTATTGAGTTGGCAGGAAGAAAACTCTGTAACATTTTCTGCAGGAAAAAGGTCTGTAAGGAATACCCTTGAATACTCCTATAGCTTCATTGCTTCTGCTTTGCTTCACTGTCCTTTTACTTCACTACAGTAAATCAAATGAGATTTTTATATTGTATTTTACTGTATTTAAGAGGCTAAATGGAGTTTTAGAGGTTCCCCAGAGTTCTTCTAATCTCTTCACTCTAGTTTCAGTTTTGGGTATTTTTCCTGCTCTTTAGTGTCTCTTTTAGCTCCTGACCTATTCTCTCAAAGCTTTCTCATTTTTATAGACTATTGTTAATGAATTGTGTACAACATTGCTTGGTAAAAACATGCCACAGTGATTTTTCTTTATTTTTAAAGTGTGTTTGATTCCATCTAGCAGCTGCAGGCCCCTTTTTTCACAAAAGAATCTGATTACTGAGGGTGATTAAAATGAAGTTTTCTTTATATGGCGAGCTGTTTTTCCCAACTGTGACTCTGACGAGCTCATGTTTTTCTGGGTATCAGTGTAATGCTTAAAGTTGTAAAGATACAATCATCACAAGACTTTTTATTTACTATTGTTCAATAGGAACAGTGTAGAGTGAAAGAAACTAATGAGGTCTTTGATAATCAATTCTTATCAGAATTATCTTGGGCAGAATGTGGTTTTTCAATTAGCATCTGTTGTTCAGTAGCTGTACACATAGGCTGTGTTTTCATCTAGAAGTGCTGAATTTATCTTTATTTTCAGAAAGATTAACTTACATTTGAATGCTTGAAATTAAAGCTGTTCCTACTTGTACTGCTTTTTTGACAACTGCCATTATTTTATCTTACAGAGTTTTACATGTAAGCACTGTCACGTAACTGTTGAACTAAACCTTTAGAAGGAAAAAGTCAAAGGTAGGAAAGCCAGGCAATTGGCCTGTAGAGGTCTGGAGAATTTGAGGGCAGGATATTTGTTTTTAAGGAGTCTGTGAGAATAGAAGAGCGTGTAATGGGTAGAATAGCCTAGCCATTCTCTAGGGAAATGATGCTTCCAAATTGCAGAAGAAATTGGAAGAAAACTCCTGGTTGATGATGAGAGGGAGGGAGGGAAAGACAGCCACTGAGACTGTTAAAGTGAACCGTTGTGTACAAATATTAGCTCTAGCTTTCACAGAATCACAGAATCACAGAATAGTAGGGGTTGGAAGGGACCTCTGTGGATCATCTAGTCCAACCCCCCTGCCGAAGCAGGGTCACCTACAGTAGGCTGCACAG
>Ga0065711_1003629_pt1 | contig 43471 bp, 23 predicted proteins | sample Hoacrofraction12_FD_59098 | JGI IMG/M metagenome (GOLD analysis project Ga0065711, IMG submission 59098) | Hoatzin crop microbial communities from Cojedes, Venezuela - Epithelial fraction 12 v2 (version 2) | ecosystem: Host-associated > Birds > Digestive system > Esophagus > Crop | place... | reverse complement strand
TTTCTCTTCCACCTGATCTCCACTAGAAGCTCCTTGTTCAACCATGCAGGTCTCCTGCTTCCTTTGCTCGATTTCTTTCTCAGGGGGATGCACCGCTCCTGAGCATGGAGGAAGTGACATTTAAAAAGTGAAAATATGTGTTCTTGATTTCACATTCATATTACAGTAAGCATAAAAAGTACCAGAAATAAAGAAATAAATGAATTACACAAACGAATATAAAGTGTGTTGTGAAGAACAGATATTTCTATAAATAAAAAAGCTATAGTAAAGTTCCAAAATATGTATGTGATTTTTGACTTAGGGTAATAATTCTTGGGTAAAAAATGGAAGTCACAACTAGCTTCCAGTAGAGTCATATGGAGGCTAGACTGATGATGGTAGAAGTGATTTTTCTGAAGCCAGTTGTTGACAGACAGCTTACAGTAGTTCCTTCGTACATTGTCATATAACTTTTCAGCAAAGATCTTTAACGAATATAAACCATGCCGTGTGTTTCCCCAAAGTTATTACTAATCAATCTTGTCAATGCAGAAATATTTACAAAGCCTCCTTATATCTAGGAGGGTGAAACAATGATGAATTTGGAATTGGGTTTTTTTGCCATCAGATTTTCAGTTTGCATTGGATTACATCTTGAAACGTGCGTGGTTTTATGGGACATGCAGGCTATAACTACAGGTGAAGAGGTTGTCTTGCAACAATATAATTTCAGGATCAGAGATTTCAAGAGAAGTAAAATGTCAGTCCACCAAAAATGGAACTAAAATGATAGGTAATAATAAACTGAAATGGAGATCTTAGATATGTTCCAATTTGTAATGGATTATCTAGCGTAACTAAGCTAACTAATAATGGTGTCTATGTTAGAAGCACAGATAACCTGGCTTGCCTTTGTTATTAACAGGCAGAAGTAGGTACCAGGATAGATATTGTACCAAAATCGCAGTTATTTCTAAATGTTTGGTATATCAAATTTTGCCCGCACCTGCTTGTTGGACTGTCTTGCACATCAGTCTTACGGGCCAGCCCACCCCGGTTGTCCCCACCACTACAATTTATGGCCTTGCTCCAGCGTCCCCATCCTGTTACTGTTCCCCAGGGTGACCCTGGCAGCCTCTGTGTGGAAGGGGAACAGCGGGAGTCGGTTGCACACCCTGCTGTCTCTGGTGGGTTGGGTCTGGTTTCGGATTTGGTTTGCAAAGGATAGGTTTCTGTCAGGTTGGCCACACTTTGGGCATCTCTTTATATGGCCTTGCCTGCTCAGATGGAATCTAGAATTTCCTGGGGGTTTCTGCCTTTGCAGCATTTGGGTACTGTAACAGGAGTATGAATTTCTCCTCCTTTATCCTTCACTCGGAAGACCATCTACAACAAGAGAGATTTGAAAATGGGAACTCCAGCTATTTCCCGCAGTTCCAGATTCTCCAAGGAAGCATGGGTTATGTGATCACCGTCTGTCTGCATTCCTGAAAAGGGATACGCTGTTTGGAACATGCCAGCCGCCTCTGGCCAGATTTGGCCACAGGCAAGAGAATATTAATTTTCAACCATTTTTTTGAGAGAGAGAGACCTTAGGAATACTTGCACTTAAAAGAAAGTCAGGGACTCTCACACTTTCTGGCAGCAGCCAGCTCATCAGCCAGAACGTGTAGCAACAGACTAGCTACAATTTGCCACCTCTTGCTTGTGTGCTGGTCTCTAGAAGCGACCAGCTACCCTCCCTGGCATGGAACGAAGAGCATTGCTGGTAGCCACAACCTGTCACGTTAAAGGAAGATAAGGAATTGACTCACCATTTTATGTTGCTGGGTTTTTGAACAGCTGTGAGAGTCCTCGTTGGGAAAGTCAACAAGAATATTGCATCTGCTTGTGTTAGGATAGTTTTCATCCCAGAAAAGGCTACCAAACTTGAAGAGAAATCTTTTTTTTTTTTTTACAAAATCCTCTATTGTAGACTTGTAATTACCCTTGCTATTTATCAAAGGCTTCCTACTGATAAATGGGCCAGGCAGCATTTCAGACCTGACCGGCAACGTCTATATTTGACAGCTCTCTAAGAAAGCTCATTCCCTGGACAGGGGACAGTTGGATTTGCAGAAGCGTGGCAGATCTAAATAAAGTAGGCTAACATTGCCCAGCCTGCGCAGTTGTGCTCTGTTTCTTCATATTTGTGACTTTCACCAGCTGATGAAAGGGCTGTCTCTTAAAGTGGGATTTCACAGTTATCTTCCAGTTCTCCTCAACATGGCTGGCGTGCATCTTTTTTTAATGTTATATAACAGAATTTAATATAATATGGGGAAAAAATTCTTGTAGCAGATAGATAAATTAGCCTGAAAGGTGAAAGTATGCTGAAGGCAACATATTTTTTAAGATCTTTTATTCACGATCAGCATCAATGTCTAAAATACATGATTTAACTTACCAGACCAGATTTAGAAGGCACTGTAAGTAGAGCTCATAATTCGGAGCTATGACACTGGATCCTTTAATTATACACTGAATTTTTCACCTAAAACTTGTGTAAGTTTCAGGGACTGATGGTCTGATAGAAAGCATTTGTCTTTGGAAAAATATTTAAATTTAATCCAGAAAGTCTGAAAATTTAAGCTATGAAATAATTGGTAATCTTCCACTTTCCAAATGGTTAGAGGAACTGCAGTGGCAAAGCAGTGACCCTTTGTGCTCCTTTTAATGGTATAATTCTCACACATTTTTAAAACTCACAAAAATTATTATGAAAATAATGGTGCTATGCAGTGGTGTGACACCCTACCTCTGACATCCCCCTGAGAAATGCTGTGATGGACAAAGGCATCTTTTAGGTGTTATGCTGATTCTTACAGTGTCCTGTGTCAATGTCACCACTACCCATTGTTAAAACCAGATGCGTTTTGGGCTGATGAAAGCCTTTAATGCCATCTCCTAACCGTGGTTAGGATCATTCCTATTTACTAGACTTTGGGTTTTCACACAGTTTTGAAATCAAGTGTCTTGTATATCGGTGACTACCTGATCACCACTAAAAGAGAGAACTTTGAACAAAACTACTTACTGTTACTTGCTTGTACATGTTTTTTTCTGAATGAATGGTCCCAAGTCAAAATTTGACAACAATGTGACAAGACCTAACTCACAAGACATTCTGATCTCGAAAGTCCCACTGAGACCATTTCCTGAGAAAAAGAGATCCAAGAAGCCACATGTAGGTTTTTTTTCAAAAACAATTCTCTCTGGGCCCATTACTATTAGTGAAATTTAGACTGATCCCAAGGAGTATTTCCCTGAATATACCACATCTCTCTGATCACTGCAACTTCATGGTAAATAGCTGCTCTGGCAGATGTATGCTGTAAACTCTGAGGCCAGAACACTGCTAACAGCAGTAGCTGTGAAAGCTCAGCATAGGATAACATTCCTGTAGACAAGTTTACTTTAAGGTGCTCTTCAGCTCCATAAAATGGCATCCACGGTGCAGTTAGTTGTGGAGAAAAGAAATAAAAAGAATCTATCCAATTTACAAGAAAAAAAGGTACTATGTGGCAGAGTTTCAAACAGGAGCATAATATTCCACCCAGACATCAGCCTTTTGGAAAAGCAGTATGCCTGTGAAGAAGGTCGGAGATAACCGGTGTTGCCGGACTGGTTTCTGTCCTTCAGAAGAAATGGAATTCTAGTATGTGGACTCAAGAGCTATTTATATTAGAAAAGCATATAAACAGAATTTCTCTTCCGTGGTCCTTCCCAAAATGTAGCAGTTTGATGACCTCCCGGTTTGTCCTCCTCCACACTGAAGTGTGACTGCGATGTTTTTTTTCCAGCAGCCTTGCACGCCAAGGCCAAATTCCAGAAACAGACGCCTAACTCTGCTTTCTTCCTATTTCACTTGTCTGTCTACTAATCAGTCTTCAGCGTTACCACCTCCTGATTCTTCATTTACTCCTATGTAGTAAAATAAATTGGAAATCGTTGTGTATTCCTGAACTGTCTTGCAATACTAACTTGAATTTTGTTACAGGCTTGTTTTTAAAGCAGCCCCAACTACAAAAAAAAAGGAATTTTTGTTATTTTTTTTTTAAAAAAAAAGGTAATGGACAAATGAGATGCCTGTGTGTGACCTGTATAACAGCTTAGCACTGACATCTTCTGCAGCAGAGCATGCAAAGGCTTCTTATCATTCTTCCATAATAGAAGTATTCAGACGGTCTAGTTTCACAGAACACTGGCAAAAAGGAACCAGCATTTTTCTATTCTTGAAGAGTGGTTGATAGTGATAAATTTATGCCTGAGGTAACAGGTGCAGTATAAATCATATCACAATAAATAATCAAAAGAGCTTGTTTGGATGTGGGGGAAATATAATATATATGCAATATTATGTGTCTAGAACTAGATGTAGACTGAGACAGTGCATTCTTACCCTGTTTACATGAATATATTTACTGGAATATGCACTAGGAAGCCTACCCAATACATAATAAGGGCATGAGCTCTCTTTGCTTTTTGTTATCACAGAGAAGTATAGAGGTTGCGTGCAGAAGAATGACTGCTGCGTACAGGAGTCATCATTTTACCTCTGGGTCATGATTTTCACCTGCCACAGTAAGGTTTTTTCCCTTAAATACACCCTCCTTATAACAAAGCAGGACTTCTAACCTGTATGAGGCTTGGAGTTCGATGAGGAGAAATTAAACTAGTGTGCCTTTTCAGCTCATCCTCCTACCCATGCTGCTGGGCATTTACACACGTTATCTTTTTGTTCATGGATAATGTATTAATGATCCCAAATTACAGAATATGGAGGCCGTCAGCTCTTGTTGCTTCATGCTGCAGAGACCCATCCTTTTCGGCCCACCTTACCTCTGTTGTTTCTTTTTATAAATGCCATCAGAGCAGGACCATCAGATCCCAAATACTATGCAGAGGGCAGTCCCTGGCTGCAGCCTAAGACTACAGAGATTCTTCAAAGTCTGGCAAGCTTCTCTAAGGAAAAACTGGGACGATACTGGTCAGGCTAGGAAGCTGGGATTAGGTGGGAAAGGTTAAGGTGGGGTGAATCTTTCCTGGGCGGAACTTTCCAGAGTCATCCAAAAGGCCAGAGACGGACTTGGGAATAGGTTTGTCTGTAGACGCACAGCTGAGTGCTCTCTCTAGTAGGGCCTGCTGATATAAAACAAAAGAAAAAAGCCTTAATACTATTTTTACAGTGTCCATGACATGGGCTGTAGAAGTCCTTGCGGCAAAACCTTGAGCTGACCAGACCTTTGTATGAAGCTCTCAAGTCTTTTATTTTCAGCAAGTATTTCCAAGGGCTTAAAGTGTCTTTTCAGCTTGAAAGCTGGGTTTTATAAGACTATAAAGAAGAACAATTAGCTTTTAAGGAAGAAAAAAATGCACATCAAAAAGGAAATAAAAGATTTTGTCAATAATTTTCTCCTTGACCTGTTCATTTCCTTAGGGGGTGGGTCTTAATTTTTATTCCAACTCTAAGAACTTTCTGCTTGCAGTGAATTCTGTGCATCTCCTCTAACTCCCAGAAACACTCATCTTTACATCACATCTTTTGAAGCCTTGTCCTGTACCTGCCCCTGCCCCTAGCAGTGGTCTCCCATTCCCTGCTGGGCTGCAAGTCTCTGCTTTCTCACTTTCCCTCCCAGCTTTTCCCACCTTGCCTTCTTGAAGCCCCTCTTGCTGCTGGCATGCTCCTTTGCTCTGAAGGAAGGCACGATTCTTCCTCTGTCCAGAGGAAAATCTTGAGACTGTTTGTGGCAATCAGGACAAGATAGAACAGTAGCCTTTCCAGTCTCCTGTGAAAAGGCAACCTTTGAAAAGAATATAATATTCTACTGTAACTGTGATTTTTTTTTTTTATCACTAGGACACACCTAGATTGTGTGGCATTTGTTGTGATGAGTAAGACAACAAACTTCCAGGGATGATCAAAGTAGATCTGTAGCTGTGGAAAGACATTTTATGGGTTAGTCAAGCTAAAAAAAATCACTGTACCTGAGCACATACGCTAATGTAAACAACTATTATTTTTTCCCCTGTTCAATCTGGTCTTCCAGCATTAGGTTAAAAAGCTCAGACCAAGACAATGAGTATTTTCTAAAGAAGTTCTGTCAGGAGTTGAAAAAAAAAATCTTTTCTAAAAGCAAAAGTATAAATTGACTTCTCCACACCATAAGCAGGACTGATATTTTGCTCGGAAGTAGGCAGTCTGTAGCTGACGAACTGCTTGCCACAGAGGTAAAGAGCCGCTTCTAGGCGAGGGTGGTCATGTTTTCTTCAGGGTCTGGGTCTTTCAAGTGAGTTTGGTTGAAGACTGTGTGGTAAGAAATGTGCTTACATTTGAGGTAAAGTCACTGCAACAGGTTAAAGTCTTAAATGTTCTTAGATGAAAATTTGGAAACTTCTGTTTAACTTACTGCAAATTCCTTATCAGAGTCAATCATAACTTGGACCTTCTATGAGCCAAATTTGCTATAAATACTAAGAACATTATTACACAATGCCAGAGAAATTAACCTTAAGTACACCTTGAGCATTCATCTGATCCAGTAACTCCCCAAAACAAAGCACAATTAACATAACGTGTAATAATTTCACATTCATCTTCATTCTACACTTGCTGCCTGCAGCTATTTCAGGGATGTTACTGAGCTGAAATACAGTCACACATCTGAAATTCATGGGTTACTTGGTAAGATTCAACTCATCTAAACTTTGACAACTGTAGAATAAATGTTTACATCAAAGCTTGTCTCTTCAGGTTCTCTTTATTCTAGAGACAACATAGCCTGTGTAACCCATCTTGATTATTTTAGATGTCTGCTTTAGCGCAAGATGAATCTCACTGCAGACACCTGTATTTGCACGGGTGCTGGAAGCACTGCACATGAACGAAATTTGAAAAAAAAAAAGAAGGAAAAGTTGAAAAAGAAAAGAAGGAAAAACTGAAACAAAGATGACATCCCATGGAAGCTCTCGGGTGGTTTGTTTTTAATGTTTCTGTGTTTTGCTTCATTATTGTGCACAATGGAAGGACATGGGTATTTTATTCTGGTCTGAGTTTGTGCTTTGTCACATTAAACCCAGGAGGCCGAAGGTCCTCCTTTGGGTGGCTGTCCCATAAGCACGTTCAAGCAGAGAACGCTCAAGCCTTTCAGACAGTGACGTGTTTAGATGCAGCAACGACTGCTGGAGTGTGCTTCATGCTGTGTGAACTCCTGCACATCTAGTGCAGGGAGTAAAAAGACAGTAAAGTCAAACTCAGAACATCAGTTCATCCCAGCCATCTGGGAAACTCAAAGCTTTTATTGCAGTTTCTGGAGCCTTTCTCTGCTTTAATTGTTGATGGAACCAGAACGTATTCATCGTGCTGAAACCAAGAAATGAATCTGAATAAACAAAATCCTAAACTGTTCTGGAAGCAGGGAAGTGTTTCTTCCATTTAGAAAATGTTTGATCTGTATGAAGCACTCTGAAAGTCTTAGCTTAGTCACCCAGGTCCCGGTGAAATGCGATGTGGTGCTCTGTTTTGTGTAGAAGCTGGCGGTTCTGATGGTGGTCTCTGTCTCACCAGTGGAGTCTAAGACTGAATGAACATAATTATCCTGTCACGCAGCAAAAGCTTCCAGTTAAGATCTCCAGTAACGTGGTGTAGTACTGCTAATTTAGGAACAAAAAATGCAAACGTGTTAATGAAAGAGTATTGCTACTGTGAGATTCCTCACCAGTCTCCCAGTCTGTACCAGCTCTCAGTACATATATGATAACTTATAAACAGTTTCTCCAAGGATTTGCTAGGAGTTTGGCATTTTCATTGTACCTGCAAGGTGAAATGCTGAACCAAAACTATATTGACAAAGGAAGAATGGTTTCTGCTTCGAAAGTTTCCAAAGTGTGATGCAGAGAAGCAGTATCCTAGGGGAATGCGAAGACTCCTTCATTTACGTTACCTAGACACTCCCATGCCACAGGAATGCTAGCCCTTGGCTAACTCATTTAATTACAGATTTATAAGGCAATATATGATTGAATCAAAGAAATGGCTAATACAACTGTGTTCGACCTCTTTCTTTTATTAGCATATTTTATGTTCATACTTTACAATATAATAAGTTATATATACAGCATTAAACAAAATTATTAGAAAGTAAGCTTTGGCAAGATCTACAGGAAATTTTTTCATTCCTGTACATCTTTTGTGTAACAATAAAAATACTGTATACTAAATAAAATAATGTTAAATAGTCTGTGTTCACATTGGCACCATCGATTTCAAGACCCTAACTTTTCATGGCCCTATAAAATAAAAAAGAGGATTCCTGTATCTTCTTTTAAACAAATAAATGGTGTGTACTATTAAATGACACATGAAATATAGGAGGCAGTCCACTGAATAACACTGTATTTACACACTGGCACAAGAAATGTAGAATTTCCCTGTTTTCTTTTTTCTTTTCCTTTCCCTTTTTTATTATAGTAAACTGCAAATTGAGGGTCTTGAAAAACTTGCTGAAGATTGTTGAGTTGCCAGCAGATCTAAAAATCTTACTGAAGCCTGCTGAGATCTGTATGAATTTGTCATTGATTTCAAGACAGCAAGAATTTCACCCCTAAATTAAACATGAATTAAATAAATAGTTAAATGTTCAAATAAATGCAGCTTCCTGCTTCGTTAAAAGTCAAAATTCTCATCAAATTTGCATATGCAAATCAATGAAGAGTGTGTTGTGATACAAAAGAAATGGTGGAAGAAGAATAACAAGAGGGACAGGTCTTATGCTGCAGTATGTACTTCCTCTGCTATACAAAGCAAGTGCTGAAAAGATGCTAAATATAGATATTAAAGGGTGATACTAAATGTTCCGCACAATTATGATACTATCATAGATAAGATCTGGTTACTAAGTGATGGAACACTGGTTGTTAACTTCAGGGTAATAGTTAATATTTTTATAGCATTTTGTTCAGTCATGCATTTTGGAATTTAAAAAGTATTGCTTTGTAACTGACATGTCTCTTCATTTAGTGGTTGCACTTGTTGAAATCTGCCATCACTCATTTCAGCTATAAATTAAGCAAATAGGTTTGGTAACAGCTACTGATTTGTGGTCTGAACAAGTTTTAGAGAACTTTTAACTGTGAAAACCAGAGATTAGTTAAAAGGAAGAAAATAAGGTCAATTTCTGTTGTACCCAAACTCGCAATAATGCTTTACCTTCCAGAGGAGCTGGCTTTCACCTGTGGATTCTGTACTCATGGTCTACTTTTACAAGAGTATAGCATTTAAAAACCACTTTTTCCTCTGCATTTCATGAGTCTCTAAAAAAAAATCTACTCTTTTTGCTTTTAGTGTCAAATGTGTACCACTGTTGTATGGAATTCCTCTGCTTGGAATATAATTTGGTATATAGATGTCACTACTGGAAAAATACATTTGTCATGGTAGTGGACAAGCTGTTCTCATTGCTTCTTATTTTGTAATGGCAAAGAAGGGAAGAACTTATTGTTCTCCACTTACAAGGAGCGACTGCCAACTTTTAGTGCCCGCTTGCGAACCAGCTTGTCCTCAGCCAGCCAGCAGTTTGAATTTACAGTTTCTGAAATGTCAGTTTGGAGCAAGAGTGCATTTACCTGCATTATGTACAGCGTTTTGAAGCACTTCAATCTGTAAATTACGATGACTCTCTTTTCACATAGTACAGTTAGTTAATCTGAGGGCTGTGTATATACACTTATGCACATACCTCTAGAATCAACAAACCCATAGCAAGTACAGAAAATGAAACTGGTTATATATTAAATGTATTAGAGCCGACAGAAGCGTACGTGCCTCATATATTAACTGATACTGTAGCTGTGCTACTGCTTTTGACTGTGACTATTACACCATTGAACAAAGCCCTGAGAGGCAGGAATATTTTCAGAGGGCAATGCAATGGCTTTCTTGATGGCCAGGCAGGAAGGGTACCAGCAGGGTTATCTGCACATACGCTCGTACTCAGACTGCAGAATGGATGTTTGTGTGTCCACTTACTGTCTGGAACTGTTTAACATGATCGTTTTGTTCAAAGACATGTTTCACACCAAGCTTCTTTGGAGATCTCTGCTCTTGTTTTCGTAGATGTGTAGCTTCCCTTTTTTTAGAAGTGGAAGAGAAGAACTTCCCGTTGGTCACTGGGAGCGGTTATGTAGAAGAAACATCAATGGTCTTTTGTCCAAAGTCTTTGACGTGGTGCTTGCTGGAATCGTGGTTCTTGCAGGTGATGTGATCCCAGGCAGGCATGTCAGGATGTCCCTGCGGGTTCAGGAGCAGGCGTTGCTTGCGCCCACTCCAGAATATCCGCACACAAGGATTCGACAGCATCCAACCGCTCGATTTGTACCAGTTTGGTTAGCAGTTCTGGGATGCTGTAACCTGCTGTGCTGATGCGATCAAATAGCTGCATGCCATCCGTCATGCCACCGATCTCGTCTCTCTTCAGTCCAAAGCTCTCGGCGAGGTGGCGCCACGTTTTCACGATGGCTTTCTCTGTGTTGTAGGTCGAGCTGAGCATTCGGCTGGTCTTCTCCAGGCAATCAAATGGCAGCTCTGTCGGGCTCAGACCTGCAAAGTGAGGTGTTTGTTGTCAGATGGCTCTGTGCACGAGTCTTGACTATTCAAGACATTTATTAAAATACTACAGTGTATAACGTTAGCAGTAAGTACAGCTAAAATCTTTAAGTGATAGTCCATGTCTAGCTCCAAAGTTATTACTGTATATTACTAAATTAATTCTTCCTAGTGACAGTAGGGTACAATCATTAGGGTAAAAAGTTGTCTGGGAAAGAAGTATTAGATGGATTGTATGAATTCCCATGGCGCTACCCCTTCCTTCAACAATTTACTAGGTGTTAGAAAAAGTACACTGCAGCCATATCCCAGTGAGCAGCCCCATTAATATACCTCTGCACGTCAGGCACAGTGTTTGAGCTCCAGAGACAGCTCTGACCCTTCCCCGAGTCTGTCACCAGCAGCTGCTGCAACATCTCTGTAATTGAAAGTTGCCCTGGTAGGAATGTGAGGGGTGAGGTGAAGCAATGATGCCAGATGCTTGCAAGCATTAAAGTCCCTGTAAGTGCTCGATTGTCATTACTATCACTGAATCTCTAGAGAGGATTTAACATTCATCCTGTAGGGAGAAAGCTATTTTTTCCTGGACTGTCTTTCTATGTTATTCATGGTCACAGAACAGAGGAAAAGAATCAGGTACAGCATTTTTCCGAAACCAGTGTTCTGCTTCTGTAGTTTTCCTGCTCCATACTTGACAGCAGTGCTTTGGCGGGAGTCAGAGGTCCCTGAACCACAGAAAACTCCACAGCACACGCGCACACATGCACACAAAGTGCATGTGGTGGGGGGGGAGGGGCGTAAATGCAGTCACGTCTTCTGTTCTGCAGGGAAATGAATTCCCGTCTCTTCTGCCAAAACAGTCCAGGTAGTCAAGTGTTAAAGAGGGTTAAAACACCTAAAACACCGACTTACTTGGAAACTCCACTTTTTATAGTGAGAATCACAATACTGACTCTCCCCATATCACACTTTCGTATTTGGTATTAATTTCTACCTGTTTTCCAAGGGACTAAACAAATCAAAGAGGTTCCCTCTAGATGGGGAACGCAGCTTGGTCCTTGTGCGTGTCCAGCCAGCCCCAGCAGTGCCCTCCCAGCCCTCGGTAGGAAGGAACGGCCATGCCCACGCCTGGAAAACAGCCGTGCCGTGCTCCGGCCCCAGCCCTGCCCGCACAGCTCTGGGCTCCGGGCACCACCGGGCTTCCCAGCACGTGAGTACAAACCTGCCCACAGACAGTCTTCTCCGGATTGGGACTTTCTCCTTTCTGTAGGAAGGCACAGCCTTTCTTATTTTATAGCAAACGCTTGTGATCTGATTTTGTGCTGTTAGTATAGGAGCAAGTTTTGTACACTCACCTTCTGCAACATCGCATACGTTAGCATACACGTCAAGTATCTTTTTCCGTCGACTTTGAATCTAAATGGGAAGATTTTTACTTCATTAATTTTTCAGTCATGGGAGTAAACAATCAGCAAACAGCAGTGGCAAACCTGTGGGAGATCCTCATTTCATGGCGCTAGGGGTTATCACCTAATGTCCTCAAGGGTCCCTTCTGAACACTCGAAGAAAAGGACACAGCAATTATTCATAATTGATGCATAAACCTATTTCTGATTTCCCTTTCCACTGCTAGAGATCTTTCTTCCCATCTTACAGTCTTTTCTTAGATCAATTACTTTCCTGCTCCAAGCGTTTGTGCATTTTATTTCTCTTTCAGGCTGAAGCAAACTCCTGACAATGAAACTGAATTCAATACCTCACACGCAAGCAATTAATGCAGGGACGTCCAGGTAAACCAGGACAGGACTGGCCACAGATAATTAAATTCAGACTGAAATTGCCTGCTTCCAGTAATCTAAGAGGACTGTAGAGGAGGGGATCTTCCTTTCTGTCATGTGACGTAGAACTGCTTAGTGCATAACTAATTAAATGTATTTTCTTCCATGAGATTTTGCCTGGTTGAATCTGAAACATTTTACAGATAGATAAAAGAAATAAATCAGTGAAGCTTTGGACAGGGAAATTCTGAGGTCCAGGGTGCTCCAGTCATTTTTTACGACAAAGAAACTCAGACTGAAAACCTGACATTTTCCAAGCTGAAAATGGACATTTTGATATAGTTTCATTTAGTGAAAATATTCTCGAGGTTTGGTTTCGGATGCAATGTGGAGTGAAAACAAATGTCAAAATGTCATGAGTTCTCAGGGACTGGAATTGCCATCTCTCTGCCAGCTCTCATTAGGACGGCGCTTTCTGAAAAGCTGTCTTTTTGACAGGACTCTAGCGTTACCTCCACAAATTCCCCACTTTCCACTACAAACCAGGCCAGAAAAAAAGCTCTGCTTTCACTCTTTTGTTTTGGGGAAAGATTTTCCTCATTTTATTTGGGCTCTAAAGGGCAAGACACATCAATGCCCTGGATTAATAGGCTTGCAGGACTTGTGGGGACCATGAAGCAGCTGCTCCATCCGGGCGAAGGCTGTCCCGCGGGCACCCGGCAAGCGTGTGCTGTCGCAGGGCAATGCAATGCAGACACCAGTTGTCGTTCGCTTATTCTGGGTATAATTTACATGTCCTGAGTCCATTGTGTTGCTATTGTAGGCTTGGGTTAGCTGTTTCAGAACCTTGTAAACAGGAAATTTTCTTTTAATGGGATTTATTAAGACTCCTCTTAAGCAAACAATTGGATGCTTATTTTCATTCTCCTCTCATTCTTAGGGCAAGGAGGGAGGCTAAATAATTCCATACCCATGAAGAATTATGAAGGATGCTCTTTTTACCAGTGCCAGAAGATGAGGGACTTGTAAAGCTTATGCTGAAAGCAAACAGGTGAGGTTGAGTCTGACGATCCTCCATGCTGTAGCTCACTGTATAATGGTTTTTGTTTTAACGAGGAGGGAGCAGACTTGGGTAAGAGCAAGCGTTCAACTTACTTTACCTTCATCCAACAGCTACTTGATACTCTATCCCATACTATGAATGCTACTTAATCTCCAGCCTGAAGCAAATTATTTCTTTTCTAACTTCTGGCAAATGGCTTAATTGTGAAATCTTAAGTATGGAGCAGAGGATCTTGGTGCAGCCTGCGCCTTCACTGAAAAGTTTGTCCTGAGCCTTGCCAGCAGACTTCAGTCCCTGAGCAGTATGTTAGAACAGAAGGTCTGGAAGAAATAGTTCATGCTTCAGATGTGCTTATGAGCTATCGACCTGAAGAATATATCTATTATATGCGGTCTTTAGAATGTAAGCCACTTGTTATTATATGTTCTGTGTTCATGCATACCCAACTTGTATTATCCAGTTTCAAGCCAGTGCATACAGAAGTATGATAAAGTTGACCTCAAAAAAATGAATTTTAAAATGTGAGCACTGGAGTAGTAAGTTCTTTTCGGATGGTCATACCTGTCTGCAACTAGAAAAACATTTCTCTTGTGTTGAGACTTTGTGTGTCTGGTCTCAGCTGAAAAACGAGCTACTTTAGAAAGTTTGATCTGAACCATCACAACAATTTAAAACATGAAAAGATGCATTTTCAAACCTTTTTATTCTTAAAAGCTATATGATGTTTGATATTAATGATGTGATTTTGTCCTAGGTATTGCCATTTTTAAATTATTTTTGAAGTACTAAAACCATATAAAATAGCTGAGCAGTCGCTTTCTTTTTAAGGATAGTTTCATGTTAATACAAACTAAAAATCTGTATGGGTGAGGTGTGGCCTTAACTATGCCTTGAAATACTCCAACCGAGATGAAGCGCCCTGAGAAGCACAGGCTCAGCAGGAAGAAGCGAAGGCCTTCCACAGCAAAACAAACTGGATTTACAGTGTCCTTCAGAGCACAGCAGTGACCTTCAAGCCACATGTCTGTTTTTCAAAATTCTACACACAAACCAAGCACAACACTGGATATTACTGAAAAGTCTCTGGCATGGAAATACTAATGCTACTGGGTCAAGGCACTCAAGACGCTACGCTGCAGTAGGAAGCCAGTCATGCTGTTGCATTATTTTTCTGTCTTGGATTTTCTGTGGTTACCATCAGGGTTAGTTATATTAGCATTAGCTATATTGAGGTTTTGCTCTTATTTCTTTTTTCTTTCCTTGGACTATAAAATACAATACTCAAAAAAGCAAAGTTTCTAGTCCTGTGGGAAATTTGCTTTTCACCTCTGTACAACCCAAACTACTCTACAATTCTATGATGTATATATATGCCACTACGCAAAGGAGATTCTGCAATAAATTTCTCTGGGGAAGCTCTTGTAAATTAGTCTGATCTGAACTATAATGCATTTTCAGGGGTGATAGTTTATATATTGTTTACTTAAAAAAAACCAAACAAAAACAAACACACAGAAAAATCCTCTCAATTTTTAAATCTCAAAATAGCCTTACCCCAGTTGATTTATTGCTTGTAGAAGATTTATCTCTGGCCAAATGCACTAAAGATAACAAGCATCTCTCTGGGGTCCCTTGTTTGTCAACTGCAGCTTCTTCATCGCTATCCATACTACGACTTAAAAGTCGTTCATTCTCAGAAGATGCATCATTTTCACTGTAAAATGAAGGATACAGTTATCTCAATGAAGTCTCTCATGGGTTGACTCAAATCATCTCCATTTTGCTATCTTAGAGTAATGGAACAGAAGTGTTTTTTGTTTTTTAAAATGCCTTTCCTCCGCAATCCTGTGAATGTAACTGCATTCACCTGCCCAGGGTATATGTACAATGCCCACCAAGTGACACGCGTATCTTGCAAGAATCCTTTTATAGAGGGGTTTTGCATCGAGGACAGCATTTAGCGCACCTTAATTGTGTTACCCAGGCAGGTTTGGCTGCCAGGCAGACACGAGGTGGGGAAACTGTCACACCGTACCACTTGAGGTTCCTTAAGACCCAGAGCATCACTTTTTGCTCCTCCTGCCTGAAAGTGAAGGGGAACGTAACTAAAGGCATGTATGCACAAGCATCACTCAGGTCCCAAAAGTGGACCTCAAAAGAGGAAATGATGAGCTGGTCACAGAAGGAATGGGAAGATTTCTCTTTGGAAATATCTGTCATCATCTCTTAGAAACTGGAGGAGGAAAAGCCTACTGAGGCATCTAGTCTTGTCCCTGCTGCAGCAAACTACCCACATATCCGTCTAATTCCCAGTTCTCACTGTAAAAGGTTGAAAGCCCAGGAGCAGTGCAGGGGTCTGAGGGGGCTGTGACCTGGAGCACATAGTGCTCAAGAGAAGTTTTTAAGAAAAGCTAGCCGTGGTCATCTTAGCTCTACCAGAAACTCTAACAGCTGCAACTTTCCCATTGGCAGGTTATTCCTTGCTCTGACAGACTTGAAAATCTTGGTGCTAATTACTTCTATTTTGTTCTTCATGCATTCCTCTGTACCGGGATGAATGGTGACTATGTGCCTCTCCCACTACAGACAAACTGGAAGTATGTTTATCTTTTACCCACCTTTTAACAGCCTTGGCTGGAGTTGCTGTAAGTTTTTCAAACTCTTCTTTCTCAGAGAATATCACAACATTATCTGCAGATCAACAATTAGAGAAATTTGAATTGGCAATGAGTATCCAAACCAGTGTTTTGTCTCAGGAGCTGGTTCTGCTGGCAACCTTACTTCAAACATAAATCTCTCTGCTACCTTTTTAATTGCTATTGGAGGACTAAGTGACATTCTGGAAGTACTAAAGCTATTATACACAATCCTTCAGTAAACTGACATGGATTTTATACAATTCAGAGGAGAAATTGTAATTAAGAGAAATGCATTAAGCGTATTTAAGCCAAATGTTGTATTGAACACAAAAAGCAAAACTAAAGCAACTTATACCTTGCACTTCTTTCTTCTCTTCTTGTGTGTTAGCCTGAGCTTCGACATTTTTTACTGAGTGGCTCTTGCAACAAGCTAGAATATAAAAATATAACACTAATTATTCCCAGAAGCTATCTAAAAATAGCATTTGCAGTTATAATTTCATGTGCTGAACAATTACCTTGAGCAGAAGGTTTTGTTTTCACAATGTAAAACATGATGATGAGGACAATGGCAATAGCCATTATGAAGATGGTTGACATTGCAATTATAAGAGCTGTAGCCAGATGTCCTTGCCCTGAAAGATCTGCTGGAATAAACAAAAAAAATTTTTCATAAAGGAGCAACTCAGGATCAGAGAACAGTTAATAGTTTGTGGTCTGCTCTACGCTTATATTTCGCGTTAGTTGATCTGAGTTGCTTACTTGTTAAGCACTGAAAAATTTAGTGTTCTATCTCAAAGACAAACTAATAAAAAGTTTTTCAAAATTGTGACATTTATGCTGCAATAACCAGTTAACAGTATTCACAAAAATATTTGATGACATGACCCATCAGATGCAAAGGTGTAGGAAGATGTATTCTCTGTTAATAATACAGGAAGTATATGTAAACAAGAGTAGCAGCTTTCCTAGCACTGTATTCTGTGAAACAGCGTTGAAGGTTAAAAAAAATAAAAACAACAGGGATGAGAGCTAAAATGACTGTTGATGGCTACAGCTGCCTCAAAAGCTTTCCAGTATAAAGGAGAACACAATGCATATGTGGAAGGACCGATGTTTTTCTAACCAAGACTTAAACCACAGCATGGCTAGAAGGTGAATTTAAAATAACTTCTGTGAAAAGGTATTCAGAAGCAGAATTTGGATGCAAAAGACGAGAACTGAAAAGCCACAAAAGGATGCAGAAAATGACAGATATGCTAGAATGCATGAAAACTTTAATTTTTCTGGAAACATGATGCTCACGATCATGTTTCCAGACAATACCAGGAAGATCACCACTGCCAATATCTCATTAACTGCATCTATCCTGTTGTGTCTTCTCAGGTTCACACATTTTTAAAACCTAATAATCACAATGGAGAATTGTTTATGTTAGCTCAATAAAAGCCTGGACATATTTGTGTGTTAAATTATTTTCACCAGTTTAAGCTGAGCTTTGCTGAGGCATAATGCCATTTCTGTATGGCTACAAGCAACGAGTTAATTCACTGCTGGCATTACTGAGTACGGTTCAAATCCATTTTAAGCTGATCTGACTAAAACAGCACTGCTGATTAACCAAGAAATACAATATAATTCTGAATTATCTTTAATAGCAGTTTTAGAAATCTGGAAATAGTGGCAATGAAATTCACAATAGATATTTTCAGTTTGGTTGCATTTCGTTGATGCTATTTGCAAGACAGACAGCTGCTAAATGAAATCTGTGAATGCATTCTTACCTTTGTGAGCATGCTGGTAAGGCGAGAAAGTGCTTGTGCCAGAGGTACTTGGGAAAATGGCTGAAATGCCAGAGGTAGCCCCCGCACCTGCAATATGAACAGAAATGCCATAAACTTCCACAGATTGCTTTGTCCAGTCAAAGCAATAGCTTCGCCCAAGTAAACAGAGCCTTTGCTTAGCTTGATTGCATTTCTATCATGTTGAAAACTCATAGAATCATTAAGGTTGGAAAAACCTCTAAGACCAACAAGTCCAACCGTCAACCCAACACCACCATGCCTGCTAAACCACGTCCTGAAGTGCCACATCTACATGTTTTTTGAATACCCCCAGGGATGTGTTACAGAACCCATTTTTGCATAGCATCTAGAGGAAGGGGAAGAAGTCAAAGTTCCTGAACATTTATGAACTTAGAAGAAACTCAAGCATCTTCAGACACACACACAGGGCCAACTGTTATATGTAGATTCCTGTATTACAGATCTGGCCTGGGTAGCGCAAAGTTTTCCGGGATCCAGATGATGACTCAAATTGTTTACAACCCCTGCCCCATTATTTGCAACTGCAGACCCCAAGTCCCAGCTGTCAGATTCATCAAATTAGTGCTTCTTACAAGCATCCTTTGCTAGCAGGATCATTGTGAAACACTGACGGTATGCAAACCCTCATGACCCCACAGCAAAACGTAGGAAAGGTCACAATGAATAGTGTTGAATGCCTTTCTGTTCTGTGGAGCTGTACTATCATAAAAGGGAATATTAGAATTTCCTGAGATGTAGCTGGGCAGTACGTTTCTTATGATTCCCCCTGTCAGCCCAAATCTGCATTCTGAGGAGGGTAAATCCACAAAAACAATGAAATGAAGAACTTAAAGGAACGCTTCATAATGGCAGAGGCTTGAGATTGTCCAATAGTGGTTTCTATGTCTAAATTCTACAGTTAAGTTTAAAAGTTAATATTAGTTTTTCAGGTGGTATCCTACACCAAGTTTTCAAAGCAGTAAACCAACTCATAAGTTAACATATTTTGCCAATGCCAAACAATACTCAATATTATTGGGAATAAGGTTGTTGATTGGACTGCTTTCATGCAGAATGGTGTTGGCATAGCATTCCAAAACAGAATAAAAATATTAGGGTTTGGAGGAAACATTCTCTTCATTCTCAAATAATCTTTAATCTTTATCATTGGTAAGCAGGTTATGCAAACATCTACTATCATCAGACACCAAAAAACATCTTCTGGCTTGGAGGGGGTATGAAATAGCTCCTGCTTTGTATTAGCTGTCTGTGGAGAAAGTCCAGTGATAATTATTTTCAGCAGACCTAAAGGCAAAAGACTGTTCCAGTCACCTCATAAGGTGCACACAGCACATGACTCCAAAAGCTGGTTTGGCAACTAGAGTAGCTGAGAACTAATCGTGCCATTCTTTCAACCTAGTAAATATTACCAGAAGTTAAACCCACCAGGTAAACTTGACAGGAAATTAAGCGGTCTGGAACGGTCTGAGAAATGTTCCATGGTTAAGAACAAAGCAATACACATGTTCTTCAAATTAAGAGGAATGTTTTCTAAAAAGGAAAAAAGGTATTACCTAACATAAAAAGTGGCTGCATGTAGTGGATGAGAAATGTTCACTCTTCAAGTGGCCACAAAGTATGAGTTGCAGATGTCTTCAAAAGAAATTTTCTTTAACAATGGTAAAACTTCTTTCAAACCTCATTTGTTGGAAGGAAATGGATTCATTTATTACAATTGCACTTTTTTTTCCAGCTGAAGAAGTGTTTTCATAAAGTTTCAAATACACTAATTTGTTAATTCAGATGCTTTTCATATTATGTAAATGACAGGCAGATTACATAAATCTTGCCTCTCGTTGCTTCTCTGTGCCAGACTTCTTTCTAAGAAGAATTAGTTATGAGCCCCAGAAACTGCAATATAGCAGTAAAGCATCTAGATATCAGTAGATGAAGATGTCACCTTCGTGTAATAGACATTAAAGACACGTAATTTGTTAAATTTTCAGCAGTTCTGCACAAAACTGAAGTCAATCGCCCTTGGTCTCAACCTATGTACTTACTTATCATGGCTGGGTGATGGAGGAAATTTACTAGCTGGCCAGTGCCGTCGCCCAATACTTTCTTTCATGTCCATAGCTACCCAGGTCACGCCTATTCTTGCGCTCCCTCTGGCAAATCCATTTTCAGACAATTGCAACTCTGTGCAGTTCTTGCAAGCTGCAACAAGTCAACAATAGCTTTTCCTATGCTGCCTTTCAGTTAACACAGGCAAGCCGTGCTGCTTTGTCTGCGTGGATTTTATCGAACAAGCTTCAGCTCGTCTCCTCCACAAGCAAGTTCTATCAATCTCTCTTCTCTCTCTTTTCCTTCATCTGAAATACGTAGTCGTGGAAGTACTTCTGCCTAATCAATCTTTCAGTCGTCTGGTATTGTTAACCTCATGTTTTTCACCTGTCTGTGAAAGGAAGGAGAGCCTTCCAAGGCGGGAAATCCCGCAGCGGCACGTAGCACAGGAGCGGTAAGGAGGAGAGACATCCGTTCTTCACGCACCATCATCGTCACGCTTCACCCAGACACACACACAACACATACACACACACGAGTATCACCTGTGCACAAGAGCGAGCACCTTCAGCTCCGGAGCCTACGTGCGGAATTGTCTTTGAGTTGCATGGGAACGGGGCCCCTTTCTTTGTTCTGTGGTGCCTGTTCGTGGCAAAATCAAGGCTGGTGCTAGAACGTGATGGCCTAGGTGGGAGTTAGTTGCTATGCATATTTTAAGCCTATTATCAAATTTAATAATTTGGCATATTCATTATGAGCCAAGATTTTTCTTTAGATGTGGCTTAGAAGAAAGTGCCAATTCGCACACCTGCGCTACAGGAGGAACCAAAAATGCCAGCTTCCACAGAAGTTCACTTCATACAAGTTTTTTGTGAGTAAAAAAACCCAGAACTCATGGCTGCTGCTCTTCCCACATCCAGCAGTACACCATGACTGCAGTGCCAACTGTTCCTGTGCACATCCAGTTTTGCATCCCAACCACATTATTAATTCTGGTTCCAGTATAGATGACACTTACACAATCTATAAAGACATAGATATAGTGCAGGCAGAGACATCCTAAGGTGCTACAGCACAACATATGGAAACAACTCTATTTTAAGCACAAAAAAAGACTGATGACTGTAATATAGCTGTGCAAAAGAGTGGTTTATATTCCTAGACACCTGTAAGTAATATCATAGGAATGTGATAAAGATCTCAGGAAAGAAGTTGATCATTGAAGTTTGGTCAGCTTTTGCTTTATAAATGTTTTTATTCAAAAACTGTAATTTAGTTATAACTTTCTTGGAGTCTAAAGGCAGTTTCTTTTAAAAAACATACTTATTGTTTAAAAGAACAATTGAACTTGTGTTGACATTTGAATGTTTGGGGGTTTTTAGCTCAAAAGATAGCTTTAACTTAAATTGCCATGCAGTCAGCCTTTCGTCCTCATAGTGAACAAATGCTGGGCAATAAAATAATTTCCTGCTTTACTTAACAGGACTATTACAGTTGTTCATGTGTCTCATGACAGGTTTACAATAAGAAGTGACGAATAAAACTACCAGATTTGCAAGAGGAGGAAGGCACAGGGGGGAGGGGGTTTACCAACATGCCCCACTGCAAGTGTTTGTGAGTGAATAAAATCGGGTGCAGCAGGAGACCGTGTGCGCTCCTGACATATCGCTGTGGGGGTCAGCTTACTGGTCCTTGCAAAGGACTGCTGATCATAGCTAGCAACAGCTTTTTTTGAGTTTATTTAATGCTTAATGACATATTACAAAAATACCCAAAGTGTGTATACAACAGACTATCAGAGTGATCCTGAAATAAGAATTGTTCTAAAAATGGCTTTGTGTATATATGTATCTATTTCTCGCCATTGATTTCAGCTTGCTTTCTCCCGACGCATCCCCCTTCTCACACGCAATGCATACTTGTTACTGCCAGCCGAGCTGCGAGGGCCATCACTGAGAGTGTTCTGCAGGACAGAAGTAAGACAAAGCACGTGCACAAATGTATAACTAGCAGCCTGGAATATGAGATGAAAAATAAATTATATTGAGTTGAAATTCAATAAAAGTAGACAGTTTATGGCTGACAAAGTAATCAAAAACTGGATTATAACTAAACCTAGTCATAAGTAAAGACCTAGGTATTTAGGAAGCAGAGGTCAGAATTTTGAAATTAATGTAAATCTGTACTCAGTTATGGCAACAAAACTTCATATGGAAACCCTGTGCAACTGGAAAGTCACGGAAGCTGAAGCACCAGTTAAAACCAAGCCACTCTCTAAGGCACCTACATATGACTTCAGCAAAAAAACATCAACCAACTCTGAAAATACTGCAATTCACTAACAACAGACCATATCCTAGATGACGGATGATTGCCTGACTGCTCTTTATTTTACTGTCTTTTAGCGCCAGGGGACATACAGAATACTATAAGGTAAGTTACTCCAGTGTTGCCTGGAGCCACAGGTAGACACTTCAGTTAGTGTAGGTATTTATTACAACCAGGAAGAGCATGAAGTAAATTCATTCCTGAGACTGAACCTTCTAAAAATGGCGATAGCAAAGTTCCCCCAGACTTTTATTTTCAATCTGGTCATTCTCACTGTAAGTAACCACTACTCTTCAGACACATAAAAGGAAATCTTTTATGCTGTTGCGCTCTCTGTAATGTCTTTAATTATTATATTTCTCTCTCCTTTTATTTTGTCAGGCCAGGGAAGTATGGCTGATAATAGACCTCGTGGCCTGAGGCTGACAATTTATTTGCATCTGTGGTAGTTTTGTGTAGGATGCAGTGGGAGCTGTAATTATTGCACAGTACTGGAAGGTCGTAGGCACACGCTTCATGAATTCAGCCTACCTCCAGGAATTCAGTGTCGTCATCTCTTTCTATGTGCAACATGGAGGGGGTACTTGTCATTTAAGCCCTATTACAGGGACTTCAGAAGCGCCAGAAGGAAGAGAACAGACCCGCGAGGAGCCACTTTCCCATCCCACCCCCTCCTTGGTGGTGGAAAGCTGCAGCCCTGCAGGTTTTGCAGCTCCTGAGCAGAGCGACGCTGTAGAAATCTGCAGTGTTTCGCACGGGCGGTTGGTGCTTGCCGTGGGAGCTGCAGCTCTGGCACAGGTGAAAACATCAAAGTCATCAGAGTTTTCTTTCAGGAGAGCTGCACTGGGACCAGGTGCCCTCCTGACTGATACCTGGGCCCAGCTTTCCCAGCAGCCGAAGACAGCAAACCCCACATTTGCTTCTCAGATCCCTCCCCTTGAAGGTTAATGGCTGAGGCTGGCCAATTGCGTCCTAAGATTAGGTTCCTTTCATAATATAGACAAGTTCTAAGGGGATAAGAATTAGGCCCTACCACCTATGAACAATAAAGCACTGCCATCAATATTTCTCCCATTCCACATGTGAAGAGGAATGGGGTGTTCAGAGATCAAAAAACTCAAAATAAAAAGAAAAGTTTGTTAGCTCCAGCTAACAAGCCTATTCATTTGTAAGCATAATTTGAAACAGAAGGGGAAAAAGTCCTGATCTTGATCCTATTACAAAAGGACAAAACTGGCAAGGAAAGAAAATTAGTGATATTACAAAGAATGGAGAGTTAAAATAAAAACCTCTCAAAGAATAATTTTTCACTAATACAAGTGTTTTGGGCACTAGGCTTGTCTGTGTTAAGCATTTCAATCAAGGCAGCTGAGTTCTCATCCTTCAGTACATGGGTATGGGAGTGATCCCCCAATTACAGCTCATCACGCAAAGCCATCAGCCTATGAGTCAACTGTTCCATCTCATCTGTCTAATTGTTTTTCAAGTTTTAATGATACAACAATAAAAATGATCTTTTCTGTTTCTAGATGCCATTCACTCTCTGGTAATTAAAAAATTACTACATTTGTTTTCCTTTGCTGTTTTTCTTTCTTTTTTCCCCCCCTTTTTTTTTTTTAAATTTGCTAAACCATAATTTGTAGGTGTTAGGCTTAAAAGCTTACATCAGGTTGATTATTGCATCTGTTCTCGTACATACAACCAGCAAAAAAGATGAGAAGAAATAACAGTATTTTGTGCCCACACACAATTATGAATATATACAGTAGATTAAAAAGAAAACCTCAATCATTCGCTGAAGTTATGTAGATCAATAATTTGTGAGTGGACAAGGATTTGCATATTTAATGTAATTGTATAAATACAGCTTCAAAGTAAATGTTCTCCAAGTTTTTGTAGTGGGGTTTGATTTTGTTTTCCTCCACCATTTTTGAACTGGAGTGGTAAGTATCAAAGTTTGAAGAGAAGAGTGGAGTTAATACACGTAAACTGATAGAGAACTACAGCTGGTAAAAGACCAAATGTCTCCCAGCAGTAACTGTACCTCTGCCAGAGAAACCCCATGCGGGTCAAAATCTTCAGTCTTTTGCATATACTTTTACATTGGATAAAAGGAAAAAAACACAACAAAAACACCCTACATAGTCAGAGGACTCAAGTGACTTCAATTCCAGAGGCATCGACTGAAAATCCAGCACCATTAACTGTGGGAAGCCACATCTTACAGTGGTTTGGTGCTCATTACCTTCATTCTTCGATTTACGTAGAAAACCCGCCACCCCCACTTTTTGCAGTGCTGCTATTTATCAGAGAGGTATCATAGCCCTATTTAGTGTCAGCAAGGGTCACTGATGGCTCATGCTCTGCTTCACGCACAGCTGAAGGTCTCACATCTTTGATGTTTTCCCATTGTGCCCCTGTGTGCTTAGCAGACCAGTCCCGAGGCTCCTACACAGCTGACTTGGGGGAGCTGCATGCTGAGAGCCCAGAAGCCTTACATAGGTGTTTCACTATGCACAAGATACGAAAAATTGCAGCCTTTATGGTGATGTTTACCCTTTTTCCAGTAAGAAAAAGCTTTCCTGCTACACAGCGCTCATCCTTACGCTCACACATGCACAGCCCCTTCTCCATATGTGCCCACTGCCCACAAGCTGCTGCTGAAGCATTCCTCCAAGACTGCAGAACACTATTGCTCCCATCCTTCAGTCCAGAGAGAGAGTTTCAACACTGTAACCTGGTGATATGTTTGCCTCAATTAAATCTCTGACCTCTGTGAAATGTCACCCACTCCCCCTCTTTTCAATGCTATTTTGTGCTATTTATGTCTCAAGTCCCTTGAGAGAGAATAAAAAAAAAGGTCACACAGGCCCATCAGGGAATTTCTTTCTTAATTCCAGTCCTTTTTATGCTACTATTTCCAGATGCTGGGACACGAGGTGTTCATCTTGTTTCCTCAGCCATTTCAAGGTTCATTGACTGTGGAGGAGATGAAAGTTGCACAGCAGGCTCTTGGAGTTGAAAGCTATTTGTTTACCCTTTGATCAAACCCGAATACTTTTCTGCCAGATAAAATGTATCATCAGGCAAATTCTTTGAGCAGGTTTCCATGCAGCAGCACACCCCCCCACTGCTTCGTTCTCCTTCTAACATGCAGGCCAGGCATTTCCCCAGCGTGGTATTTTGCCAGGTAACAAGAGCACCACCATCCTCCAACCCTGCCTCAGACCTAACGAAGGCCTGAAATAGGATTTATCTGCCCTCATTTTTCTGTCTAGAAGTGTAAAGCCAGAGCGTGTCACCCCCAGCTTGCTATTTTTAAGTAACTTGCCATCCTGGTTTCCTTGCAACCCGTTGGGTTACCTTTCTCCAGCAGTGTGCTGTATGCAGGAGTGCTTGAAGAAAAGGATCTCTAGGGGAGAGGCACCCCTTTAGTGTGCGCTTTAGGCTCCTGGATGCTGTTCAATACTATTAGATTCCTGGGACTATCTGGAATTCTCATTCTGGGTCCTCCACCACGACAGCCAGTCAATAAACTGAAGCTGTTCTGCACAGAGGAACCATTCCTACTAAAGAGGTGACATCGACCTTCGTATGACAGAAACCGCATGCTTGCATTAAGGTTACGCGCTCAGAGTGCAGCACTTCGATGAGTCTGGAATCTGCAAACCTCACAAAACGATGTAGTTGTGCAGCACTGACACGTCCCTTTTTCTTTGCTCTGACTGGTAGAATCTGATGACAGGGAAGTGAGTGACAAAGAGACTTCATTTTTTATTATTTGCTCATACTGGTTTTTATGCTGCCTGCCACAGCAACAGCGAGCCTTTCAAGGGGTTCCTGCAGCAAGGCTGATTTTCCATCTGGAGTATAAATTATTGCCTCTGAATTAGGGAGCTCCCATTCCAAACAGCGTCCAGAGGTATAGACATCATAAACCAAATTACCTGAGCTTAGTTATTTGAGGGATTTGGATTTTAAGCAGTTTTCCCACTTTTTGAACACTTCTAATCATACGGTTGGTTTCATAGACTTGATTAAAATGGCAATGTTTACTCTTTCTAGGACTAAAGTTTTCTCCTACCTAAGTAGCCACTCAATTATCAGTTCATACACCTCCCTAAGTTCCTCCCAAAGATAATATATATTTATTCTTGTGCTTGTCAAGTTAAAAATTGCATGTGGTTAATCAGTTGTGCAATTCATATGTTCCTCTCAGAACTAAGCACATTATATATAGTATCTGCCAGATATCCTATAAGAGTCAAAGATTTGTTTGTCGAATTGAGCAATAGCTGTAAGATGTAATCAGTAAGCTACAACATGTCTGATACAACCAAAAACCCCATTTCGGCACGTGTTTGAGACAGACCGCCAGAGCTGAGGCAGTGATTCATTTCTGGCTACCGGCTAGCAGCAGGCATGGCTGCATTCCCACCAACGGGGCAGCCAGCCTGCACATGCATGCGGGAGAAGATGTGTCCGCATCCTTTTACCAGATGATAACCTCATCTCCCACTGAGACTCCTAATCTCATGTTTTCACTTACCTCTCCACCTTCTTCCCACACCTTACACTTGTGTCCTCCCTAGCGCCCTCACCTCACCTCCTAATACAGACCTGACCTCACCAAAACCACGCTCACNCTGCCCTTGCCCACTCCNGCTGTCTCNGGCAGCAGTGCACATCTCAGGANCGGGTGGGTTTTTGCAGCCAAGCAGGGTGAGCGGCTTTTCAATGGACCAGCAAAGGTGGTAGCTTTTTAATGACCCATCCTCCTTTGAAGTGGAACACAGAGCACCAGGGATACGCAGTTCAGCAGCATCTGAACTCAGTAATTGCTATTTCTGTACACTTACAAATGCTCGGGTACTTTTGTCTCAACCTCTGCTTTCAAATCAAGCAGGCAAAATATTGCAAGTCTTTTTCATGATGAAGACTTCTAAAAGAATAGAACATGGGGAGGATGTTGGTTTTAGATGTACCAGGTTTCTCTGGGGGACTGCCCACTTTTTTTCTGTTTTGTTTGTTGGGTTGTTTTTAAGCTTTTTCTCCTGATCTGTACCAGATTCTCTGAGGGGGTGTCAAACTAATTTGTTCATTCAGAGACAACCTCATTTTTCCTTTTTCTCATTTTCTTTACCCCTTAAAGGAGAAAGCAGACTTCTGGGGGGCTACCTCTGCATTAGAGTGCTAGTGCGTGGCTGTGCCTTCTCCCCATGGCATGAGGATGGGTGAGCCATTGCACGCACACGGCATGCAGACGAACAGGTACTGCTGGGGTGTCACACACACCCTGGCAGTGTTAGGTTTACGGTTGGACTTGATGATCTCCAAGTTCTTTTCCAACCTCAATGATTCTGTGATTCTATGATATAAAAAGATGGGATGCACCTTTACTAGGATCTACAGTGTCCCATGTTTTCTTCATAGCTGAACTGAAATGGAACTAAAAGAATACACAGATCTGTGACTTCCTGTACCTACTGGTTAAGTAACCAATAATAAGTCCTGTATGGGACATCTTAACAGATGAAAACTGGAGCACAACTGAACAACAAAAGCAGGTCGTAAAATCAAAGGTTCCGTTCTCTCCCCAAATGTTCAGCATTTGCTCCATTTGTTGGCAAGGCTAGTTGGAAACAGAAATTGCCTTGCTGGAGACAGACTTATTGTTTGAACGTAATAATCACCACTGAAAGACTTCATATTGAGCTTCCAGATGACTCCAAGTCAAAACCAGATGAAATGCACAGAAATTGCCAAACACTTACATTCCTTGGTGTTAGGAGGCGCCAACAAGCACGAGTAGCAAACCATCCCATATATGTTGCGAGGTCTGTTTTCCAGCATGTAGTAACTGAAACGAAGGGCAAGATGAGGCAAAGCAGTGTAAATTAATATGCTACAACTGAGCATGGCTCAAGAGCAACCAATTATACTGAGATAAAATCATTTAAAAAAACTTTTATAAGCAATTTGATGCAAAGATTAATTTTTTTTTTAACTGCCTGAATAGAGACAGTGTTTCTCTTCTTCCTTTCCTCCTAAAAGGCAATTAATCAACCATCAAGCCTACATGACAAGAAGTAGTATCATTGCCTAAATCAACATTATTGCCCCTGCTGAGTTCAAGATGCAGTTTACAGCGTGCCCTGAAACAAGATTTTTCAAAATAAGGGAACGCTATTTTTCTAAGAAATAATCTTTCAGACAAGACCATCAGTTGGATATGTTGGGCTAATTTTTACAAGAATAATCTCCTTAATGTTAGAATCAAATCTGAGCCAAATGAGAATACAAAATACAGAAAATACAGGAAAACACCACCCTCACAGGGAAAGCCAGATTTGATTTTACAGGTTGGGGTTTTTTTTGTGGTTTGTGGTTTTTTTCTTCCTTGCTGTATAGTTGGTAAGTTAGTCCTTGATAGTGGAATCACAGCATGAAGGAAAGATTTTCATGATTTGAACTTTTGGGCTGCCAATAAAGTCAGTGTTGAAATAAGGTAATTGTTTATGCAAGAATGGATCCACAGGCAACCTAATGAGTAAATTATATCCAAATCATGCACAGTTGATGTTACGGATATGTCTTTACAAATCACTTGCAAATCACTACAAATTTTAATGAAGAAATAAATAAATTCATAATCCATTATATGTAGACAGGTACTCAACATCATAAGCACTTTACGCAATGAGGAATCTGTTTTCTGCCCTCAACTCCTTGTTTACGCATGTGCAGTATGTTTTTCTCTGGGAAATGTATGCATTGTTAGGAAATTACTGCTGAAACTGTCCATCAAAATCAGTTGGTCATAAATGAACGGTGCAGCCTACACATAAGGGATGTAGGTCCAGGAAATGGAACACGCAGAGATGCCAGGCGGGGACAAGGGCTGGAGGGGCCTCAGAGAGGAGGTAAACTGAACATGGTTCCTCCTCTCTTTCTTACTCGTTTTAAAAGATTTGCCCTCACTCTTCCCTTTGAATATCTCCTGTGCCCCATCTGCCACTCTGCCACGATGAAATTTCTCTCATGAGTGAAATTTCATCTTTTCTCCCTTATGGGGGCCTGTGCAATGTTAGATTTTGAAGCAGTTAATAAACAAGCAGGAAATGACTGCCAAGCCACAAAAAAAGAGTGGCAGGGCAAAGATACATATAAATCTATAAAGAAAAATACAGGATATTTAGGATCCACAATCTAATAGCCACAGTGGTTTAGGAAAGACAAACAGCCCTTCCGACAGTTAATTAAATCAAGCTGGTGGAATATTTCTTGGTTTTTGCCACAACGCAGAGTGGTGGAAGACGCGTAAATAAAACTGCAGAGGATGCTCATGGCAAGCAACTGTTCACCCACGTGAGCAGCAAGCTCTGCAGCTGCAAATATTAATGATTCACCCCTGTGAAGTACTGGCAACAAATGTGTGTTTCTGGCTACTTTGCAATGCACCAAATATTAAAGGCAGTGTTAGAAATATCTGATCCCTTTATGTCACTAACTACGGAGAAGTGGCCCAGTAATGAAACAACGAATTTTCACAGCGTTACTCTTCTGCTATGAGACTCCTTCTTTCTCTTTCCTTAGCACCTGCCAGGCTCAGGTTTTGAAGTGTTACAGGAAAAATCCAAGAGTAAAGGTTAGAGAAACAGGCTTAAGTGTCTTCCTGCTTAACACCACGGCGGTTTATCTCAGGCTAACCTTGGTGGTGTTGTGTCACACTCGGGGACTTGGCCCCAGGTTTAGGTCTACACTCCCGCAGGGACCAGANCACCTGGGACCNGGGACAGCAGGAGGTGATGAGTGCATAGGTGGAGGCACCCCCTGCTTTATCCAGAGCTGTAGAGAGAGATTTTATTTCATTGGAAATTCACTGGATAAGCCTTTTCATTCCAAAAACAGAGGAAAGAGCTCATTCCTCCTTGTAGAACATGTCAGAGAAGAGAATTGAACTTGGATTTGCTGTCACCACGGACAAACATATAAGAAGGAGAAGTATCAGTAGCAGAGGCATCTCTGACCACCTTTAAAAAGAAAATGATTCATTTGCAATTCTGTCTTGTGAGGAGACCTGGGCATTGTTCTGAGCTGAAAATAGGTGCTGGGACAGCATGACGGAGACATCATATACGCTTGGCCTGTTCTTACTGCTCTGTGGGTTTCCACTTACGGCTGCTACTGAAGACAGACAACCAGGAGAGAGGGGCCCTTGCTCTGACCTGCTGTGGCTGCTCCTAGGTGGTTGTGATCTCGGTCACACTCCAGGAATACCTAATGGATCATCCCATTGAGGGAAATAGTCTGAGTTGCACCTGATTTCCACATTCTTGACCTGTCCTGTTTACCATGTCGGAAAAGCTTCTGGGTGGGAGCAAAGGATGAAGCCTGCAGTGTCCCAGGAGGTTAGGTCTAGTTACCTCCAGAGTTCACTGGCAGCTGAACTTTGGTTTTGAGGACCACAGCTTCAGAGCTAAGCTTTTAAATTCTTCCCTGGTCACAGTCTTCCATCCTTCTTGTGAGCACGACAAACTGTGTTATTCCTGTTGTGCATGGAAGGGAACCTGGACACAAAGAAGCAGTGGATGACCCACAATATTGTACCAAAGGTCTCCTTCTCTAAAACTGATCATCAATAATAGTGAAAAAATAGAAGGAAAAATATATAACTATCCAGCACCCATTTTAAGGCAAATTTTAGAGGAAGGCAGTTGTAGCCCCTGGGAAAAGGCTGCCAGTTCAGTGGTGTTTTGTCTAAAACCTTTTGGTCAGAGCGTGCCACACACTCCTCTTTTCCTCATGACTNAGCTGGTGAAAAATAGCGAAGGGANGAGATGCCCCNAAATATAGATGNTTGCACACGGGCATTTACCTCGGGAAGGTCTGTGGCGNGTTACGAAAGCACAGTACTCTGAAAATTGAAACCTTCCTTCTTCCCTCCCACTGACTCAGGGGCTCTTTGAGGTTTACTGCCCAGGCAAGGGAGCGCTTTGGCAGCTGCCACTCACCCAGGTCCCCCTGCCACCGGGGGCAATGAGAAAGGGTGGCTGGTTGGCCAGCGCTGCTCGCCAGCTCTCTGCTCTGATGGAGGGGTTCTGCATTTCCCCCGCCATCACATAGGAGCAACCTGTGGGGCCTCTAAGTAGCACAGGCAGTCAAGGCGGCTTCAGAGATTATTTTAGCCTATATTTAATTTATGTCGAGAATATAATTTCTTCAGGCTCAGAGTCAGAGGCTGTTTCTCCTTAGCTGCTGGCCTTGCCAAACTATCCCAGGACCCGAGCGGCACACACAGAGTGGCACGCAGCCAGATTCCGGCAGGCCAGTTTCTGCTGCAGGTTACACCTGTGCAAACATGGAGCTTTGAGATTACGCCCCAAGCACCAGCTGTGCAAGCGGATTATTTTCAGCTAGCACCCCGCTCCCACCTGGGTGACCTCATTAGTCCTGACAAAAATTGCAAAACAGCAATTGTGGCCACTATTTAACTTTCTTGCACTCTATGATGTATGAAGGGAAGTCAAGAGGGAGCTCTTTTCAAATCACATCATCAGTTTGCTTGGCTGGCAGCTAGACAAGTCGTTCTTTTTATTTGTAAACTGTGAAAATTTCACACAGACTCACTGATATAATAAACCTGGAACCTTGCGGGGCCTCTTTAACAGGGTTTCATGAGCTATAAGTAGTGTGGGTTATACAGCGTCTGCAAACTGCACAAAAGCCAAATGTCAGTAGGAATTACGTTTCTAAACCAAAGGGGCACGCTGGCAGAAACTGAAAAGGTCTGTTAAGGTGAGATTGTGTTTTATAGTATTTATTTACCCTACAAAAACAATGTTGAGAAAGCAAATGTATGCCTGGGTTTCAGACTTTAAAAGGTAATATGGTCAAGACAACATTGCTAACATATTCAACGTAGCAACTGCTTTCTCACCATTACTATCAGAATTATACTGAGCATAAGAGACCATTAAAAAGATGGACTGAACAAATAGCATCTATTTTCAGCCCCTTCAGCCAGCCCTGTAACTTCTTTTGACTCTAAACAACAGCACACACATCATGTTAGTAGCTCCTTAGACCCCTTTCTGTTGCCTAGAAAGGACCCTGAGAGACTAAAATGCCTTGGTAAATCTCACCTAACAGCTATGTTAGCTAATGCTGTCAACTACTGACAAATTTGCCAGCTAGTCACATCTGAAGAGGAGGTATTTTATGTCCCTAAACATGCCATAGTGTCAGCATGGACCCTGCAAGGTATTCAAGGCATCTTCATGGAGCTTGCTGGTAGGATGCAGGGCTTACAAGGTAGCCCTCTGAAGCTGCAGCTGGAGGCCAAGCTGGATTTCTTAGAACATCTAAAATGGCACTGCACACCTGTGCTTGGGTCCCTGAGCTGTTCCCTTTCCCCTTCTAGTAAGAGGAGAAATTTCAGTTTTTCTAGTTGTTTCTTCAGTGACATTTCAGTAAGATTAGTGACATCTTCTGATACAGTAAATTCATCGATGTTTCTGAAGAATTTAAATGTATTGTTTTAGCAGAGAATGGAAAGCGTAATTCACCAATATTGTACCCACAGTCAGCTAGGATATGAAGAGAGGCTGTCAGAGATTTTCATGTTAGAAAAATATTCTGCAGTGCCTTGGATAGAGCAAAGGTCTGCGGTTAAATCCTTACCCCGGGAGGCAAGGACCACACTCCGCATCATTCTCCTGATCACCAGGTGTCATGACTGTGGCTCGAAAAAAACCCTCGCAGTCCTTGTGCCGCCTGCATATCTGGTAACCTCCTCTGGAAAACTTCTCCGAAGGGCAGGGGATGCAGCCGTAGTCCTCATCTTTGGTGCCGTATCCACATGTCTGCAACAACACAAAGTCACTGAAAAGAAAGCTTGCGCTGCACACCGGCTTCTCGCAAAAGGGAAGGTTCATAGCCTAGCCCCCTGGCCTTGAAGCACGATGTCCTACCAAGAGAAAAACATTTGTTGTTTGGTCTCTTAGTGTCTGTTCTAAAAAGGCCATGGAGGGATATAAAGACCCAGCACCCTGTTTCCTGGAGAGGGAAAAGGGGAACCAGAGCATCGCACTCCTTGAAAGTGGACCCCCATAGCTGTTTATATCACATTCCAGCAAGTCGTGGAAGTGAACTTCAGCTGCTATTCAGATAGAAAGTGACCTGAAAATTGAAGAGTAGGGAAGAAGATTACAGGGAAAAGATGGCTACAGCAGGGATATCAGCAATCTTGCTTTCATGCTGGGAGAGGCCAGAGGGAACATCACAAAAGGCAATGTTTGGACAAGGTTTCGTAACCCCTGAACCCACATGTCCCAGTTGAACATTATGTTTAGATTAAATAAAACTAAAACCAACTGGTTATTATTCAAACATACTTGTTCAGGACTACCAACTGTGTGAAATTCTTGCAAAAGGATGTTTATCCCATTAAAACCAAACAGGATTTCAGTAATCTATTTTTTAATAAGCAACAATTATCTGCTGTAAATCAAATGGTTACTTAGGAACTGTAATTTAAAATGTTGCATAAGCATCCAAGTTCTTCTAGTGCCAAAATATCTTAGCGGGAGAACAAAATTAAATTCTCGGTGTGGGGGGCCAGCGAGCACGCCAGACTAACCGATTTATCACACCACGCCGTAACGGCAGCGTCAGATTTTTAAATAACTGTTGAGATGGGAATGGATCGGCAGAGACTGTGTATGAAGCTTCTACCTTACAAGGTTTACAATACTGCCTTTAACAGGCCGCTCCTGGGACGTGGTTTACCGGCGTGCACACCTGCGGTGCGTCGCTCCCACCACGTACTCACACGCGTGAGCGCTCCTGCTCGAGCATCTCTCTCCTTCCCCATTTTCTCTCCTATCCACATAGTACCACCACATAACAAAGCATTTGGTTTTCGTGCTTGGTGCTCGATATGTGTCCCCCTACCAGCAGAAGAAGCTGAATTACCATGTAAGGCTCTTCGCCCGGCTCGCACTTGGGGCAGTCGTGGCACATGCCGGTGGTCTGGTTGTAGTATTCGTTCTCGCCGCAGTTGGAGTATTCGGCGCTGGCGGAGTACACCAGGGAGACCTGTCACCAGAGAGCATCCCAAAGTACCGTCATTCCAACGCCTTCCGTCCCCTGCACCTCGCCCCCTCCCCTTGCCCAGCTGCTGTGGCTCAGAAGGCGGCAGGGCCAGCAGTGGAGCCTGAAACACCCCTGACACTCAGAAACAGAGGTGGTGCCTCTGTGTGGGATGGAAGCTGATACAGTTTTCAGCAACCTGGTCCTTCTAAGAGTTTCTCAGAGCACTGATGTTCGTGCTTGTTGGCACAGCTTCTCCTCAAAATACTGAAGGACACGATTCCTGTAATTCTTACACTCCCCTGCACAGCAAATGCCTGAGTTTGCGCCCTCAGCCCTCCCAGCTCTAACAAGCCTTCATAAATGTGACTGCAAGGGACAATTATAACAACCTGAGACAACACGCTGCCTTGGGCCTTGACTGTGACAGGGCTGTGCTTCATGTGATACCCAGACTAATTGGCTCTTCCAGTGCCTTCTGTCTCTGGTCCACCCTGGGTCCTTCTTCTTCCCCCTCCTCCCCAGCACCATCAGTTTAAGCAGCACATGCCCAGGTGCTTTACCCAATGGAAACTGATCATTGCATCAAGGTTCAGTCCCCAAGTCGTGTGTAGCTGTGCTGTGACACTTCAGAGATGTTTGCAAAGACCCAAGCAGAATGCAGTTATCTTTGCAGGCTGGAGAGACCTGTATGCACATAAATACCTACCACCAGAAAAGGGAACACGTGAGTCCATTTACGTTCACCCAGGTGAGCCATGCTCTCTTGATATCTTACCTGAAAAGACAGAATCGATGATTGTTTATGAACACGAGCAAATCTTTGTATGTGTTGCCAAAATAAGAACAGAAGGGCTCGTAAGTGGAACAAAGGTTGCATGGGAGCGATGCCTGGAGGTCTAAACAAGGAGATGGGGAGATGTGCACGTGCACTCACACACACACACGCACTACACACCCTTACTGCACATCTCCTTCCTCTCTTTGAAGCAACCGATGGCAGGAGGGAGCCTGGTCTTGCAACTTTCATAAGAATCTGTCAAAAATGAGGAACCCCTTCTGAGCCCCGGCACTTCTTGGCTCGCTGAGGAATCCCCCCACGGAGGAACTGAGGGCTCAACAGCTGAACGAAAGAGTGACGGGGATCCGTAGCCTGGCTTGTGTCCACACCGCTTAGTGCTCGACTCCGCGAGGTCAGATTAGTCTAGGAAAGACCTAGATGGAGCAGCCAAAAGCAGAGCCAGGGAGCAAACCCACAGCAAGCAGCGTGAGCAGTTGGCACTCCGGGGTTGCGCCTTCCTAGCTGGCTCTTGTGGGTCCACTGAGAAAGTGCAGAGCTGCCTTCTGTAGGAATCAGATGTTTTTTGTTCTCAACAAGCAAACTGCAGATTTAAGAAGCTAAACTCAAGAAAGGAGCCAAACTGAAATTTGAAATGCTGTTACAATGGCTGGGGAAAAGAGAGGCTGCAAGCTGTGTTATAAACATACGTGCTAATTTATTTCGTTTCTTCAGATGAATAATTTTGAATAAGAATTCATGTACTGGATTTCTTTCTAAGAGGGAAAAAGAGACAGGAAAAGGAGGCATAAATTGCTTTGTTAGCATGATACAACATATTTGATGGTATTGTTACCGCACATAATATGCCCTAGGGATTTTACAGCTTCAAACTGCAAACGTTTGAGATATACAGTTGCAATACTTTGGTCCTAGCAGACGTAAACTACTCTTTAAATTTTCCAGGTCTCAGACACTGCAAGACATTTAGTCTCCAAAAAGAGTACAATTACTGGTTTGTGCCACATTTGAGCACAAAACCTACATGAAAGCAATGCTCTAGTATTTGAGACAGCCACTAACATTAACATTTTTAAAGACTAAGTAGATTAAGCAAGGATTATATCACTCCAGCATCAAGCTATGAACTTGCTTTATACGTTCCTTCCAGCAACTGGGCTAGCTGGGACAAGTAACTGGGTGGGTGGGTGGACAACCTGAATTATGAGTATATTCGTTTTTGCAGGAAATTGCACTTTGAAACCTAGAAACAAAAGAGAATCAGAGATAAATTGTCCTAAATCTGGAGGCAAGAGATGGGAAATAGCCATGCAATTGTATCAACTGTCAAGCATTTGATTTGGATGACTACTTTGCCTATGACAGTGCAGTTGCTTGGAAACGTTCCAAGGATATATACACTTAATGCATATGCCTGTTAAAATGAATGCTAATTATAAAAGAGCTTGTTAGACTTTAAATATGAATATTATTAAGGCTGTGTCACCACTGATACTGCAAAACCATTTTATTTATTATAAATTTGCTCCGAGGTTACTCAGGACCAAAACTTTCACTTGGTAAAACTTCAGTCTATAACTGTACAGTAAGAATATGTCTTACAGTAAAAACATGCTTTGGTTGCTTTCAAGCCACCCAGATGTTTGCTGTTTGAGGTATTTGTATGCAGTCACAGACAGATTTGAAAAATGGAAATGAAGAACTGCAGCCGATTAATGTACAATACAATCTTCTCCATCCATTTGCCATTTATTTACATAAAATGTTGAAAATGTCAAGTTATACACACACACATAAAATATTTTTCTGTCTCTCAATATAAATATGCATGTGGGGGTATGTTTTGTATGTAAACATAGATTTTTCCCCGCTGCATTCCATCATGATACACAGCAATATGTCAAGCATATGGGAAATACTGGTTTAACGGGGAGAAGCCACTTCGAAGTGCTGAATGCAGCCAGGCTAGAACTCTAGGGGAGACTTTTGCCCCAAACTGGAGTACCAAAAGGTTAAATTTAATTATTCACCCCTCTATTCAAGCACACTGCCATACACTAGCAGTGTTATTTTCTGTTGGATTTTATTTTCCTCCTTTGGAGTTGAAAACCAAAATGTTTAATTTTTATAATGCAGTGGGGTAGGGCAGATGCAGGAGGTTTCTGGCAGTAGGGCCACAGGTAACTCCTTAGCCAGGGTGCCACCTGATGGTATCTACCAAGGCATGCCAGGCTGCTCTTGGGCTGCTGTCAGTTTTGAGGCATGTTAATTTACACCCATGCCATATTATCTGTCACACATTAATCTCATCCACACAACAAGGGATCTTCTAGTGCTCAGATCGCTTTTGTCTCTCACCGACATCTGCAAAGACGTGCAAAGCTTGGACAGTGAGCCTGCGCCTGCCAAGAAGCAGGAAAAAGAGTGACCAGTTATTATGGCCCCTAATCATTAAAAGCAATTAGTTCTTAATGAATTAACAGATGCTGTACCTTTCCTTCGTATTCCGCCACGCTGTGACTAAAGGAAATGACTCGTTCCTGTGGGATGGCGGGCAATGGCAAGCGGGAAAGAGTTGGAGGTGTGTTTTTGCTGGGACCAGGCAATCATTCCTAAGCAATTTGGGATCTCCGGCAGCTCGTCTGCCGAGTCCTCCACAGATCCAGACTCGTGTTTTTGTTTGGGCCGCGTGGGTGTCTCTGGAGAGGAGGTGTAAAACACAGACCTGTGTCTTTGTGGATCAGGTGTGCAACGCACAGCAAGCCTCGTCAGGACTAGAGGGGGTTCCTAATTACAGCCATATTTGCCTTTCAGGGCATATTCGTTAATAGCTCTTCAGAATACACACATAAGCTGACAGGAAAAGGAAGACTATTTTCCCCGTGGCAACCACAGCAAGAAATACTAGAGACTTGTTGTCTCACCTTCTCTCCTGTAGACTGCGAGGCACAAATTTGGCCTGGGGGAATAGGAAAAGAGACGCCTGGGACCCTATTACTCAAATATTTCTCCTCCCAGACGAAAGGTCCTTCCATCTAGTCTTTGCGGCTTCTTATCAAGAACTGGCAGATATAAATTAATTAATTAATTAATTAATTAATTAATCCCCAGGCAGAAAATGCTTAGTTCATGCTGTCCTAAGGAGAAAAAGCATCATTCCCGGTAGTTAGTCTTTGAATTTGATCATTTACTTAGATGATAAGGTAGCACTGCCATGATACAGTATCCATGAGTAAATGGAGTAAACACAGGGAATGTGCAAACAGCGGGGTTACCCTAGCTGGTGGTCTAAGCTAAAGTTCACGGTTTGCAACAGATGATTTTAGCTGTTATTTTAATTCTGTGTCTTCATTATTAACACAGTCCAAAAGATAATTTCATATCATAGACTTCTGTGTTTAAAAAAAAATCTGAAAAAAGGAGGAAAACAAATACATGGAATGAAGTACAGAAATACACGTTTCTTAATGTTGTAGAGGAAAGCACTTTTTTGGTGTCTCTGTACTTCTTTAATTTCGTCACTGATGCAGATGTACTTCAAGGACACAAAGCTTGACTTTGCAAGAGCGAAAGGCACGACTGCTATTTTGGACACCTTTACCATTTTGATATTTCTGTACGTATTTCTCTTCTGGGGTTTTCTAAGCAGCAGTTTGGTTAGCAGGTCTGCGGTTACAAAAGTAATTCCTCAGCAGCTGGCAAATCGGTATCAATCACGAATCCACACCCCGGATCTCCCCTGCTAGCAACAGGGGCAGGTCGCATGTACCCCACAGGTGCTACCAACTGACCCAGCGCTTGCCCCAAGTTCCTGGGGTTTATGAGACGAACCCTGCGAACCGCCTTTTCCACAGATTATCGAAGTTTTTTGCATGGGCTCAGCAGATAATCTCTGTGTGCTCCTGATGTTGCTAAATCCTTCTTAGCTGCGATAAGCATATATAATCCTCACTGCAGGGCCTCACAGGTTTCAGAGTTCAGCAGCCAAGTTCAGTCTGGCTCCAGCCTCGTGAAAAAAGATGCGGTCTGAGTTTTTCTTCCAGGCGGAAAGAGGATTCCCTGAGCCCATCACTGAACGACAATGATGGCAGCGCAAGCTCGGGGAGAGAATAAGCTTAGAGAAGTATAAGCAAATGGAAACAGAGAGATGATGAAGAAAACTATTTTGTAGCCTTGGTTACAGTTTGTATTGTTGTGAAAAAATGTTGCACAGAACAATATTACATTTGTAGGACAACGTGAACTACACTGTTTCCCATATCTGTTTTTTATTGCTTTGACCTTGCAAATACACCTTAAAAATTACCTCAGAAAGAGAAGTAAAAAGTGTTAAAATGATATAACTCTCTTCTTCCTTTTACCTGAAACATCAAAAGGAAGCAAGAACAGCTCAAGCTACACATAAAACTTTAATTGCCTCTGTGATCTGGCAATGCCGACAGAAAAAATAATTCATTGCTTGGGCACAGAAACAAAATTTTTTCCAGTGGGAGCTGCATTGACAAGAGGGTACATAAAAGATTATTTCATTTGTTAATGGGGGCACTGCATACTGAGGACGTGGCGGCAATCAAGCCCAATGAAGAGCTGTCTGTCTCTTACAGACTCGTTTATCTGGAGAGTACACCTGGAAGTCCGTACTCGAACCCGCCTTCTCACTTCACAGAAAGACATACGTTGGCTTTCGTGTAGTCGGACCATCAGCTTTCTGAAAAGGTTTGTGGAAAAGAAAAAAGAGGCTACAATGCAGGGAAAAAGCAAGAAAGAAGGAATGGCTCATTTCAACAGACTTTACTGGCATGCGTTCCTGCGGAAACGGGGGCACTAACGAGGTGTGGGGGCCAAGGGGACACCAGGGTCTCCCTGCCCAGCCCCGGGGCACCCACAGCCGGCTGGTGCCGAGCCAGCTGCACCCCCAGCCCCCTTGCTACCGGCAGGGCCCCGATCTAGCTTCCCTCCAGGCTGATGTTGATCTTACCTGCCGGCAGGACGCCTCCAAAACCCAACCCCACTGGACCAGCGCTGCTGGAGGAGCACAGCAGTCTCCATCCCCCTCCCAAAGTCCTCCCAGGGCATGGGGCTCGCAGGCAAAACTCCCTCCCTGTGGCCCCAGCAACCCAAGCCCCTCAGGGAGGTGAGCGGGGAGTGAGTATGGGACAGCTTTTTTGGCAGGAATATGGTAATTTGTTGATCCTGCAACCTGCCATTTCAACGCATCCATTTCAGTGATGCTCCCGCTAGAAAGGCTGATATTTTGCCAGGGAAGCGATGCTGTAGGGAAAAGGCACTCATGACCTCCTACTATGGAGGCTGCTGTGGTTGGTGCTGCTTTATACAAACAAGAAAACACTCATTAAGGCAAAAATGTGAGCAGGGACTTGTACCTCGCCCAGTCAAAAGGCTGCCCTGACCCTTAGGCTAAGTCACATGATCTCTTTTGTTTTCTATAATTAAAAAAAATAAGTAAAATAAAATCTGGGATTTGTTCTGACGCACAATTAAAAAAAAATCAGAAACCTCATTTTTGTAATGGGGGAAAAAATCTTGACTCTTTTGGCCGGTCCCCATAAGGATCTTCCTCAGTGGGAGAGGCTTGCTTTCCACCTCTCTGAAAATTTTTCTGAGGTGATTTACATGAAGACTCCTCTGTTATTTTCAGCCACTCCTAATGTCTGCTGGGGAGCGCTACAACTGACATATTATCCCTTCTGGTTTTCTTTGCTTACTTGTTTGTTTTAGGAGGGCTTGGGTTTTTGGCCGTGGCGGCGGTGGGAGCAGCGAGCTGGAGGCACGTCAACGCTGCACCCCCTTCGCCCCCAGAGAGCTCCTGCTCCGCTGCCCAGGTGAGCTCGCCTCGCTGCCAGCTCCCAGCTGCTGGAGGGCACCTGAGTTTTCCATGGAAATAGTTGCAAGACGGATCTTACATCACCACGAAAAATTGCAAATGAGCTTGTTAGGCTCCCCGGCCTAACAATTCCAAGGTGAGAACGAATGAGCAACAGTAGAGCCATTCGCTGCCTACTGGGTCGTCCCAGTGCCACACCGGCTCTGTGCTTTCTGCATCACCACTTCCGAAGAAGTTTCCCCACCTGCCCCTACCTGAGGGAGAGGAAACTTGGTTTTGACATTTTGCTTCCAGGGGCGAGGTAAAGTTGCTGGTATGAACACAAACTCATTTTAGATTCAGAAGCTCTCCTCAGTTCCTAAGACACGTATTGCTTTCCTTTCGGAGCAGAAAATTAAAAGCTTATTAGGAAAATACAAACCACTGAAGCAATGATGATGTTCTTCTAACATGTTTTCCTTTCTACTGGGAAAAACTACTCCTTTACGTTTTCTAGCTGACAGATAACCTCATAAGAACAGTCTAAGTCTTGGCTTGCATTATCGAGATTGATAAGGATTTGAGCTCACACTTTGCTTCCCTTTCTCAGGGTCCGATCCTGTGAGCTGCCGAGTACCTTCACATCTCACAGTACTTGGGAAGCGCAGGATTTTTAGCATTGTGCAGAGATTGGCATCTCTTTTATACGATAATGTTTGATGGACAGAGGTGGAAAAATTTAGAAATACTTTACAGGAAGAAACTGAGGTGAAATCCTACAGTGACCATAGACAGAACTTACTGAAATTGTAAATGGAATAGAAATCCCATGGTGATCATCAATAAATAATGTCTGCTCTTAGCTCTGCAGCACATTTGCATTTCTTAGCTAAAAGCCAGAAAATCGTTAGAGAGGTCAACACACAGTCCTGGTTTTTCCACGGTTTACATGAAAACATCTGAACCGCTGCATCTGGCTGGCAGAGCGACCAGCAGCTGGGGTGCGCGGGAGGGGGCCGCAGGAGAGCACGGTGGCACCTCTGGGGAGGACAACCTCCCCAGAGCAGGTCGCTGCGGGGGGAGGAGGTCATCGGGAGGCTCCCGGCCACAAACTTTCTTTCCAAGTGCATTAAGCAACAGCGCAGCAGTTTCACGGTGTTGGGCAGATGTAATGAAGTCAGTTTTAGGTGGTGGTCATTTATACTTTGGTACTTGATTCTAGAGTCCCAGAAAAGCCTCTTGTTTGTCAACAGGCCTCTGTGTTGCAGACAAAGGGATACATATGCTGCCAACAAACACCAGTTTTTTTATTCTTCTACTTTTTACGTAACTCTGTTTGAAGGAGATTTATTATTTTTGTAAAAAAAAGGCTGGCTGCATTTAAATTCAAAACTACATTCAAGCTGCCCAGGCCACCATTGTTGGGAAGAGCAGGGAGGGAGCAGGAGCGTGGGGAGGGGAAGCTCTCCACCAGGAACAGGGAACACACAGCGAGTGGACACTGTGCCAGGGGTGCCCGAGGGGAGATGCGGCTGGGGGGCACCAGCCAGGGCTTGCAGACCCCTGCGCCCCGAGCAGGGGCATGCGGGGTGGTCCACAGGAACAGCCCCCTTGTCTGCCCTGACCACCCACCCACCTCGTGGGCATGGGTCCCCCCAGAGGGACAGCAAGGGGTTGGGGCGCAGAGGCCAAAACGCAGCTCCCAGTGCAATGCCAGGAGGAGGAACACGCCCAAGCAAACAAATCCTCCATATCTGTGGGTAGCTGCGAGTTATGACCTGCTGGGGCTGCTATTTATGCCAACCACCACGCGTACAGGCGAGAGGAGGAACAACCACCACCTTGGCTGAGAGCAGCCGAAGTCACAGCCCACGACGCAGACGTGCCGATAGAAATCGCGTGTTTACAGGCATGCATGTGTACACAACCACATCTATTTATGCCCACGTGCCCTCAGAGGCTGACTGTCCCTCATGTCTCTGTTCAGCCTGGATCTCCCAAATCTCAGATATGTCCCGGTGGAGGGAGATCTCTGTGCTTAACGTGCCGCATAGGGGTATGATTAGAAAGTAGGTTGCCTCCGCTCCTAGGGAAGGAGGAAGAAATGTCTTTCTCTGTTGGAATACTTTCTCTTTCGAGTCGATAATCATAAAATCTCTCCATAATTTCTCTAAGGCCTTCATTTTTTTTTTAAATGAAGGTGTTTACATTCCTAATTAAGGAGCGCATTAAGCCTAGCGGTACCTTATCTGATAAACCTGTTACCAGGCTGTGCCAAGCTGAGCCTTTCAAAGGAGCAAGCTAGTTTTAAAAGCTGGTTATCCTCTGGGCTGGAAATGTGCAAGCCAAGAGCTTGCAATTAACTTGGGTTAATTACAAAATACCAGAAATGTAATAATGTATTTAAAAATATAACACAGGTGCTAATGACCCTTTTTTTTTTCCTTCACACCC
>Ga0065711_1028124_pt1 | contig 43479 bp, 63 predicted proteins | sample Hoacrofraction12_FD_59098 | JGI IMG/M metagenome (GOLD analysis project Ga0065711, IMG submission 59098) | Hoatzin crop microbial communities from Cojedes, Venezuela - Epithelial fraction 12 v2 (version 2) | ecosystem: Host-associated > Birds > Digestive system > Esophagus > Crop | place... | reverse complement strand
GCTGCCCCCGCAGAGCCCGGGGGCCGCCCTCGGGGTGCGGGTCGTGGCACGGGTGCGGGCCGTGGCACAGCACGCAGCGCAGCCCCCGGTGACGGCGCCGTGCCCGGTGCGGGGTGCGGCGTGGCGCGGTGCATCCCCGCCCCGTGCCTGCCTGCATCCCTCCGCTGCCCGGGCTGGACGCGTGTCTTCCGGAGCCGTCCGTCCGTCCGTCGGAGAGCTGTCCCCACGCCACCGTCCGGCGTTGGTACGGTGTTCGGGAGCGGGTGTTGCTCCCCAGTGTGCAAGCCCCGTCCCGTCCGGTACCTCTGTGAGGGGGAATTTGGGGAACGGAGCGGCTGCCTCAGCAGAACGGCCGCGGTGGTTCATCCAGGCCGACGCAGCGGGGTCTGGGAGTCCCCGAGGTCGCTGAGCCTTACGAAATGCTGCTCTGTTCGGAGTTTCAGCAGAGCCCTGCGGCGGAGAGACCCCCAGGTCAGGCCCTTCTCGCCTGGACACTTTGCGTGTGTGCTTGTCTCATACCTTGTCCTGTTGCTGCGGGGCGCGTGCCCTCGTTCCTCTGCCGGGGCTGCGCAGCCCACTCCCCTTTCGCCCGGCTGGGAGCCCGCCACTGTCGCAGCAGCATCGCAGTCCTTCCGTGTACGCAGCGGCACCCCTCCTGCTCGTCTCCTCTGTGGACGGGCTCACCTGTGTGTCTTCCCAGGAGCGTCTTCCCAGGCCTCGGATCCTTCTCCTTTCCGAGCTCTTCCCGTCTATCAGCCGGAGTCTCTTCTCCTCCCCTGTCCCCAAACCAGCTTTGCCCCCGTAGCTTTATCCCTCTCTTAACATCCGCTCCTTGCCTCGATGCTCCACGGTTAAATGACTCCGAGCCTGATGGCCAGGGGATTAGGCAGAGCTGAGGAGATGGGTGTGGGGCTGATCGCTGTCCCCGTGTAGCCCCTTGCCCACGGAGCTGGGGCAGCCTTCTGCCGCCCTCCCGCCTCATCCTTATTGCAAAGGGCGGCGTGAACCGCTCACCTCTGCCCCTCGAAGACGGGCCGGGTGCGTTTTTCACAGCAAAATGGGGAAAGCTTCTGTACTGGGACCGTGAAGCAGCCTCTGGGGGCCGGGGGAAGCCCCGCTGGAGTCGCTGTTAGCAACATGTGGGAGATGCCGTAGCTGCCGGCACCGCGGGGGCATGCCTGCTCGCTCTCCTTCAGCGCTCGTTTGGCCTGGGCTGTCGGTACGAGGTACGGTGGTTTCAGCGAGCCTGTTCGGGTTGCTGGTGCGCTGGCGGAGAGGGCAGGGAGGTGTGAGTGGTCGGCAGGCTGGGGATTTTTCCGGCCTCCCTTCGAATCTGGCCTGCTGGCATGACTCTTCTATTTCTGAAAATTACTTCTAGTGGGAATGCTGAATCACGTACTCCCAACAGCCAGGAGATACAGCAGGATGAAGGTATCATTCGTTCAGTTTTCTTTACTGTTGTGGTTTTTTTTCTTTACCCTTTTGTCTTGTGTTCTTACGGCAGTGATGCCAGCAGGCTGGTTGTTTCAGCATGATGCTTGTTAGCAGAATTCTCCCTGATATTCATTTAAAGTTTCTCTTTTAAATTTTAACCCCTTTTGTAAGTCTCTGTGTGCAAGGCCACCTGAAAAAAAAAAAAAGTTTAGTTGTGTTTTACACCCTTGAGATCTTTCCAGACTGCTGGCTTGTCCCCTCCCCATCTTAGTCATCCCATATTGCGCTAGACAGATTTAGCTCCTAACCTTTCCTTATAAATCAATCCCTCTGGCCTCGTGGCAATTTGTTGTCTCTCTTCCCTGAACTCCGTCTGTTGTGGGTAATGGAGAAGCCAGGCCAGATCTGAGTAGGTGTCCACGCAGCCTTCCTCCCCGAGGCTGTGCAGAGTAAGGGGCAGGTGGCCTCCAGTGGGCAGCCACCGGTCGACACACCGACAGGGACCCCCGGTGTCCTGGGCCCTGGGCTCTCCCTCCTCCAGAAGGCAGGTGAGCCGGTGGGGTTCGGGTCGGGGAATGTGCCTCCCACCCTCGCCCCCCTCTCGGCCCCGGAGCGGCGGGTCCCTCCGGGTTCCCTCCCGGTGCACCTCGGGGTGCCCACGCGTGGCGTCCTGCTTTCACGGGGTGATGAGCGGGGCAGTGACGGAGACCCCATGGGCACCTTGCAGCCCCTCTGAGATTTCAAAGCAAGTCCCAAGGGCTCTCTTACTTTACTGCTGGTACAACTGTCGTGCTTTTAGCTGTTCAGATGCATCACTGGAGTGTCATACTTCCAGCATATTTCAGAATACGCTGATTCGGTGGGTAAAGAAAGACTAAGTGCTGGATTTTCCCCCCTTTTTAACTTCGTTTAGGCAGTCTGGCTGTAGTTTCAAACTCGGAGTAGCATCTTGCAAAGCTGGAGCCGGCAGAGTTCATTGCATCCAGCAGTTCTCTCGCACCGAATGCCCCTGCGAGCCTCTGCCCAGCTCCAGGCAAACCTGAGCTTGACCTGAAACAAAGCACATTGTTTCACAAGCTTGCTGATAGTTTGCAGTTTCCTTTGGTGGCCCCACAAGGCGCATTAGTGGCACAGAGGTGGAGCTGAGCATTAGTGCTTTTTATTTTTTGTTAAATTACTGTTTTGCTAGTTTTTAGGGACCCTGCCACTACAGGAGCTGCCATCCAAAGCTCCGTCGTCATTTTATTCCCTGAAGCAGTAGTGCTTGCAACGCGTTTTTGCAGACAGTCTGTCGCTGTGGATGTTACGCTCCTTACGAATACTCGATCCTCTCTTTAAGAGTCGTGATGCTGTGGCCCTGCAGGACTGCAGACCCGAGTTCCCCGCCAGCTCTGCCCGCTGGAATAAAGCGTTACCTGCCTTCAGTTTCAAATGTGCTGCTGTTTGCTTTCATGGAATGATACCCTGTTCTTGAGTTAAATGCAAAAGGAAATAAAAGCCATGAATTACCCTTTATCACGTCTCCTACTAAAAGCAGCTCAGTCTCTGCTTACAGATGATTTCCAGACCTTTCTCTTTTTTTCTCCTTTCTCTCTCAGCAATTCTCGGAAAACAGGGTGTGATGTTGAAGATTACAGCCTAAGATCTGCAGAGTGGATTAGGTATTTTCATTCTTTTCTGTCCTGTTGCTTATGGCCTGGACTCCACATTTGCTTTTTGGACGTCTGTCTTGGCAGCATGTTTCTCTTGAGCTGTTCAGATCTCGTCAAGGGACTCAGTTACTGAAGAGCCCAGTGAGGTGTGTTTGAGGGTTTTCTTGCATTAAGTTTTGCCTTGTGGGTGAACCAAGGGAGCATTCTTCATTGGTGGTCAGATTAGCTCCTCAAAAACTTGCCTTACAGAAGGCCCAGGTATTTTTGGTTTGAATAAGCTAATTTTTTGGTTTGAATAAGCTCTTCAGGTAGGCAGAGTAAGCAGAGACTTAACCAAAGGTAGCACCTTTGGAGATCGTCAAAGATAGAAGGAGGGATGATGAAGTGGCCTTACTGGTGTCGCCTTTAGACAATCTGGTTTAGTGTTTTAGTGGCCTGTCTTGAACAGTGGCCCATACTGGGTACTTCAGATGAGATAGTAAGAAACCCCACAGCAGATCACCGGGATATAACTGGTAATACTTATTCCAAAGCTTTCATAGCTGAAGAATAGCGTGTTCGAAAGATGGGTTTAACTTCTCTTAATTCTCTTTGTCATAAATATGACAGCTTGTTACCCAGAGAGATGGCCAAGCTATCGTCTGACTTTGCAGTTTTTTCCTCCTTCATGACATCACTGAAAAAAATGTTTTTCTTTTGCTGGTTTTGAATTAATTTGTATTCTACCTTTGTAGTTTTAGCAAATGTCCCTTTTCTTGTGCTGCGAGATGAGAACACTTTGCTTATCCCTGTGTCCAAAGCACTGTGCACGTGCTTACGTCTTCTCTGCTTCTCTGTATGCGTTCAGACGAGCTTTTGGAGGTTGGTATCTTCCCAGTGCCAGTTTCTGTGCCATCTCCGATTCTTACTGGGATGCAGCCTGTGCTGAGCTCAGCCTGCACTGTTGCTGTGGATGATACGACTACAGCTGTTCCTGTGTTAGTCTTCATCCCACTGCTTGTCAACTGTGGCACCTCATTGCCGCCTTCACTTGCAGTTGCATATTGGGCAGAGTGCTCCCTCGGGCTGCCTGTGGGGTCTGCTGCATCCCTCAGCCACGCTGGTGCAGACAGGGCGCAGATCTGCAGTCTGAAGGTTGGCCTCTTTCCATGCAGGGTGTTGTTTTGTGTTCGGTGTTTGGATGCTGAGCTGTTCGTCCTTGTGCCATGTCTCTGGCCTGCACAGATCTCTCTGAGGTTCCTTCTGGCCATTTTGGGACCTGCCCAGTTAAAGCTAGGTGGCACAGGACCGCTCTCTTGCCTGCTTCAGGCACCTGATCTCTCCGACTTTACCCTTCCCCGGCGGTCAGTCAGGCCGCGGCTTCGCCCAGCCGTGCTGGTGGAGAGGTGGCTGAGCAGGAAGCCGTTCCTTCTCTGGCACAGCCCGCGCAGGAGCTGTGCGTAGCTGCAGTCTCGGTCGGCCTCTGTGCCCTCCACGCAGCGGGTCATTCGGAGGAGGACAGGGTCCCGCCAGCCCTTGAGCTGCTGGAAAAGGTGCAGGAAGCAGCGTGGGCTGTGTGCCTGGCTGCAGCGTGCCAGGGGACAGGTCCCTGTCCTAGGGATGCCGGGGAGGCTCCCTGAGGGCCGGTGAGGTGACCCCTCTGGGTTAGGAGCCAGGGGGGGTTAGGGCAGTGGCCAGCAGTCTCCCATGATATTCCCTTGTCCTGCCCTCTCTCCACAGGTTATGCCACTCTCCAGGTTTGCTGGGTGCCTGCTGGTGAAAGAGAAGGGTTGAGATTTTGCCCAGGCCCTTAGGTCCTGAACCGAAATGGCAGCTGGAGAGTCCCCTCCCGTAGGAGACGTCTTCATCGACCTGCAGCAGGTGAGGTGGGAATCCAGCAGCAGCAGGGCCATCTCTTCCCCGGGGACCATGCTCCTGCTAGGCTGAGTGTGGGACCCGCGTCCCGGCAGCCTGCCGCAGCAGCAGACACAGCCGCCTGCGTTGGCTGGGGACAGGTCTGCACCAAGGGTGCCCCAGCACTGCCCGGGAGCCCACACCCACTCCTGGTGCAGCCAGCAAAGCGTGGGCCAGGAAAGGCCAGAGGTTGCTCTGTGGGGTCCCGGTGCCTTCACGTGCCCTCGGGTGGGGTAGGCAAGCGGCAGGAGGAGCTGGGCACCTTCCAGTTAGGCTCTCCCTGTTTAGGCTGGGCTTGGGATACCCCTGGTAGGATGAGAGAGAAGCAGCCTCACCCAGAGACACAAAGCTGCTCCCAGGGCACAGCTGGGAACAGCTGGGGGATGTGGGGAGAGGCACAACTTGGCTAAAGCCGCCTTGCTCCCTCTTTCTGCCCAGCACAGACAGATTTGTCACAGTTGGGCCTCCTCCTGTTTCCATGGAAACATGGGAGTCCACAACAGCTCCGTGCTGGCATTTCAGCTATATTGACAGAAGATTTTACCAGCTGCAGCTGCTCAGGAGGCAGAAAGGACAGGAGTCACCTGGCAATGGTCTTCTCTGAGTGTCTCCACTGGCAAAAGGCAGAGGAGAGCCCGTAGCCTGAAACAGCAGGAAAATGGGCAGAAAAGCCTGAGGAAGGCCTGCCGAGGGGAATGGGAGGCCCTAGGAGTGTGGAGGGGAGGTGGGAAGGCGCAGGTTGGTCACTGACCCAAGGGCAGCTTACCAGGGCAGGGATGCTGTTTCCCAGAGGGAGATACGGAGGAGGTCTAAGAAAGGGAGGGATGGTGGACTGGGCAAAGGGAAGGCCGGAGGGCTGCAATGAGGTGCGAGGAGAGAGAAATTCCAGCTGAACAGAAGCTACGCATCTCCTTGTAGGAAAGGCAGGCACTGACATAGTCCTTTGGTACCTGCCACGCAAGGGAGGTGTGGAGGACCGCTAAGATATCTCTCCAGAGCGTGGCTTGGAGGCTTACTGGTCCGTTCTCTGAGTGAGAAACTATGCCCCAGCCCTGTCGTGTGGAGCCTGCTGCTCCTCAGCAAGCCCAGCACCATTTGCAGGGCATGAGGATCCAGAGAGCTGTAGGGGTCTGCAGTGCTTGATTCTTTTCTGGTGGTTTCTGTGCAGGGCAGAGATCGCGCAGAGAAAGCCTCTCCTGGTGCCGAGGACGATGAGGACTTGGATAAGACTTTGTCAATCGAGAGATTTGGGGACCTGATAAGCAAGTCAGCATCAAGCAATCTGGAGAAGCAAAGACGCAGCTACAGTGAGAGAGATTTTGAATGTATGTAGGTTTGAACCGTTGTACCCACTTCTACCCTTGCCACCAACCCTCGCTCAGTCCCACGTGCTCCGCAGCCTGATGCCAGGACCCTGCAGATCGTGTTAGCCTGCTATTCGCTTCCCCCCCTCAGAGCGTTCCCAATGTGCTACGTACGCCCAGTTTAGCACCAGTGACTGCGGGCTCTTCTCAGTCTGTTCCCTGTTTTTCCCGTCCCCGCAGGCGTAGCTACTGCCCAGCCCACGCGGCAGCGTGACACAGCCCAAGGTGTTCGCTCACCTCCTCACCCAGCGTCAGGGACCTCTGCAACCACTTCCCTCACGCTGAAATTTCCAGTTTGAAACTATTTTTCTTCCATATGGCTGCAAAGAAACATCCAAATATGGCCAGAAGCCAGGCTGTCCTCCCCAGTCTGAAAGCAGATGGCTCCAGTCAGACATGCCTGTGTATTTCTAAATAGCAACCATGAAACCATCAGGCTTATCTGCTCAGAGAAAGGTCTGCAAAATACAAAATGGGGTGTGAATTTAAAATGCCCTAGCCATCTCACCTGGACTCCTTTGATCAGCGTATCTATTCCTCTAACTGCCCTTCTGTAGTGAAGGCAGCCAGTTTGCCCAAACTCACTTTGGCAGTAAAAGGAGAGTGTGCCTACAAGAGTGGCCATAAGCTGTTGCCTGGTGTAGGGGGGTCGCTTTAGCTTGTGGTAACCGCAGCGAAGGGCAGGAAGAAGAGTCCCCCAGGCAGCCGCCTGCTTGTGTAGCAAACAAGTAGCAATGGGTGGGAGAGTTTCCCTCTCTCTCGCTCTCCATAGGCAGATACTGCTTGTTTTCGAGTTTAGCTCTGATGGGATACAACCTCGAGAACATTGTGTTCTGAGTACACCACCAGGCTGTTCTCTGCTTGGCCACTCATTTCCAAAGGCTGTTGTAAAAGTTTGCTGGTAAAAGCCTATTACTGTGGTGCGCCCCAGCTGCTCTTTCCGCCTGTGTTGTTTCTCTACATAGGCTCCATTCAAATAACCCTTTTGACCTGAGTACACAGTTACTCGCGCACATGGCTGCAAGGTGCTGATAGCTTTGCTGTGGCTTGAGTACCTGTCCTGTGCTGGTAGGATTTCCCTGCTCAGAAGCTCTGCCCGTGCGCATGGGTGTGCGGTTTGGCTTGGAAGACACGGACAGTCTGCTTGAGCACGCATGGCAGAAGCTGCTTTGAAAATTTTACTAGAGATTTGTGCTGTTTGGGTTTTTTTTTTTTTTTTCTTCTTAATAGGAGAATCCTTTCTTCTTTATCAGAATCAAGCTTGTTTTCCTCTGAGCTCCTGATGTATCCCTGTTATCTAGGACTACGTCAACCCTGGTTATAAGAAGTTTTGTGCAGTTTGTATTCATAAAGCTGGAAGATCTGGTTAGGTCATTAGACTTTGAAAGATAACGTGTGAGCCCATGGAGGTGAATGCTCTCTGGGTTTAGAAATGTTTCCTGCCCTATTCAAAGCCAGGAATTCCTAGTATGTAGGCTCTTCCTTCTGGGCTCCTTATCCAAATTACTTTTTCATATCTCTTTTGTCCAGTTGACTGAGAAGTGTAATCAAACATCTAGGACACTGGTTTGGCAATAACTTTCCATACAGGCAGGCAGTGCAAGGAAGGGTGCAGGGAAGGAGGGCAGGGGCTGGGCACACGGGAGTTGCAGGAGGACAGGGAGGAAGAAGAGGGAGGCGTGAAGCCTTTTGTGTTTGGGAGAGGTGTGTTTTTCCCACCTCCAGGCCATGTGGAGACATGATCAGTTGACACAAGGAGCGCTGAGTGCAGGGGTGAAGAGCAGTGCTAACCTTTTCTGTGCCAAATGAGCCGCTTACCGTCACTGCCCTTCCCTGCAGCCCAAGGCTTCGGTTTCCTTCTGATCCAAGATGTGAATGTTTCTGTCTTGGGTTGATGGGAACAAGCCAGAAGGGAAGGGTGAGCGATGTCCTCACCAGAAGCTTTGTGCTGTAGAAGGAGCAAGGAGTGTACTGTTGGGGCCTTCCTTGCTGCCTCTTGCATGAGAAATTCCTGCCTGATCGATCCATGGCATGCAGAGCGGTGCAGTGGGAGTGCAGCAGTGGGCAGGAGGGCCTTTCTGCCAAAACCTGTGAGTGAAATAGGGTACATCTAGTTAAGTCAAAGAACTAGAGAACACCTTGGAGGAAAAAGTGTTTATAGAGCCCAAGTTCTTTGCAATTTGCAGATGTCTGACCATTCCCAATCTCCTCTAATCTTGCCATAAGCCCCTCCTGCTGAACCGGGGGAGTGTGTGAAATATCCCTGCTGTTCCCAAGGGGGGAAACAAGGGAGAAAAGACTTGAGAAACCAAAGGAAAGGAAACATGACAGCAGAACAATGAACCTGCCTGACTCTCCCAGGGAGAAGGTTACAGCTTCCATTGAAAATGTCCTTTGAAGGTAGTTTTCACTATAAACAGATTTTGCTGCCATGTCACAGGAAAACTGGGAAGGAACCAAATCAAAACATACTGGAAACAATTCCTCAGGAAGAGCTGCTGAGCAAAGCCCCCTTGCGAAGTGGCTGGTGCCCCGTGGTTTCAGCTGCTCCGGGTGCAGCCCCAGGTCTGTGCATCCTGCAGGCTGTCTATGGGAGGCTTTGTGTCTGCAGATAGCCCTGGCAGAAGTGGCTTTCCTGTCTCTTGCTGGGAGATGCTGAGCTTACCCTGTTCCCTGCCTGGTGCATTATCGTTGTTTTTGAGTGAAGGCTCAGAAATGCCATTAATTTCTTCTCACTCTGCAATTCCCATGACACCCAGGTCAAGCCTGTATGAATTTCTCTTTGTAGATTAGTTAAAGAAAATTCCTTCTGCCCTGTTTTTTACCCTGGTTTTTAAAAGACAGCCTCCTAATTGAACCTGCATTTCAGAGGCTGGTAGGCACAAGCCCACACAGTGGGCTTTAGTGCATCTGCACTAAAAGGCTTGGTCTGTGGTTCCTGTGGGTATGCAGGAGGCACTTTCTGTCATAGCCTGGGGGATAAGTAAGGTGCATCTGTTTAACTTAAAGAACACTATGCAAGAAAGAAATGAAACATTTGCCCATGTTTAGGAAGGGGATGGTGCCTCTGGCAGGCCACCGCAGCTCTGCGTAGCCACGTGAATGGCTTTTGGCAGGGCTGGGAGAGGAGTCCTACCTTCCCCAGGGTGGTGGAGCTGCCTTGGGGTGGTTTGGCACTGCCTGGGAGTTGCCTCCCCAGCCACCCCAGGCTGGACACGGCCTGCTGCATCACCGAAAGAGCTTTGCTGTGTCCCTGTGGGCTGGTGGCTCTCCTTGCCCTTCCTGGCCCTTGATCTCCAGACCAGGCTGTTTCCTGGAGGGGCGCCTGGCAGGTTCCTCCCAGCCTCTTCCTGCCCCTGACTCTCTTTTTCTCTCTCAGTCCACCGCCAAACCTCGCACCACATCCATCATCCGCTTTCCGCTCACCTCCCTTCTGCCCTCAAGTTCCAAAAGAGGCCCCCGCGTGCCGGCAGGAGGAAAAAAAGGAGGAGGAAAAAGAAGAAAACCTCGGTACCCCCCTCGGAGGTGACCCCCACCATCCAGGAAGAGGACGAGGAGGGGGGAGAAGAGGAGGAAGAAGAAGAAGAAGAGGAAGAAGGAGAGTCTGAAGCAGAGGAGGCCCAAGAGAAAGAGATCTCTGCAGAGTCTGAGGGTGAAGCTCGTGGGAAGGACACATCCCCTAAGCTGGAGCTCTCAGGCAAACCAAAGGCAAGGCTAGGGCATCCCTACCTGGATGGGGCTCGGAGGCTGGGGGCAGGTGGAGGGGGGGTTGATGCCAGGGGGGTGCCAAGGTGTATGGTCATGGGAGTGTGCTGCTTGGGGGGAAGAGGTTGTGTCTATGCAATACTGTAGGAAGAGTGGTTTGGTCCCTGCCTAGCAGGGGTGGGTGCTGGAGGACAGTGACAGACAAGCCATTGCGTGGGGTGGATGCTGGGGAGGGTGTGCATGACCATTTTGGGGGTGTAAGACCCATGGAGGAAGACCAGTGTGTCTGTTCTTAGGGTGTATAGGATATGGGGGGCTCAATGTGGCCAGTCCCAGGGTATGGGGCACATGGGGGAAGTTGGTGTGGCCCTTTCTAGGCTGTGGGAATGTGGAGAGGATCTGCATGTCAGGGGCTGGGGCGAAGGCTGCCTGTCCCGGCTCTTGCTGTCAGGACTGTCGTCTCTGCAGTTCACCATCGGCAGCGATGAGGAGGATCCCAGCGGTGCTCTGGCCCCGGCGCAGTTCCATGTGGAGGAGGAGTGTGGCATCCTGTGCCCCGTGCCACACTTCGCTGACCTGCTGCAGGACAAGGGCCCCGCGTCCCTCTGCAGGCAGGTGAACGTGTGCCGACGTGCTGCCGCTCTCCCCGGCTCGGGGACCCTCTGCCCGGGGTAGCGGCTGCGCCCGTCCTGAACTCGCCTGCTGAGCCGGGGGGGACATGGGGCCCGGAGGGAGAGCGGCTGCGAGCAACACCGTCGGTCTCTTTGGTTCCTACAGCCTCCCCGGGCCTCGGGAGCGTCTGTCTCGTGGGTGGGAGAAGCGCAAGCCCTGGGGCCAGGTGGCGAGCGGACAGCGGGTCACCTACGACCTGAAGGAGAGGATGTGCATTGGCAGCATGACCACGCTGGAGAGCGCGGCGTACCAGCGCGTCCCCACGGACGAGGCCGAGGCCCAGATGCTGGCGTCCGCTGACTTGGATGGCATGAAAAGTGAGTTTTTGCGACACTACCTGTGCTACTAAGTGCGCGCGTCCCTTGCTTCTCCCTGCTTTGCCCTCTTCCCTATCAGCCCTAGGCATGGTCTCCAGCCTGCCCAGAGGACCTGGTCCTCACCTCCTTCTCCCCCAGCCCCCACTGTTGCGGCCCTGGCTCCTCTCTGCCGGCTTTGCAGTATCCACAGCGCTGGTCCCCGTGTTTCCAGCACCCCTGCTCACACCTGCCCCACAGATGCTTGCTCCTACACCCGCCCCACTACCCTCTCTGGTTCAGGGCTCCCTGCGAGTCCCAGAGAGCCAGCTCTCTCCTCTCCTGACACACTTTCCCAGCGATCAGCCCTCTGTGCAGCACGCCGGCTCCAGCGTTGCAGAAAACCCGAGATGAGGAGTCTCTGTTCTCCGGGAGGGGAGGCAGCGGCCGGCTCCAGCGCCTCGGAGGGGGACTGCCCCTGTGCGAGACGCGAGGGCAGAGACGTCATGGAAATGCACGCTGCGGGCCTGAGGACATGGAGAATTCAATAGGTTGCTCTGCAGGCTGGAGAGGGAGGGAGACAGCGGAGGGGAGCCAGGGAGAGGAGCGGTGCTGCACGCACAGCCTGGCTGTCCCTGGGCCACGGGCGCCGCGTCCCTGGGCAGCTGGCGCAAGACCCCACGGCAGAGCGACGACCCTGCTTCTGAGGAGCCGGTGGGGCAGTGCCCCACGGAAGCATCCCTGCGTGGAGCCAGGCTTCCCAGGACCATGTCAGTCCCCAGGGGCTGCTGCAGCCGGCACCTTCATGCCCCGTGAGGAGGAGAGCAAGGCACCGGGGCTGGCCCCGGGTCTGCGGTGAAGATCCCCCAGGGGCAGCTCGCTTTCGGCACGTCAGCCTGGCTACCCCAGCTCCTCTGAAGGCGAGTGGCTCAGGGCGCCTGACCCCTGACCTTCACAAGGACAAAATGACAACCCTTCGAGAGAGAGAGGAGGTGGCGAGGGAATCGGAAGGGGGCAGCAGCCCGGAGGTAGCAGTAAGCACCTGTGTTCGCAAGTCACTCGGCTATGAAGACTTGGATGAATTTGCCTTCAGTTTTGAAGACTATGATTTATGGGAGTCCATCAGAAACCATCTGGGCTACCCAGGCGGGGAGCCCACCTGTAAGTACCGGAGCAGTGACCCCAGGGTTGCAGCTGTAGATCAGAGCCCCCAGCTGAAGTGCGTATCCCTGGCCCTGTGGCTGCTCTGTGCACGCTCTCCGTGTCGGGTTGGTCTCCTGGGTTAAAACAGGTACTGTCTGCCCCACCGTGTGCCCGGAGCAGCTGTCTGCTGTCTGTGTGTCTCTCTGAGGTCTTTGTACAGATCTGTGTTGTAGTGCTGAGGTGCTTCCCTGTTTGTGTCTCGCTCCAGCGTTCTTGAGGCAGATGCCTCTTGCTGTTTGTGCTTATCAGGACACGGCCCATGCTGTGGCTGGAGAAAAAGCAGCTGCTCTGAGGTGTGTATGAGGACAGAGACGTTTCCCCTTCGATCTGTGGCACAAGGTGACAGTGTGCTGCTGCTCTGTTTGCTGGAATTCGAGCTGAGCTGTGGATCCGACAGCAGCAGTCGGCATCAGGTTCTTGGCTCTGCACTGTAGCCTAATGTCCGGAGGAAAAAATAACCTAGTCCCTGTGTCTGCCGGCTTGAGCGTGGCTGGGAAACGAGCGAATGGTAGGCTGGCGGGGGTGCCTGGAAGGGGGAAAAGAGGAAGGAAGCAAGAGTTGGAAAAGCAGGGAAAGAGAGAATAGGAATACTGTTATTAGAATAGAGTGAAAATCGTCCTTCTGTTCTCCGCATCTGTTTCCATGCCCGCACATCTCTTGAGCTGGGTCTGTGGGCCATCCCGGGCACTGTGCAGAAACCGGAGCCTTGCTCCCACCTCGCACAAGTGGTCCTTCCTCGGCAGATGGTGATAACTCACAGTTTAAAGGTGGCCTTGTGTGTTACTTTGGGAATGATGCTGTTCATATCCGTAGCTCTGCCACAGCTGCCCAAATGTCCTCATCTGGATCATTTTTCACGGGATGTTAGGAGTGCACATGGGAGGGTGGTGTGGCCCCAGAACTAGCCCGCTTACCGGCTTTGCATGCAGGAGTGGTGAGGCAGAGCGCTTACAACAGGGACTCAGAACACCGGCGGTTCGGTTTCTGGCTCTGCTACAGCCTCTCAGTGTGATCTCAGGCAAAACACTTAATGTCCCCTGCCTCCCAGTCCCAGCATCATGTCCTGTTTCTCAGCTGGTCCGTCTTTACAAGCCTTCAGGGAAGAAATGTCTGTCTACGTGCTTCTGCAGGGACTAGCAAGTGGGTTTTGCTTCTGGCTGGGGCTGCTACTTGTTACTGTAAATTGACAGAGAGTATAATAGCAGCAAAGTTCAAAATAGAAACCTGAAGCCAGTTGGCTCCATCAGCTGTCCTGAGCTGAGCAAACTGTACATTAAAAGTGTGAGAAATTGCCCCAAGTTCACCCAGGAACAGGTGGCTATTCTTGGGAAGGTGGAAGGGGCAGATCACTTCTGCAAGGTGTGATATGCCTCAGTTATAAAGTGGGGAAATTTGGCTTGCTAGTAGTTAAAGCATTCGTTGATTGCTACAGCTAATACTGCAGGTGCTTGAAGTAGGATGTACTGTACAGTCAACTCTTAATTATTTCTGCACAATGAATCCACACTGTGGCTTAATCCTGCAGAGAGATATGGTGGAGACAGAGATGGCAGAGACACCAGCGTCAGTTCTGTGCAGAACCAGCTCACATCCAGCCCGTGCCACCTGCACAGCTATTTACTCTGTAGCAGTACCTGTTCCAGGACCAACTCAGATCCAGAGGAAATTAAGAGCTTTTGAGCAGAGTAGAGTCCTTGTTGGACCTGAGCTGGTCTCCTTGCTCTCCTTTCAGTGTTCAGCGCATGGGGACTGCTGTGCAGGGACACCTGGGTGGCAGCAGGGATGAGCTGGGGTCCCAGTGTCCCTATCACATTGAGGTCAGCATCAGCCAGGAGCAACTTGGGTTCGGTGCAGGGCAGGGCAGTAGCTTTTTCCGGAAGCCAGCATAGGGTTGTGACTTACTGCATGTTGGTTAGGATTTTATTTAGTCTAATCTTAAATATTCCAAGAGATGGGGTTTCGATTGCTTTTTCTTTTGCTATAACTTAACCATTGGTGTATGTTGGAAGTGTGCGCAATCCCTGTGATGCTGGGTTAGCAACTTGCTCTCTAGTGGTGGTACAACTACTCTGGTGCCTCTTTCTGGGCTTCCTGCTTGTGGACAGAGGGCAATGAAAAGAGGGAAGCAGGAGCTAACACATGAATCAAAGACAGTTGCCCACTGAGTTGTACTGACTAGCACAGGCACGCCGGGGGAAGGTTTTAACCAGCACAAAGTCGTATTTGTCAGATTTAAGCTGGCAGAAAAGGAACTTGGTCATCCCAAGAAATCTGACTGATGGAAGCCAGCATGGCAAGAAGGTCTTCTGTAGGAGATGCTGTGTGTGAGAGTCACTTTGTGGTAATGGAGCCACCAGAGGAATCACACTCTGTCCTCAGACATTGTCACTGTCTCACACTCTGCTGCTGGGGAGCACTGGAGGGGAGGTGCAGCAAGAGCTGTCCTTGGCTGCTTCATCTCACCCTGGGGAGTTTGGCTTCAAGCAAGGAGGGCAGAGCTATGCCCTGGGCACATCACACTTTGATCTCAGTCCAAGATCCTGTCCTGAGTAAGGACCCCAGACTTAGGTGCTCACTTGAGCTTGACTTTCCTTTGGGGGAAGCACCAATCTGACAGGACCCAGAAAGGCTCTCTGTAGAGCAATCTGGAGCACCTCAGCTGGGCTCTGCATGGGACTCCCAAAGCCAGTGGCCCCTTCCAGAATTAAGCCCATGTGTCCACCCTGCTCCTATGAGTTACCTCCCCCAGCTGGCATCTCGGTGGCCGCGAGTGCTGTCAAGGAAGAGCAGCAAGTGGATTGCTCCTTTCTTCCGTGGGGCTTTGGAAGCGTGCCTTCACCGGCTCTCTCTGAACCTGCAGCACTCCACCTGGTGTCCCTGTCAGCAAGTGTGGGAGTCACTGGAGATGCTGGCAGGAAGCTTGGCTCCTTTGGTTTTATCTGTCCTCCAGCTATTTGGTGGCTGAGGCTGAACAGCTGTGTGTGCTTTCTAGGGCTGTTGCTGAAGAGCACTGCGTGGCAGGTTGGCATCGCCATGGGGGAGGCTTGCCGTGCTCTGGGCAAGCGGTCTGTCTTGCTGGGCAGAGCATCTTCTGTCCCTGTTCTTCTAGGGACAAGGTGAGAATGAGTCGCAAGGTGCACGGGAGAATCAAAAGCTACAGGGTTTGGAGAAAAGGTGCCAGATACCAAGATCATCCACCTGGTGACCTGTTTGTTTCGGCATGAATCCACATCAAGTGTGATGAAGTGGCTGCCGTGCATGCAGGAGTTGAGAAATCCATGCAAAAGTCCAAGGAAGCCCCACGTGTGCTGGGCTTCCAGAAATGTTCATAGCAGTGGGCGATTACTGGCTCCTGTCGACGCTGCAGTGCAGTAAGTGGAGCAGGGGGGATTCCAGCCATCCATGGACGTCCATCAGCAGGGCAGCCAATGGGGATAAATGTCCTGAGGCTCAGTATTGATTCATTTTAAATTTGATTTAGCAACCCAGATTTCCAAGGAGCAAAGCCATGGTATGCCTGGCCTGATGCTGGACTGTGTCTTTCCATGCCAGAGATGCATGGATATTTTCCTGCAACATCAAAGAGACCACTTGGCCATCAAGCCCAGTGCTTTTTGCTACCTCTCATGCCCTGAGAGCTGCAAGTCTTGAAGCCAAGTGCAGAAAGGTGCGTGGAGACTGAACATTCATCCCAGCCAACGGAGAGCTACCCTTGGTCCCCAGGGAGAAGACCTTGACTTTGCCTTATAAGCAGGGCCAGCAAGCCTTGAATGGACCAAAGCTGAGTGAAACCCTTGACTGTGATCTGCCTGGGGGAGCCTGCCCATCGTGGAGCTGGACTCTGAGGCTTTCCCCATCCCCATGGGCTGTCTGTGCTGAGGAAGATACACTTGCTGTCTCTGGGTAGTGTCCAGGGAAGCTACACTTCATGGCAGGCTGTTGCCCAGATGCTGCTTCTCTGGCATTGCAAGAGGGGCTGGCACGGTTGTGGCCAGGTTTTGGTGGGCACTGGCTAGCCAAGTTCACTGGTAGCTTGGTGGTGGGTCTGTAGTGCAGCCTCAGCAGCCTCTCTGGAGGCTTCAGGAGGCTTTGACTCAGCCAGCCAAACTCTGTAACGCAGACATTTCAGAGGGCATTACAGCAGCACTGTGGCTCACATAGAAACAGCGATAGCTGGAGTGAACTGCCCAGCCTCCATGCCAGCCCCGGTCTGCACCGTTAGCCTGCAGTCTCACTGCACAATTAAATAAGACAGTCATTGATATTTCCATGTGTCTCCCAGACCAGCAGCTAAATATCCTTCCCCTTCACTGCTCTTTGTGCTTGCTGAGCACCAAGCCTTCCTCCAGTGGGAGAGAGGAGCCCCAGCCAGGTGCCTGCCTGTGCTGTCTGGGTGCCGAGCTGTGCAGGCAAGGCTTCAGGTTGCTTTTTGCTGAGGGAGTGTGGGAAGGGTTCATGCCCCACCTATTCAGGTACCATGAATAAAAGCTTTTGCAATGATGCTCCAGTGTATGCACAGCCTGGGAGAAAGCCGCCTTCTTGAAGAAATCAGCTGTCAGATGTCTGGAAGAACTGAAAGTAGGCAGATAAGGCAGGAAGGATCTTCAAAGGTCTGGAGGATGGTGTTGAGTGCTCCAGCTGCCAAGGCTTTGCTAGCATAAGCTAATGACAGAAGGGTGGGCTTGGATGTGTTTCCCTGCCAGACATTGTGTGTCCAGTAGACACACCCATGGTCTTTTTTTCCTTCCCCATGTCTTCAGGCCACCGTTTTGAAGATAACCCTGGTGTGAGGAGGCATCTGATGAAAAAACCGTCTCGGAGTCAGATCACCAGGACAAGCAAAAAATTAGCATCAACTCCATCTGTCAAGAAGAAGAAGAAGAAGAAGAAGCTGGATAGAAAGCCCCATGAGGTATCCATGTGCTGTCCTCCCACACTTGTTCAGAAGCCATAAATCAGGACTAAAAACAGGCACTTTATAAAGTGATAAATGTGGTTTTGATATATTTAATTCTTTACATGACCTTGGGGGTGACATTTCAAGCTCTTATCCATGATCATGAGGGCTGAAAATACACTTTTTTTCAATGAAAGCAGAGATTTCGCTGAAATCACAAAGCTTCAACCTTGGGAAAGACGTTAAAAAGTCACAGAAATGGTAGTGCTGTTGTGGAAGTTGGCAGCACAGTAACATCACAATCTCTGGTAAGTGTGGGAAATTTTGGGGGAAACCAGGAAGCAGGCAGAGGACAAAATTGTCACAGTTTGGTAGAGGGGTGCAGCATAGCATCGTTGTCTCTCCTCAGCCCACGCCATCTGACTTGGAGCTTTGTGGTGCTCCATGTATTGATGGAAGCTCCTGCCATGCTGCCAGTGATATTTGTCCTGGCTGCTTCTGTTCACCGAACCTCTAGTTAGCTAAGACAGGTTTACTCAGGCAGTGCTTTCGACCAAGTGGTACCTTGAGAACAAACCTGAGGCTTTCCATCTATTGTTGATGGAGCTGTATGCATCAGGGGAAGGCTCATGTCCTCGCTGTAATTCACAACAGGTGTTTGTGGAGCTGAACGAGCTGGTGGTCGATAAGAACCAGGAGATGCACTGGAGGGAGACGGCCCGCTGGATCAAGTTTGAGGAGGATGTGGAGGAGGACACAGCAAGGTGGGGGAAACCCCACGTGGCTTCGCTGTCCTTCCGCAGCCTGCTGGAGCTCAGGAAGACGATTGCCCATGGTGAGTCAGGAACTGACAGCCAGGGTTTGTGTCTTGCTCTGGGACAGGTTTTGCTGGGCAGCTTCTGTCGCTGTTTGGCCCCTCACTGGAGACACTCCAGCAGTGTCCGTGTCCAGGCTCCATGTAGGGTCTGCAGAGACAGACTGTCCTGCAGCCCATTTGCCAGGGTTTCTGTTAGCCCAAGGGTGCCTGTGTTGGTTCCTTGCTCTGCTTTGCTGCTCTTGGGCACGTGGCAGCTGTGGCACCCAGCTGTGCCGGGGCCTGGGGTCTTTGACCCATCTTTGGTGTGAAAGGTCAAGTTTGGTCAGGGTGGGAGGCCAAAACAAGAGGGAGGTACCAGAGCTACTACTGCATCTTGGAGTTTTTGAGTTCTCCTGGGACAAGGGTTTATACAGAGGACTTGGGACACCTGGACTTGGGACATTTCTCAGCCGAGGAATCTGTAGCCCAGCCAAAGCCTGGCTTGTGGTGGGACAGCTGTGTGCGGCGGGGAGGCTGCGCACTAGGAACAGGGATCTTCCCCTCCTGCTGGCAGGTGCCGTCCTCCTGGACCTGGAGCAGACCACACTGCCTGGCATCGCTCACCTCATGGTGGAGACCATGATCATCTCTGACCAGATCAGAGCGGAGGACCGAGCCAATGTGCTGCGTGCCCTGCTGCTGAAGCACAGGTGGGTGGTACATGGCTGAGGGCTGCTGGGACTCAGGAGCTGTCTGCGAGCCCTGGGTGGCACAGGAGGTGGATCCCCTCATGGCCGCTGCTCTCCCCCTCAGCCACCCCAATGATGAGAAGGAGGGCTTCTTCCCGAGGAACCACTCCAGCTCCAGCATGAACTCTGTCGTGGGGAACCACCACCACAACCACACCACTGACACCTGCGTGCCCCTCATGGAGGAAGAGCGCATCGAGATGGCTGACCCCAAGGCCCATGAGACCGAGTGCAAGGAGGTGAGGGTCACCTGGGGGTTTACTGCTTCTTTTTCCACACCCTGGTGACAAGCGTTGGCCGGCGGCAGCCCCTGGCACCCACCTCTGGGCTCCTTCATGGGCAGCCTTGTTCTTGCAAGGGCTGAGCTCCCCTGGATCACCTGGAGTGCTGGAAATCAGGTCGCTGTGTTATGATTTCGAGACCTAATTTTAGCCTCATGCTTTATGCAAATGTATGCTTGAGCATGCGATGGCAGCAACAGCCCTGGGGCTTGCAGGGTGGCCGTTTCCTGCGAGGGTGCCTTGCCTCTGAGGCAGGGTGTTGGGCGTGCAGCCGAGGCAAGCCCGGCTGCGGATATGCTGGTGGGGTGCAAGGCTCTGCAGGGAGACCAAGGCACGGGAACTCCACCCTTACTTGTTTTTGTTCTTCCCTAGCAGAAAAACCCGCATCTCCATAACTCTGAGGGCCACCGTAAATACCTGAAGCTGATGGAGAAGATCCCTGAAGATGCAGAGGCCACAGTGGTCCTCGTGGGTAAGAGACAGCATGTAGAGTCCCCTGGCACCAAAAGAGACCAGTTCAGATCCTGGTCTGTCTCCTGCTTTCTGTACCCTCCCTTCTGAGGGGTATTTGGTCATCTTGTACCTGTTCCCAAAGTTCAGCTGGGAGGGAGCCTTGTATGCTCTCTCCTTTGGTGACAGCACACATTTTGTCTGTGGTAAATGTAAGGGGTACCTAGGTAGTTCCTTTCTTAAATTAAGAGGTTGACAGACACTGCTGCTGGGAGCTGGGGCCCACCTTACAGGAGAAAGTCCCACAAGACTCACCAGAACATCCCATTTTGCAGCTCAGAAGTGGGTAAGTGGCACCTGAGGGACTTATGGCCAGTCTCTGACTGTCCTCTGGCCATCGCTGCCCTCTGTCCGGCCTCCTCCCACCTTGCCATCAGCTGGTCCCTGCCCTGGGCAGGCTTGGTTGCTGACTGCGTGTGCCCAGGAGCTTTGGGTTTATGGAAGCAGGGCCTGGCTGGTGGCAAGATCTTGAGTATCGGCTGTCGCGCTGCCGGGAGATATTTCTCTGTACAAGAGAGTTGTGGGTGGGCAGGCTTGAGCATCAGTGCGCTTAGCGCCTTCTGACCACAAGAGCAGTCCTTCTCAGCACTTTGCTGGCATTAACATCTCAGCAAATGCAGCTACACTGCAAGCAAATTGAATGTCATTGCCTATCCGGTCAGATGAAAAGCTCAGGCAAAGAGGCTTGGCAGCTCAGCCAAGCTGATGCTTAACCACAGCGAGGCCCCATCAGCTCCATAAACGCCCTTTGAACACTCAGATAACTAAACACTGGCCGCTTCTGAGGTAAGGCTTTGTCCTGGGTTTCGCTTGGCCACTCAGGTGGCCCAGATTTGCCAGTCTAACACAGAACACAGCTCTTTGCTGGACATGGATGACAGAAAGATCAGTAATAATGCCAAAGAAGTACAAGTATTCAATAAACGTTTGTGTTCAGTATGGGAAGGAAGCGGCTGGTGTGCCGGAGGATGCGGGAGTACTTCCCAATCTGTTAGGAACCTAGGAGGCTGCCAAGCATTGATGAGATGCGGACATTGTAAAACAAACTGTGCAGTTTGCACCTATGAGTCTGTAGAGAACTGGCGCATCTTCATCTGAAAAAAAGTCTAGGGATACAGGGAACATACGAGAAAAACAGAAGAAAGCTCATAGCATCAGTGCTTAACAAGGAAAGGACAGTGATCCTGTACCTGTAGGCTGTTTAACCTGACATCCTTCCCAGCCAAAATCATGGCAGAGCTAATATGGGATTCAATTAATAAAGAGCTAAAGGATAAGAATGTAATTATTGCCAAGCAGTGAGGTTTATGGGAAATAGGTCATGTCAAGCAAACCTGATTTCATTCTCTGATGAGATTAGAAGTTTGTTTGATAAAAGTAACATGTAAGAGACTTCCTTCCATAAGGCAGTGTCTTAGTGGAAAACAACCTTCTGATTTAAAATTAGCCCCTTATAGTGTAAGTAGAGCCCATGTGTGAGAGATGAAGAATGGGGTAATTGGGAAAGGTAAGGAAAGTAGCACTGCTTGGAAATGATCAGTGAAGAGGGGACTTGGAGTAGTATTAGCATTATGTTCGCTGGTGTGTCAGTGGTCTGGAGACAAGTACAGGTCTCCAGGGCTCGTGGGAACCCCCAAAATCACTGTTTCCACTGTTAAAGGCAACCCAGTACAGCTCACCCCGGTGATTAACTCTGCTGAAAACATTGCCTCCTGGCAGGTTGTGTGCAGTTCCTGGAGCAGCCAACTATGGCCTTTGTTCGACTCAATGAGGCCGTCTTCCTGGAATCTGTCTTGGAGGTCCCAATTCCTGTCAGATTCATCTTTGTGCTGCTGGGACCGAGCCAAGCCAACATGGACTACCATGAAATCGGCCGCTCAATCTCCACCCTCATGTCTGACAAGGTGAGGAGCTGACAGGCGGTGATGCTGGCGCAGGCAAAGGAGCTTCGGTCGCTCCTCAGAAGTCAGCTCTGGGCCGAGAGCACTGAGAGATGCTGTGCAAAGGCCCAGGCGGGGCGGGCAGGAGGGAGCACCCGGGATTTTTAAGAGCAGCCTGGCTCGACTGAGGTAGGATGCTCCAGTGCTGAGGGAACAGCAGGACAGGCACTTGGCTGGGACAGAGAGTGCTAGGCTGGGTGAAGAAAGGGGCTGTACATAAAAGCAAGAGCAAAGGACTGCCCAAGGTAGAGGAGTTGTGTTCAGCTGACGTTTCACAAACAGAGAGGAGGTGAGGCTGAGCAGTGCCTGTGAGCATGACGCCTGGCCCAGGCCATGCTGACAAAAGACCCCTGGACTGTTGTCAGGTGTTTGGATGAAGCTTTCTAGCTGAGTCCCATGGCTGGGGCATGCAGAGGAGCACATCCGTGCAGGAGCAGAGATGAGGAGGCAGGAAGGTTTTTCTGCCAAGCATGTGCAGTGCTAGAAGTCCCATCTGGCTAGATGGCAGGAAAGTGAAATTCGCTATCCTGGTAAGGAATTAAAGGCAAAGAAAAGACAAATCTGATCATCTGCTCCATACATCCTGGACAGGAGATTCAGAGGTTCGCAAGGTCTTCCTGGCTGGTGCCGTGTAACTATAACTGAGTAATAAACCTGCCTGTCCTGCCACCAGTGGACAACTCTCCCTGAACTGGGGACTAAAAGGTCCACTCCAGAGCAGGTGGGTCGTGGACAACAAGAGCTCCCAACTGAAAGATATCTTTCCAGGAGCTGCACAGGGCTCAGCTGAGGCCGTGTTTTTAGCCAGGAGAGGTGAGGTGCTATGTTGCAGCTTCAGCGCTGCATTTGTGGGCTGATATCGCCCATCTGAGCCTCTGCTCCTCTGTTGCTGGAAGAGCGGAGCCAGCTGCCGCAGCCGGGGCTGGCCGTAGCAAGGTTACGCGGTGGCTGGCGCCGTGAAGAGAGTACAGTATCATTTACAGTTTGAAGCTGCGGCTCCAGGGAGTCTGTGTGCTGCAGGGACCTTAGCTGTCCCCTGCCTGCTGTACAGGCTGTTCACTTGTTCATCTTCCTCCAGCCCTTTCTCTGCAGGTGCGTTCCAGAGGCAATGCAGCACTTCCACCCGTTTGCCAGCACCTCCCCTCCTATCTGCAGTAGTGTGGTCTGCTCATCTTCTCCTTGGAGTCCTTCGTTGTCATCTTGTTGCCCTTGCTGTTAGGAGTATCTCCCCGTTTCTGACTGGTTTCCTTTGCGTGGCATCCCTCATGCTGTAGATTCCTGTTTTCCCTCCCTCTGCCATGTATAGACTCCCAAGAGTCTCTCGTGCTCCCTGCTCAGGTCCTCGTTCTTGTGCTTTATCTGTTCCACCAGCTTCTCCCTCCAAACAAACCCAAGACCAGATTAGGAGGACATGGGCCTGTTGCAGAGTCCGAATTCTGAGCTGCAGGGACAGGGGAAGTCTTTCATTTCCGTGTTGCCTGGCTCCTGGTACATCTCTGAGCTGGGCTCTGAAGGAGAGCCCTGCAGGACAGAGCAATGGCATGTAGAGCTTGTAAGGAGAAGGATCTTGGCCTGATGCAGCCTCAGGGGTCTGGTGTGAGCGGAAGGCTGGCCCAGCGTAGCACCTAGCTGAGGCAGAGAGGCACCAGGCTAGCTGAAAAGCACAGATCTGGTGGAGTGTGCTGTGGTCTGATGGAGCATGCTGTTGGCAGAGATGCTGCAGGAGCACCATCTTGATAAGAGTGGTGGGGCTTAGGGGAGAAAAGCCGGAGCAAGGGGGTCACTGGAAAAGATGGATAGGGAGGACAGACATGGAATTAGGTGGGACATTGGGTAGTTGGACAGGAGGGATTCAGGAGTATGGGTCACAGAGTGGCAGTAGTGAGACAAGTAGTGGGTTGAGGGAGTGGGATGTTGCTGTATGGTCACAGCAAGTGTGTTTCCAGGATGTAGGTAGCTGGGTACATTCTCTGAGCCTTCTCCTTCTTCTTCCCTGCCCCTCCCAGCACTTCCATGAGGCTGCATACATGGCAGATGACCGTCAAGACCTCCTCAACGCAATCAATGAGTTTTTGGACTGCAGCATTGTCATCCCGCCATCGGAGGTGGAGGGGAAAGACTTGCTCAAATCCATTGCCACCTTCCAGAAGTTGCTGCTGAGGAAGAGGAAGGAGAGGGAGCAGAAGTCCATGAAGGAGGGGGCTGTCCAGGAAGCCAAAGGTCTCTCCACTCACATTTGGGCAAAAGAGTTTGTGCCTTGTGCCCTGTGTGCCCCAGTGGGCCCTTCGCTCACAGAGCCTGGCAGAGGGGTGAGCGGGGCCTGGCTCCTGCGGCGGGGAGGGGCGGGGGGGAGGCAGGACAGTGGCTGGGGCAGCGCTGGCAGCTGGGGGCAGCCAGTGGCAGTGGGGATGTGGAGCCACAGGGGACCCACCTGGTTAGCACCGCTGGAGGAAGGTCTCCACGGGGCACAGGGGAGTGGGACAGCCCACGGGCAAACGTGCATTCCCCTGCTCAAGCCCTGCCCTCCGTGCACCTCCAGAGCTGTGTGAAGTGAAAACTGAGGAAGAAGAGGAGGAAGCTGAGGACGACCCTTTGAAGCGGACGGGGATATTTTTTGGAGGTCTGGTTCGGGACATAAAGCGCAGGTACCCCAAATACCTCAGTGACATCAGAGACGCCTTGCACAGCCAGTGTCTCGCGGCCGTTCTCTTCATCTACTTTGCTGCTCTCTCTCCTGCCATCACCTTCGGGGGACTCCTAGGTAATGGGCCTGCTTTCTGGTCTGCTCTTTGCACGCTGGGACACTGGCTGTGTCTGTGTGATGCTGTGCTGGGGTGGGCTTCGGTGCCACTCGCCCAGGGAGAGCAGCGGCGCTGCGCCTCGGCTGCTGCCTTGTCCCCTCCCTGCCGCTTGGCCTCTCCAGCCTCAGCTCCCGGGGCTCCCTCTGCACTCCGTGCCCAACGCAGGGGACCAACGGGACGGGGACCTACCTCCTCCGTCTGGAGCTGCGTCTGCAGCCGGCCTGCCTGCGGTGACAGTGCCTGTGTCCGGGCTATGACACTCACACTTTGTTCTCTTTCCCAGGAGAGAAAACTGAGGGTCTCATGGGGGTCTCCGAGCTGATAATCTCCACCTCGGTTTTAGGGATCCTCTTCTCCCTGCTTGGAGCCCAGCCACTCCTGGTCATTGGCTTCTCAGGGCCTCTGCTGGTGTTTGAAGAAGCTTTTTACAAGGTACCTGTGAGGCAGTGTCCGTGCTTGGCACCCGCTCGCTCCACCCATGCGCTGGGAGGGCAGCCGGCATTTCTCTGCTCTCCAGAGGGTCTGTGGTGGTGTGGACTCCCTGGGTCCTGCCAGGCTGCCCGCAGCTTGGCCAGGGCCGGCCCTGGCTCTGCTGACCCTCTGCAGGTCACGCTGTAAGGACTTCTGCCTGCTGTTGCTGTGTCCCATGGGCTGACCCCCTTGAGTTGTGTAACAGTGCTCCTCTGCCTGCTGACTGTGAGGGGAGCATCGTCTCCCAGCCCTGCGCTGCAGCCCCTCCTGGCACAGCGAGCACTTGCAGCTGCATCCTAAAATAGTGCTCTGTAATACTTTCTTGTTCTTGAGGCTTCCTTTGGAGACTGTTTCACAACTTTTACCTGTCTCCAGGTTTCCTTGTATGGGAACCCAACAACGTTCAGTGTACTACCCATTTGGAAAGTCCCACATACATTACTCTCACCTCTCAGGAGGAGCTCAAGGGTGTGTGCAGAGATATCCTGGCCAGCTGGGATGGACATGTGTCTTTCTCAAGTAGCATGACCTCTTCACTGTTAAAAGCACCCCTGTGTCACTGTACCTTCAAGCAGTGAGTCTAATCCTCCTTTTTTCTGACTCCTAGCATGTCTGGGCTTTTAAAGCATGGTTTTTTGTACAGCTAGATTTTCACCTTGGTGTGTCAAGAGTTTGGAGCCAGTGATGCCATTGTACAGCAGGGGGGTTTCTGCTCTCCTGTGACTGCCCTTCTCACTGACCGCTTTGGCTTTGCCCAGCCATGGTGGACAAAGGTGTACCTCTGCCTTGAGTGAGGGCACCGTCTGTGGTGGCACGGCTAGGAAGGCTGCAAAAGGGGGGATGTGTGGGAGTGAGATACACCTGTGGTTGGTGGCTGGAAGCAGTTGGTGTTGCTGTGATGGGAACAGGCTCGGGACGTATGTGTGGATGAGCAGAGGTGGTGGAGATGGTCTGTTCTGTGGTGAGAGCCTCAGGGCTTTTCTCCACATACATACAACTGTGTTCATACACAGGGCGCTGCCTGGGATCGTGGCCCAGCTAACATAGCCTTTGTGCAGTGGGACATAGCTGGCTGCTCAGGCTCTCCTTAGTGGGGAACAGGCTTGTGCTGTCGAGCGCATGGAGCAGTGGAGAGCTGTGTTTGAGGAATGGCACCTCCGTACGGGTGGGGTGGAGAGCGTCATGCACAGGATGGCTTCAGCAGAGAGCGAAGGAGGTACTCTTACAGGGACCGGAGCAGTGAACACCTGCTTGGTATGAGCTGGCTGGCGTTAGTGCAAAGTCTGCAACTTCACCTGTGACTCCAGCCCTGGATTCACTGTCTCTGTGCTGATGCGGATACTTTTTCCCAGGAGAGTCTGTGATCTTAATGGGGAGGACATGCGGGAGGCAGCCTGAGGAGCCATGAGTAACTCCTTCGCCTTTCCATTTCAGTTCTGCCAGACACAAGGCATTGAGTATCTGACAGGCAGAGTGTGGATTGGTTTGTGGCTCATCGTCTTCATCTTCATTATCGTGGCAGCTGAGGGAAGCTTCTTGGTGCGCTACATCTCGCCCTTCACCCAGGAGATCTTTGCTTTCCTCATCTCCCTCATCTTTATCTACGAGACCTTCTACAAACTGTACAAGGTGAACCTTCCCCAGGGGGATGGGCTGCCGCGTCTCTCAGTCCCCAAGGAACCTGCTGCTTTAGCGTACAGGAGGCAGGGGAACAGGGCAAGCACAGCCACAGCTTTCCTAGGCGCTCTGCAGAGCAGTTCTTTGCTGGCCTCTCACGCCCCAGCCCAGCTGGCCCCTGTGCCACCACAGAGGCTGGCAGGATGAGCTCTAACGTCTGTCTCCCCTTCTTTTCCCACAGGAGGCATTAAAGAGGGGCCACTTTTCTGTCCCCAGCCCTCTCCAGCTGGGTAGGTTGCGAGGCAAGGTGACAGATGCTGGGATTGTCCGCGCCCACCATCTACCACCCTCACCTCTCTGCAGAGCAGGAGACCTCCGCATCCCTCTGCCCCCAATAGTGACAGTGCCCCCCGCCCCTCCTTGCAGTGACCGTGCCTGCTGCTTCTCTCCCCTGCCTAGGTGTTTGCAGAGCATCCTCTGCTGAAGTTCTACCCGCCAAACGTGCAGAGCGGCCTGAATGCCAGCGTGCTCCCTGCGGATGCGATGTCGCTGGGAATCAGGATGCAGCCCAACACCGCCCTCCTCTCCCTCATCCTCATGCTAGGCACCTTCTTCATTGCCTTCTTTATGCGCAAGTTCAAGAACAGCCGTTTCTTAGGAGGAAAGGTGAGAAGTTTGTGGCACCCAGATGTTAAGGGCAAGGGACGTGCCAAACAAATAATGCTTCTTGCTACAGCCGTTTGTTATCCAGAGCATTTGGGCAGTCCCCGAAAGAAACACCAGCAATATAATTAAATACCATGCAGAAAAGATGATAGCCTGGGCTAGGCTGCAGGCCAGAGCTGGCTGTTGATGATGGTGTCTGCGCTGTCCTGCTCCAGTGAGCTTTGCTGAAAAGTCCCCTGGGCCTTGTATCCAGCCAAAGGAGCTTTCCCAGGTCTGGTAAACTAGAATATAGGAGGGAGAGCTTACAGCTTGTTCCATTTGGACATCTCTGTACGTGTGAGGCATCTGCACCATCCGAACAGGCCAGTTGGAGCAATTAGCTGGTCACTTCAGAGTGGCTGGAGAACTGTGTGTTATGTGGGCAGTGGGATGCGCGGCCCCATGGGCCAATGCTGGGTTCCCCTGTCTGGCTTGTCAGCCATGCTCAGGTTTGCCGTGGTGCTTGGCCCTATCAGGGGCTTCGCTTTGCCCCAGGCTCCCTGTAGCAGGGTGGGTGCATGGAGCTGGCCCCTTCCCTTTGCCAGCGAGGGTGTTTGTTCTGCAGGCTCGACGGATCATCGGAGACTTCGGGATCCCCATCTCCATCCTGGTCATGGTGCTGGTGGATTACACCATCACTGACACATACACACAGGTAGGCTCCAGCGCTGCCCCGCAGAGTCCCTCCTGCAGCCCAGCAGTGATCCCTGCGGCACCGTGGTCTGCTCTTGTGCAATGGGGGATTTGCGTTGCCTGCCTCTGTGGTCATAACAGCGCAAACCAGACAGAGATGCTCCCCTTGTCCTCACCCCCACGCTGAAGGGAAGCTCCAAGGGTCTCGCTGAGATGGAGACCAGAGCGGCAGGGACTGGAGTGCCTCTAGTGTCCCCTGATACTCCAGCTGTTGGTAGGGGAGGCTCTAGGGGACCAGAGGGCTTCACTGCAGTGAATTCCTTGTTTGTAACTCTTAAAACTTGCAGTCAATTGGCAAGACATAAATTGGTTATGCACACTGAAGGAAGGGGTTTCGGTGGGGTACTTGTCATGGGTTTAGTACTCAACGTATTTATACTCTCCTTAACTGTAGGCTACTAAATATTTTGATCGCTTTATCTCAGACACAATGATCTCTTTCCCAGTTTATGCACAAACTTAAATGTTATCAAACAAACCCATCTCACAGGTTTCCTTTTATTCCCCATTTTTTAGTAAATATGTAGTTGTATCTTTTTGGTTTGGTGTTTCTTTCAGCTAACACCGGGGAGAGGGTGAAAGGTAGTTCCTGGTCAGCATGCAAGCTTTTTATTAAGACAGCCCAAGGCTTAACAGAATCCAAATGCATTTTTATTCGTTTAAATTTCAATGAAAAACCTGGTTTTATCAGACGTTAGTAAAATCATGCACTTTGTTACATCCTTTTCATACCCGTCTACGCTTCTACAATTAATGTCAAAAGCATGATCGTTTCAGCATTAACTCAGCATATGTACAAAGCTTTCTGAGAGAACGGCACTTAGTTACACAGCTTAGCTCAAGTACAAGCATTCCAGGAATATTATTCATACTTATGCTGATTAACATAAATGCAAATCATAAACTCTCCCTGCAGTGCTCATGCAGGCAGATAGCAAGAACTTCTGTAGAGCAGCACAGTGCCGAGAGTTCAATTGGTGATGAACGCAGGGTCGGGACGATGTACAGCTGGGAGTCTGTGTGGTCTGTGAGCGGAGCACAAAAATGATATTCCCTCTGAACACAATCAGAGTGAGGTCATTTCCAGAGAATGTGTCCAGTTCTGGGGTCCATGCTGCAAAAACAATATTGGAAAAACGTCTCAGAAAAGGCTTGGAAAGCCACCTCAGAGAAGGGGAGGCAGTTTGGGACACTTGATTTCTCCAAGCAGAGGTCAAGGAGTGTTTTAATCATGATCTGCAAGCACTGACATGGGGTTGAGGTTCCAGAGGGAAGATATTTCCTTGGTCTCTTGGACAAAAAACAAGGGAATTCCAGTAGCTGAAAGAGGAAATGAGACAGGCCCATGTTAGGGGACATCGGATTTTTTGCGCTGAAGGGGATTATCTGTGAGAAAGTCCCACTCGGGTCAGTGTGGCTGTCCCATCATCTGAGGTGTTCAGACCAGGGAGATGAGGAGAATCAAGATTAGTCCTGTGTGAGGCTGTGGGCACATGTGTATTGATGAGTAACTGCTGGGTTTTGCGGTTACACCACCAGAAACTGAATGTCCCCTCTGGCCTGTCGGTCACATCTCCTCACAAGCGTGGCTGGTTCATTCACCCCATGGGCAGCACTGGGACCTTTCCAATGTGGATGATGTTTGCCTCTGCCATCCCTGCCCTCCTGGTCTTCATTCTTATCTTCATGGAGACACAGATCACTACGTGAGTACCTCCCCTGCCAGTGCCAACCATCACTGGCCCCTAGGCAGGCAAGGCTGGTATGGGTACTGGTGGCATTGGTGTGGAGATGCGCCTGGCAAGGACAGCAAGGGCAGGATCCTGCCCATTTCGGACTGTACCTGCTTGGGTTCTCCCTTTGTCTCTTGGCTCCCCTCCTGGCATACAGTGTGGTGGAGACCTGCCTCTGCCAAGCGCAGGAGGAAACCTCTAACCTGAGGTTGACAGCCGCCATCCCTCTCCTCAGCCATCTCCTTGTTGTCTGCATGTGTGGCCTTTGCAGAGAGTGGACGTTGTCCCCAGCCACAGTGCTGTCCCTGGGCCTGGCACTGACTCTTGCTCTTTTTTCCTCCCAGGCTGATTGTGAGCAAGAAGGAGAGGAAGCTGCTGAAAGGCTCTGGCTTCCACCTGGACCTGCTGCTCATAGGCACTATGGGGGGTCTTTGTGCCCTCTTTGGGCTGCCCTGGCTGACAGCGGCAACGGTGCGCTCCGTCACCCACGTCAATGCCCTGACGGTCATGAGCAAGGCCATTGCGCCAGGAGAGAAGCCCAAGATCGAGGAGGTGAAGGAGCAGCGTGTGACCGGAGTGCTTATTGCTGCCCTCGTCGGTGAGCCTCTGCTCGGGTGAAGGGGTGAGGGGGGAGGTCAGGGCTGACCACTCGAAGCTCCCTCCTGGCAGCGTCCCTGCCCCACAGACGCGCCTGCACTCTGCCTGCTTGCTGCAGGACTGCTCCCACCTTCACGCATGCCAGCTCTCCTCTAGCAGCCTTTGGTAGCCCCTCATGGTCAGTCCTTCTCTGCAATGCCTCCAGCTAGACCCCTCTTGAGCTTCTTTTCCCTTGCACCCCGGGACGGACAGAGGGGAGGTGGGAGGGGGACGGAGGCCGGAGTGCCTTGCAGAGGGGCTGGCGTGGGACACACCGTGCCCTGAGCTCTGTCTGTGCAGGTCTGTCCATTGTGATGGGCAACATGCTGCGGCAGATCCCGCTGGCTGTGCTTTTCGGCATCTTCCTCTACATGGGGGTTACGTCTCTCACTGGCATCCAGCTCTACGAGCGGCTGCTCCTGATCTTCATGCCATCCAAGCACCACCCTGACCACATCTATGTTGTTAAGGTGAGCGAAGGCTGGTTGCGGGGAACCGGGTAATAAGCAGAGGAAGAAGAGGCAGGTGAAGGGGAGGATGGTGCCTTGCTAGAGTGATGCTTGGCTTGGTGACCCCCCTCAGCTGCAAGTTTGTGCCGAGAGGTGGTGCAGTGTGCTGACAGACTGCACGCAGGAGTGTGATGCAAGGATATTGTACGGACAGGCTGTTTATAGGGGTGATGCAGTGCTTGAGCTGCGAGTGGGTGTGCTGGTAGGTGGCACAGAGCCTGCTGTGGTGTGGAGTTCTGCCTTGCTGTAGCGTACATGCAGGTAAGAGCGTGCAGCAGTGTTGCGTTACGGTACTACCGTACGCAGAAGGGTTATGTTTTGCCAGTTGGTTGTTCATTAATCTTTGTGGAAGGATAAAGTGTTCTTTGACTGGATTTACCTCCCTAGGTGAAGACCTGGAGAATGAATCTCTTCACCTGCATTCAACTGGCCTGCATTGTGCTGCTCTGGGTGGTGAAATCTACGGTGGCATCCTTGGCCTTCCCCTTCGTCCTGATCATGACAGTGCCATTGCGACGCTTCGTGCTTCCCCGCTTCTTCCATGACAGGGAGCTCAAAGCGGTAAGCGGATAACTGTCCTCACAGTCTGGCTTGCAACACTGGAATGAGGTTGAGGAGGTTCAGCAGACTGAAAGTCTGGGAGATCCTCAGGTGGCAAAGCCTTGGCTTTCCCTGCTGTTGTCTGGGGCTCTTTGTTCAACAGCAGAAGGTGGGTCGATGGTTTCCTCAGAGCTTGTAGCCCTGGGAGTGCAATGTGGGATGGATGGGCAGCTTAGGGCAAGGAGACAGAAGATCCTGCCTGCAGAGGCCTGGAAAAGGGATTTCCGCTTCCATCCTCGTGCCCATTTGTGGCTGTTTCATTAGGAGGTGCCCCATTTCCACTCTGAGACAGCAGCAAGGACAGCCCAGCAGCACACCAGGACCTGTGGCTGCTCGGCACAGGAGCACGTAACCACAGTGCCAGGGTGCTGGCAGCTCCTTGGGCGCTGGCCACTCCTCCGCTACTGCCAATATCTCGAGCTCCTGTTGGAGAGCAGCCTGGGGCAGCACCCAGACACCGTGCTGCCAGCAGGGGAGGAGGGAGGTGCTGCTGTGCTGGACCAAAGCCCCAGTGGTGGGACACTGTCAAACATGAACACTTGTAGGAAAGGGCATTCGACTGGGGAAGCACGGACAGGCATGAGCGGCCAAAAAGGGGGGCTGTTGTGGGGGGAAGGAGCAAGAGCTTTGCTCTTCCCAGCGCAGCCCAGCTGCCTGGCTTGCTGCACGCTGATCCCTCAGTGCCAGGCTCGAACCCACACTGGGGGTGGCTGTGGCCTTCAGAGCCCGGTCTCTGCCTCTCCCCAGTTGGACTCGGAGGATGCGGAGCCGAATTTCGACGAGGATGGCCGGGACGAGTACAACGAGCTGCACATGCCTGTGTGAGCTGGGACCTGCCCTGCCCGCTCACAGGACAGGCCGCTCACGCCTGCTCGTCCCTCCCAAGGACTAACTGGAGACTTGCCGTGAGTCACGCCATCTCTTTCCTGGACCAACAAATGGCTGTTCTGTAGCCCCGTGGGAGGCAGCCCTGGCTCCTGCTGTCCCATCGCTCGCTCAGCAGAGGCTGCGAGTCTCTCTCCTCTTGGACCTGGTGGGCTGAGTGAAGCTGCGTGGGTCCCAGTGCCCGTGGGCCAGGGCTCTGCCCCCTCCCTGCTGGAGGCAGCCCGTGCCTGGTCTCCAGGAGGTGAAGGGGAGCCATGCCAGCTGGTGCCACTGTGTCCCCCTCCACTACTGTGAAGCTTGGGTGTCTCAGCACCACGTGCCACCGAGCAGTCACAGGGATGGGCTGGATGCTGCCTGCGGACGGCCGGTGGGCTCCTCCCAGGCCAGCAGCCTCCCTGCTCGGCTGGTGGGTGCCTTGCTCCTACTCCCTCTGCCCCCTCCCAGAAGGGCTCATGCTGGGCCTGTGCCACAGCCCCTGGCCCACGGGGCTGCTGCAGCCTGGCAGATGGGCAATGATGGACGAGTGCCCTGGCCCTGTCCTCCAGACCATCACCCTTCCACAGGACTGTTTTTGGCTCTTGCTCTGCATCAGGGAGGCTCTTTGCTTACTCCCAGTTTTCCCAATCCTCTTCCCAAAGGAAAACCACACAGGGAGGGGACGCTGGGCACAAATAGGTATCCTGAAGCCTCAGGTGCCTGCCCTCTTGCAGGGGCTAAGAGGAGTCCTGTGCTGTTCTGCACCTCCGCAAAGGTTGCAGGGGTAAAAACTCGTCACAGGGCTTCATCCCAGTTCCTGATCCCCATGTTCCAGTCCTTGAGAACAAACTGTATTTAAGAGGCTATACAAGAGACGTAGTGCTGGAGCACAAAACAGTCCTTTGGGTCCTCTCCCTTACCCTGTGCAGTGATCCACTGGGTCCGGCTCCCTGCAGCCCCACAAGGAAGTCACTGAAACCCTGAGCCCCAATTCTGCTGCCATACTGGGGTGACCTTTCACATCCAGGGGTGCCTACCAAGTGGGAAGGAGCCACTTTCTGCATGCCCAGCACTCAGCTCCCAGCACCTCTGGGCGGCTCTGAGCACCTTTCCACCTGGCAGGGCTGTCTCCTGGGGTCTGCCTGGGCTGGCAGCCGCTGTTCAGAGCTGCCTCAGAAACTGCTGATGGTGCCCTTGCTGCCTGCGGCAGCTCTGAAGGCAGTGCCAGAGGAGACGGGCACCCCAGCCTCTACCCGGTGGGTGGTGATGGAGTGGCCTTCCGGAGGAGGCTGGGATGCACGCTTCACCATTGGATTTGGGACAAGCCACTGCCCCGGTTCCCACTCATCAGCCTGGCTCCTGCGAGAGGTGGTGGGTGCTTCATTACCGGGAGGGTCCAACACCTTCCCCAGGAGGCTGCAGAACTATTCCACGGGAGAGAGAAACCTCCCACTGCGGCAGGTTCCTGCCCCACAGCCTGGCCCCGCGCAGGGCCCGGGGCGGAGAGACGAGTGTCTCTGTGTATCTGTGGCCGTGTGTGTCCTGTCCTCCCCTTGTAGTGTAGGAGGCCTGTTGTCACTGTGCATTGTGACTCCTCTGACTGTAGTGGAAACAGCTACACCAATAAACTCTTCACAGGAACTGCGTCTGGCTCTCCACTTTTGTTTGTTTATTGGCAATAAATTGATTGAAATTCCCCAATCCAAAACTGTTTCTTGCCCACAACAGCAGCCAGCGAGGGAGCAAGGCCCATCTGGAGTGGGGACTGTCAGCTTCTCACCCACTACCAGCACCGAGGTGAGCTCTCCACCGCCGTCACCAAGCAGGCTGGTTGCTGTGGGCCCAGCTGAGCCCCCGTGCTGGCTGCTGGAAGCAGGCTGAGCCCCGTATTTAACCAGAAACGTGTACTCACGCCTGCATGCATCCATACACGCGCATGCATGTGCCTGCGTGCTCAGCAGCGCTCAGTGCCCATCTCCTTACCCAGCCTGTAGCCACGCGCTGAACGGCAGAACCACGGGTGAGCATGGAGGAAATGTTTCATTAAATACACGTTCCTTCCCAGGCAGCAGCCAAACCAGGCTCCTGAGCTGCTGGCTGCCGCAGCCCGCCTGATGATGGATTGGGCATCCTCCAGCCGTGCTCTGCTGGGTGCTGCTGCGGGGAGTAGGCGGTGGTCCCACCTCCCGTGGTCAGGGTTGCTGGCCGCTCCTGGGGCTGGTCACTGGTGGGACAGGTGGCAGAGGGCTGAGTCTGCCCGGGCGCAGGGGTGGTGGCTGCCCCCCTCCTGAGCTGGCCGGCTGGGGGATGGGCAGCACGTAGCCCTGCAGCATCCTCTCCAGGTCCCAGCAGCGCTGCTGAACCTGCAGGAGAGGAGGCAGCTCCGGTGCCCAGCTCCTGAGCATCCCAGCATGGATGGGAGCATCCATGAATGCTCCCTGCAGGGTGCTCCGCCACATTGGGAAATGCTCCCTCTCCCATCCCCGATCCACTGCTCTCCTTCTCCTCAATGCCAGGGCTTCCCAATGAGCCACCGGTTTGGACCGGAGAGGTTGGGGCCCTAGCCAGTCCCACAAGACCCATGTCTCCAGCTTGGTGTCCAGCCCTTTCCATGCACCTCCCCAGCCCCCTGCTCGTGGCAGTGCCCCACTCTCACCCTGAGATGTGGGGCAGGGCGCGTGTGCAGAGCCAGTGTGCGTCCCTTACCGCATCGATCCTCCGGATGAGGATGGGCCTGACCTGCAGCTCCAGCAGCCAGTCGGCCTCCAGGATGCTGTGGTGGTACTCCTCCAGCTCCAGGCTCTTCTGCAGCTCCTCGGCCAGGGCAGCCTGGAGTCGGCGACCACCCATCCGACTTCCTGGGCTCTGCCAGGGCTGGGCTGACTCCATCCCCTCACCTCGCTGCTGCAGGCGCAGGACGCGGATGCGCTGGGCGACGTGACGGACCTGGGCATGCAGGGCAGCTGCCCGCTCCCCACGGTGCAGCAGAGCCAGCAGCTCCTCCCGGCTCTGCCGCAGCCGGGCTCGCAGCGCCTCGGCCCTGCTGCCTGCACCGAGGGGCCGCAGCGGGACCAAGGGGTCGGGCAAGCCCAGGGCAGAGCCGGGCTGCTGGGTGGCCGTGCCACGCGGTGGGGGCTGCGTGGTGCCGGGAGCCAGCACTGCTCTGCCCTGCATTGGTGGCAGCGACGGTGATGGTGATGGTGGCAGGGAGAGGCTGTACCTGCTCCTGTGCAGACGGACCCATCGCCGGGCAAGCTCTGCCGTGGCCAGGCTCTGGTGAAAGACATCAGGGACCAGCCGCAGGACCTTCACAAAGGGCCCCACGCCGGCAAAGCCGTGCAGGTCATGCAGGCTCCGGGGGCTGAAGACCCGCTCACCAAGGGGCCCCCCCTGCAGCAGCAGCCCCCAGTTACGCCGGTGGGCAAAGAGCTGCGTGGCCAGGCGTGGGATGGAGTCCGGGGGGCATTGCCGGGCAGGGCGGGCGGGCGGCTCCTCGTGCACGTACAGGTTCTCGCAGAGTGGGACCACCACCCTGGCGTCAAACCTCTCCTTCAGCACGCTCAGGTACTGCAGGTAGCCGGCCAGCCAGCCCACGTAGCCGGCCACGTCGGGGCTGGCCGAGCCAGGCCGGTGCTGGGCGAGCGTCTGCAGGTGCTGCCAGCTCTCGACCCGGCCCGAGGGGCTCCGTGGCAGCACCAGCAGCAGCACGTGGTACAGGGGGCGAAGATCGAAGCCCTCCCGGCACCACCGCATGTGCCCCACGAAGGCACCAATCTCCCCTTCGAGGGCAGAGTAGAGGGCCTCCATGGGTGGCCACGGTGATGGAGAGAAGGCAGTCGGGACAGCAGCTCACCCGCACGGTCCTGGGCACTGGATGCTCTGGCAAACGCACTGCCCCAGGATGCAACGCACGGGCTGGTGCGGGCAGGATTGCTTCGGGGGCTCTGGTGTGGGTCACGCGCGTGGGCTCAGCCAGCAGCCGGTGCTACCAAAGGCCAGCTTTGGGATGGGACATCTGGCCAGCTCAGATGAGTCAGTCCCGGCTGCTCTGCTGGGGAGGAGATGGTGGGTGGGTGGGGAGGAGGGTGACAGGGCCAGGCTGGGGTGGGAGGAGTGAGGGCTCTGCGAGGGGTGAGCTCAGAGGGGTCCCCCCACTTTTGCGGGACCAGAGAAGTGATAGGCTGCTGGGTGCTGCCACACCAGGGAGCACATTGGACTGCAAAAACCCAGCGCCGTGCGGGGAGAGGAGCAGAGAGGCTGACCAACGCCCCAGGGGATGCTGCCCGGGGGATGCTCTGGGACGGGACAAGTGTCCTCCCGCTCCCCGTAAGGGGACTCCTTCGTGCCAGACCAGGACTGTGCTCTGACCGGCAGTTTCTCTCACCTCTTTGCTGTATGAGAAGAGTTTTATCTTTACAAAAGTAAGCAGCCACCCTCGCCTGTCTGCGGAACTGAAAATGGGAGGTCTGTTCCCAAAACTATTAACTGTATTATTTTAAACAATTGTGTGTTAGGCAAACTATTTGGGTTTCTGTTTCTGCCACCCAAGTTCAAGTACACTCCAGCTATCTTCTCCAGCTATTTTTATTCTCCGCAGCCAGGAGGGGCTGGCACATCTCTGTTGTGAGATACCACTGGCACCCATTCACATGGCTGTTAGGCTGGGAAGTTCAGGAAAGTGCTGGCTAAGGCCATTCCCATGACAAAACTGGGAACCAGTGCCACTGGCAAAATTTCTCCTTTCTCCTGTATATCTGGAAGTCCTTTTCCTGGTGAGGAGGGGATTGCCCCCTTGGGGGACAGCTAAAAATTTCATCAGTAGCACATTCCTCGTGCAGGAGGCGGGTGGGCGTGAGAGTGGCTTTGGTTGCATTCAGCTTCCCCAGTAAGTGTCTGCAAGTGGGTTTGTTTAAATGTGAGTCGCACCAGTTTGGGGGGAGCAGAGCTGATGCTGAGGGAGAAGACGCCCGCGTGTGAAGCCCGAGAGACCAGCTAAAGAGCAGCCCCAGCTCTTGGGTGATGAGGTCCAGCTCGCAGTTGCTGACACTCAGGACCGCCAGCAAGTACTGCCGAGCACCGGTGACCCGGCACATCCCTGCCATGACTCCAGCCCCACACTCTCTGCCCCCTTCTGCCCTCCATTCACCTTCCCTCTGCGTTGAAAGGGACTCACCAGCCCCAGGAGAGGCACTGGGGAGTAGAAGAAGAAAGGACTGAGCTGGGCCCTGCTGCCTGCCAGGGGAGGAACCTGCCCTCCTCGGGCACGGACACAAACCTTCCTCCCCATGGGAACGGCAGGTTCGGACGTGTCCCTCTCGCTGGAGTCAGCCCTTCCCAGAGCCGGCTGCCAGCTCTGCAGACATTGCTACGGAGCTACAGAGAAGAGATGCAGCTCCCTCCAGCCCCTCTCCCTCGCACAGGTCTTTGCAAAGGACGCTGCCCTCACAGGGGTGCCTGAATCCTGGCCACGTTTCTTCGATACAAGTGAGTACTCCTCTGCATGGCCCTGAGTTTGTCCCAAAGGCTTGTCTGGCCTTGGATCCTCAGCCTTGGGTGGTTCACTGCCTGCCTGCTGCCTCCTGCCCCTGCCCTGTCCCTCCCAGTGTATCGTCCTTGCAGGGCTCTTCAGCCCTCCAGCTCTCTGAGGTGCCTGGACTGGCACTGCTCCCCAAAGGGACTCTTAGGAGAAGTAAATTGTCTCTCGAGGGAGGGAGAAGGGTAAATGGGATTAAGCCCTCTGTTAGAAACCTCTGACAGAGACAGCGTCCCTGGAACAGGAGTCTGACCCCAACAGTTCCCCTTCCACCTCCACCTGGCTGCCTGTGGGAGAGGGAGCCTTGACCACGACGTTTCAGCCTGCTCAGCGAGCAAGCCCTGCCTGCTCAGAGAGCTGGCTGGGGTTGTGCCCAGCCCTCCCGCCCAGCACTGGGACCCTGGCTGGGAGCTCTTTGCTGGGGATGGGGCTGGGACACTGCTCCCGTGCCGGTACAAGTTTCTCCTGTCTGTGAGCGCACTTCTGATGGGGTGGCACCTACCCACAAGCCGACGCGTCTCTCTGCACAGAGGTGGCTCACATGAGCTCCCTTCCAGAGGGGGGTGAAGCCGCTGTAAGGTTGAGATGGTGAAGGCTCAGCCTGAGCTCTAACATGTGTCTGCCACAGCTTTTCCCTGCAGCTAGCAGCTGGGAAGTGGGCTGGCACCCATGGGTGCCCTGACTAGCTCAGAGAGGGCCACGCAGGAGCCAGAGCAAGGCGAAGCACTGAGTACCCACGCTGCACAGCATCCCCCATCGCTCCTGCCACGTTGCTCTGTGACCTCCTGGGCCACAGGCTGCCAGATGTGACCTCACCACTGAGCAGGACAGACAGGTAATTCCCCTCTGTGACCTTCTGCAGAGAGCGAGGACCTTGTGGTCCCTGCTGTGGGAGCCCAGCTGGATGATTGCCTTAATCTGTCAGCCCAGTGTCTCCAGAGGATGTCACCTCCCCTCCAGCACGCAGGGTGCAGTAATGTCACCGGGGGTGGGAGAGGCTGGGGATTGGCCGGCTCCTGCTGTCACCAGCTCTTGTCCTCAGCAAGGGCAAGAGGTCAGATGCTGGGGCCGGTTCCTGGTGCTCTGAACTGGGGCTGCACTCACTTTTCAGCCCTGAAATGCACCTCAAAATCAGGCACTCTGGCAGACAGTAGGTGTTAGCACAGCCTTGCCTGCTCCCTGGGTTTGCTAACCCAGTCGACCACCATCTCCGGTTGCCTCCTGGAGACATGCACACCAAAACAGGGCATCGTTTGGCTGCAGGTACACAGCAAGAAGTGCTCTCTGCTTTAGCACAGAAATGATTTTGCGGGCTGAAGCTGCACAGGCGAGATCAGGAAGAGGAAATGTACTGAGCTCCGGCTACCAGCACCTGTCAGCAGACCTTGGCCGTGGCCAGGGATAGTGATACGACACCATTTAACCTCCTTGCTTTGTTGCCTGGGTTTATCGTGCAGCTGGAGACAAAGACAGAGAGCTGCCCGTGTCTGGTAAAACAGCCCAGCCTGGGAAGCGACTGCACCACAGCTGGCTGACACACTTTCTACAGCATGAATCCCACAGTAATGGTATCTGTGAGCAAAGCCCTGCTTACACACTCGGTTATGCAGAATCCGCAAGGCTGTTGGTAACAGAGCCATCTGTGACCTCCGCAGCACCACGCCATTAATAGCAAGGCTTGGTCTGGGTCAAACAAAAGCAGGGCAGGCTTAATAGGAGAGGAAATTAGGTGGATGTGCTTGGCTGGCCTCATCCCCGCGTGTTCCTACTGTAATTATACCCTTGTGCAGCTCAGCTCTCTTGTTCAGCTGTCTCGCCGCCAGGACTGCATTTCTCATGACCAAGGTGTAAAAGCCGCACGCAGACACCTTCTGGCCCCAGGCAAACCTGTGGCAGCACAAAGGGAGCCGTGGCAGGGAACCTCGGCTCATCGCTGCCGGGAGAAGGACATGTGGCCTGGGACATGGCAGGGAAGAGAAGGAAGGGACCAGGACCACTGTCTGCAGAGAAAGGTGGAGATACCCGATTATGGGTTTGGTTCATCCAGCACGGCCAAGTGCAGACAGGGCCGGTAGAAAGTCACAGATAGTGCTGGCCCCAGCAGCACAGCTCGGGAGGATGCTTCAGAGGCCAAGGAGTGGCCCTTGGTGACAGTCGGGTGGACCTTCCCAGCACCTGCCCTCCAGCACTCTGCTCTGGCTGGAAATGAAGAAGACAACCTGTTTTCCTGACCTGTGGAGAAAGGGCAGCCCTGGGGGACATTGCTGTGCCTGGATGGGATAAAAATCTCTTCCAGCTGCTGTCAGGCAAAGCAGGGGTGCGGGCACCCTTGTCTTGAGCTCTGCAGAGTGCAAAGGCAGCACCCCGAGCTGCGGTGAGGCAGGCTTGCTGCTGGTGGTGGCTGAAGTGAGATGAGAGCCAGGGGCGTGCCCAGGACAGATAAACACCCCCCGCCTCACGTTGTCCCCACTTTCAAGGAGGACTGCCCCTCACAATCCCACTCTCGGGGGAGCAGGTGCCGTAGTGCTTGGTGTGACCCTGCGAGAGCCTCTCCAGGCTGCCTTAATCACATTCCTCTGGAGCAGGGACACATCTGGTACAAACATGATCCTGTCCCCAAGGAGTCTGGGCTAATTCCTGCTGCAGAGCCCCAGAGCAGCAACGGGCAGGGAGAGCTTTGGTGCGGCTTCGGTCGGTGCTGTCCTCACCTTGCAGGGGACAGGGCTGGCTTGCGAGCGGTGGGCAGGAGGGGATGTCCACAGCTTCATGCTGGGTTGGGGCAGTCTGAGCCCTGACCTGGCCTGGCCAGACCCTGCCTGGGTCTGAGCTGTGGCTGGGCTCCCCGCAGGCTGGGAGGGGGAGAAGTGAGGAACTGCCCTTTTTTTAAGCTGATCTCAAACAATTGTGAAACTGGAGTGGGGAGGGGGCCGGGGCTGCGGGTCAGCATGTGTCTTGCTGTGTGTCCCCATCCCCTCGCACATGTGCGGTCTGTGGCAGGAGAGTGCCTCAGTGTCCAGCGTTCTGCCAGGGTCAGGCCACTCCTGCAAGGGGACACGCTTGATTTATGACCACTGCTTCTCAGTAGTTCTCCACCTTCGGAGAACCCTTTCCTGGCTGCCCTGTGCTTTGGGCAAGGGGGGATTTGGTGGCCCTGGCATAGCAGCAGGGGTTGCTGGTGGGAGCTGCATTTGTGGGGATGCATGGCAGAGCGTGGGTGCCCTCCTCCCACATCTGTGCCTCCCCATGCCCCTGGCTGGGTCTCCCTGTGCAAGGTATCCTGCCTCCAGAGTGAGATCATCCAGGGGTGGTGGTGGAGATCAGTTCTCCACACTAAGGGCGCGGCTCTGACGAGCCACTGGGGAGGTGGCATCTGCAGCCAAGGCGTCACAGCCCGTTCCCTCGAAGGCGATGGGAGAGCAAGGCTGGCAGATGCTCACCCCCCGCGGCAGGGACACGCCGGCCTGCCCGCCTCCCAGCCGTGTGCCAGACCCGTGGCAGAGGAGGAAATCAGGATACTGTCTGGTGTCCAGGAGGAATTCCTGCCTCGGCTTGTTCCTGCCAGTCCTGCACCGACCTTCCCTCAGTGTGGAAAGCCCAGCAGGAAGCTGACTCACTGTCTGCTGCCGCTGCCACGGCTGGGTGCGGGGCTCAGCTGCCTGCAGCACCCGAGGGCTGCTCCTTTCACGGATGCAGGAACAGCTCATCGCCCGGACCCCCCAGCACCCACCCGCCCTGCCTCTCCTCTGCAATGGCCCGGCTCTCTGATGACAAGCAAAAGGGAACAGCCATGGCACCCTGGTTTCCGTGCCATCTGCAGCCGGGCTGGGGGGAAGGCTGGGAGCTCGCCATGCTGCCGGCATCACTGCTGAACACGCAAGCAGTGTTGCTACATCAGGCTCTGGGCAGGAGGCAGCCCCATGGCAGGGAGGGGGGCTGATGGGCTGGAGAGGGGTCCCAGGCTTGTCCTGGGTGGTGGGGCCCATGCCAGCTCTCGCTGACTGTTTCGTGTCCATCACGTTGCTGGTGTGGCAGCCAGACCCAGAGCTGCTGGGGTGGCAGAGGTGAGGTGCCAGACACATGGTGGTGGCAGCATCCGGGCAGCCAGCGACGGGGAGTCAGCATCCGCCTGCTTATCAAAGCTCAGTGGAGCAGCAGATCGTGGTAGCCACCCCTTCCCGGCAAGCAGCACCTAAATACATTTAGGAGGCATTTCAGACATCCCCAGTTCTAGCTGGGCTGTGTGAATGTAGGACTAAGAATTTAATCCTGTAACAGAGAGGAGCAAATATCAGGCATAACTTCGTTCTTAGGACCAGGTCAACCCACCTTCTTCTTCCTTCCTAGAAGGTGTCACTTGACAGTAGTGATAATACCAAAAACCTTGCCTTTTGAAAGGTTGGTTCCTCACCTCACCCTGGGCTTTCCAAGCCCTCTTAGCCCCCCGGCTCAGAGCTGCAGGGAGGTCTGTCAGGCTGGAAAAGTGACTGCTCCCTTACAGCCCAGCATTACATGGTACTACTGACATCGTGCTGAAAACAACAGCAGTTGCGCGCTTAGATGTTTTCTCCATGGTGTGTGTGGAAACACAGCTTTGCAGCACCCTCTGGGAGCTGATGAATGGGAAAGGGAGCTCACCAGGACCCTGGCCTGGGAAACCAAGGGTGAGACCCTGAGTTTATGATGAGTGCATTTGGGCTGCTTGTTGTGTTTGCTGGGAATAGGTTTGCTGCTAGCTTGCTACTTCACTTCTTTACCAGATCTCCCCTGACACACAGCTGTGAGGATCATGCCTTGTTGGGCAACTGATCCCTGGATGACAGGAACCATGGCCAAAGTTTCTCCACTGGAGAAGTCCGGGTGGGGCCATTTGGTACTTGGAGATGTCTGCTGATGGAGACTCTTGGCAGGCAGGCAGAGGAGGTGAAGTAGAGGTGTGCTCCTCAACCTTCCCATGGCTGTGAGGAGCTCCACACCCCCCTGGTGACCACCCAGAAGAGACAATCTGGACAGCCAAAATGATCTGCAGAAGCAGCAAGAGCGGAGGAGGAGCTGTCAGAAGGACGAATCAGTGTTGAGTTGATCTAATCCCTTCACTAACAGGGTAATTGGCCTTGCGGACAGGAGTATTAGATGGGAGATGAGGACTGCAGTTAGGCTTCTGGCGCTGCCTTGCATGGTGTTCTCACAGGACAGGGAAAGCAGTGTAGATTAATCTAATCCAGTGCAAGTACAAAAGAGGCTGGATAGTCATGCCCGGGGTAGCTCTCAGTGACCTGATGTCAAAATGGAAGTACGCACTGACAGCGACTCACATGTTAGGAAACCCGACCGAAAGGTCCGGATAGCGAAGGTGGAAGAGGCTGGTGGGGGTGGTCGTCGCAGGTTAGTCAGTGGCCTAGGTGTGACGCTGTCTTGTGGCGGAGGTTGGCTGAGACACTGCCATCTCCCTCAGAACCCCCTGTGTGTTTTAGGTGGTTAAAAGCATATTATTCACAAAAATAACAAACCCCCAAAACTTGTGTCTATGTGTGTGTCCCGTTAGGTCTCCTTTCTTTCGTTAGCTCTCCTTCCTTTCAGAATAAATAAATAATTTCTTCCTACTGCAGGAAGCAACCCCCCGGCGCAGGCACACTTTTTTCCCAAACTTCTATGCCCGCTGCTCCAGACCTCGGGGGACGCAGTTTCGAAGCTCTGTCAGGATTCCTGCTAACGGTCCCTCTCACCGCCTGGTGCTGTGATGGCCTCCCGAAGGGACCCGGACCCCGAGGTGTCTGCATCAGTGGTCCTCCCTCGGCTGCTGTCGCTGCAGGCAGGGACGGTCCCTCTTCCCCGCTGCGCGTCTGTGGGCGGCACCGGCCGCTCGGGCTCCGCCGCCGCCTCCCGCACCCCAAACGCCGCTCGGCATCCCTCCCCCCGAGGTGCGGGCTCCTC